>SDBV01010957.1_pt1 | contig 11820 bp, 9 predicted proteins | sample 2277081 | NCBI WGS metagenome assembly SDBV01 (sample SAMN10402039, study PRJNA504765) | marine sediment metagenome | isolation source: marine sediment core GS10_PC15, 223 cmbsf | place: Arctic Ocean: Southern Knipovich Ridge | collected 2010
ACGTAATATCGTTCCCGTCCTGATCGAAGGACTGCGTCGCCTCGAATATCGCGGCTACGATTCGTGCGGCGTCGCCGTACTCGCCAACGGCGAACCGCAGCGCGCGCGCAGCGTCGCCCGCGTCGCGGATCTCGACGAGCAGGTGCGCGAGAACCATCTCGAGGGCGTCACGGGGATTGCCCACACGCGCTGGGCCACGCATGGCGCGCCGGTCACGGACAACGCCCACCCGATTTTCTCGAGCAACGCGCTGGCGCTGGTCCACAACGGCATCATCGAGAATTACGAAGCGCTGCGTGAGACGCTGCGCGGCAAGGGCTACGAATTCGTCTCGCAGACCGATACGGAAGTGATCGCGCATCTGGTGCATAGCCTGTATCAGGGCGATCTGTTCTCGGCGGTGCGCGCGGCGGTGAAGCAGTTGCATGGTGCGTACGCGATCGCGGTGCTGCATAAGGATCAGCCGCACACGGTGGTGGGCGCACGCCAGGGTTCACCGCTCGTCGTCGGGCTGGGGCAGGGTGAAAACTTCCTCGCGTCGGATGCGCTGGCGCTTGCCGGCAGCACCGAACACTTCATCTTCCTCGAAGAAGGCGACGTGTGCGAACTGACGCTCGAACGCGTGCGCATTGCGGACCGTGACGGCAACAACGTGGAACGTGACGTGCGCCAGGTTGCGGCGTATGGCGGCGCGGTCGAACTTGGACCGTATCGCCACTTCATGCAGAAGGAAATCTTCGAGCAGCCGCGTGCGATTACCGACACGATCCCGCAAGCTGAAACCTTCGATGCCTCGCTGTTCGGCGAAGGTGCGCAGAAGGTGCTCGCGGGTATCGACAGCCTGCTGATTCTCGCTTGCGGCACGAGCTATTACTCGGGGCTGACGGCGAAGTACTGGCTTGAGTCGGTCGCGAAGATTCCGACCCAGGTGGAGATTGCGAGCGAGTATCGCTATCGCGAGTCGGTGCCGAATCCGAAGGCGCTGGTGGTGGTGATCTCGCAGTCGGGTGAGACGGCCGATACGCTGGCGGCGCTCAAGCACGCGCAGTCGCTTGGGCATCAGCATACGCTGGCTGTGTGCAACGTCGGCACGAGCGCGATGGTGCGGCAGACCGAGTTCTCGTTCCTGACCCACGCGGGCCGCGAGATTGGTGTGGCATCGACCAAGGCCTTTACGACGCAACTGGTGGCGCTGTTCGTGCTGGCGGTGACGCTCGGCAAACTGCGCGGCCATGTGAGCGCGGCGCAGGAAGCGGATTACATCAAACAGTTGCGGCATTTGCCGGCGGCGCTCAACAGCGTGCTGGCGCTGGAGCCGCAGATCATTGCGTGGTCGGAAGAGTTTTCACGCAAGGAAAACGCGTTGTTCCTTGGACGTGGTTTGCATTATCCGATTGCACTGGAAGGCGCGCTGAAGCTCAAGGAGATTTCGTATATCCATGCCGAGGCTTATCCAGCGGGTGAGTTGAAGCACGGGCCGCTGGCGCTGGTGACCGAGGCGATGCCGGTGGTGACGGTGGCGCCGAACGATGCGCTGCTCGAAAAGCTCAAGTCGAATATTCAGGAAGTACGCGCGCGCGGCGGTCAGCTTTATGTGTTCGCGGATTCGGATACGCGCATCGTCAATGACGAAGGGCTGCATGTGATCCGCATGCCGGAGCATTATGGGTTGCTGTCGCCGATTCTGCACGTGGTGCCGCTGCAGTTGCTGGCGTATCACACGGCTTGCGCGCGGGGGACGGATGTCGATAAGCCGCGGAATCTGGCGAAGTCGGTGACGGTGGAGTGAGAGGAAAGTCGCTGGGAACCGGTCGGTCCCGGTGACTTTCGGACGCCAAAAAACAAAATCCGCCATGAAGGCGGATTTTGTCTTGCTAAGTATTGCATCAGTAGGGCTTGGAACTGCGCCGTCGCGGTGGCCGTTACTGTCCGGTTCCCACCACCATCACGCAAAAAGTATAGCCGATTCTACGGCGACGAGCAACCATGCAGGTCGACACGACGTCATGACGGTTGTTTCGGCGATTCGACTATTTCATCACGGCGGCCAAAAGTGCCTCAAGCGTCATATCTAGGCCCGCCGCGATGTTTGCAAGGTTCGCCTCAAGAACTGTCACTTTGTCGCTCAGGTCGCCCACCCGCTTCTGGAGAGCTTTTTCCGAGGCGATTTTCGTGTCCAGTGCCGATGCTGTTGTTACGCGGAACTCCTGCGCGACGGCGTACATCAAGGCGTCGCGCAACTCATTTCGCATCGAAGGAGAAATTTTCGTTGCAAACGCGATGTCTCGCTGCTCAACAGGCTGCCCGTGTGGGCCTGAGGGCTTCCTGCGCAACGGCGCCATGACTCGGCTAGGGGCGACCGTTTCGATCATCTCGCAAATGGCCCAACTCTGCTTTTGATAGTGGACCAGGTTGCATAGGCAGTCGGTAACATCCACCATTCGCAGGCTGCTAGCGTTGTTCAGGGGCCGCCTGGACGAAATGGGAATGACCTGAATCAGTTCTTGATCGGGACGCTCTATTATCTGGTTCACGATAGCGAGACGTCGCTTGGGCATGCTTCCACGTTGAACTGAATCAACGTACCGCTTGTTCGATGTGATTTCGCCGTCCTCGTCACCGACATCCATTGCATGGCCGTACTCGACCTCGACGATTGCGTTCGGAAACAAAATCTTCTTCGCCGCGACCCTTTTCGCTTTGAGGATGTTGTTCAGGTAAAAATCCTTCCTTACCTGCTCGCGCTTGGATAGCGTGACGAGGTAGGTCTTTTGCGACTGCGAATAATCCTGACTTACTTCGACAACTTCCCAACGGTATTCGCTTCTCTGCGAGAACTTTTTCGTGAAGAAGATAGGGTCCGTTGCGCTCGGCTCACCGGGTAGCAGAACTTCCGTGATTTTGTCGTGTGTTTCCGAGCCAAGCGCCTGGTGAGTCACGACGCCGCTAGTCGGGTGAGTGGTTTTTTCCTCGTAGTTAACGACAATCATCGTAGTCCGCCCAGCTCAAAGCGCCTCGTTACACAACACCATCATCCTTTGCACCATCGTGCTTGCGCCATTGAGTTCCATCTCACTGGTAAACAGCGCCTGCACGCTCGACAGTCGAACCGCGACGCCCGCGTCCAGCAAGTCCTTGCTGGCAATCTTCAGCGCAAGCTGCCCGATCCGCACCCGGTCGAGCCAATGCATCGTCAACTGGTTCTTCTGCAGCCACTGACGGCAACATTGGACCACGTGGTCCATCCGCCATTCATTGGTCAGCGCGTACGACGCCGCGGCGATCGCGACGAGGAAACACAGCAGGTCGGGACGCGCGCTATCGGGTTCGGAAAATTCGGGTTTGATCATGCTTGTCGGCCTGCCTCGTGATCGTTAATCAACTTCATCACATATGGCCGCGCACCCGGGAATCAACACCGGTGCGCAGCCGAACATCCATCTTACCGAATCCGGCCGTGTTGACGCTTGTGGGCTAACAGCGCGCCAGAAGCGCGTCAATTCGAATCGTGCATTGGTCATGCCGTAACGTCACATCACTCGTTACCTATTTTTGGTATAGGACCGCCACGTGAGCGGTTCGGTTCGCTAGCGGCGCGCAAACCTGAAAGCGGATTGAGCGTGTGGCAAGAAGCCCACAGTTCTGAAGTTTTGTAGTCTCAATACAAGGCCCGCTTCACCGTTGCGAGTGACCGAAGACTGAGAGCAAACGTGCTCCCATCACTCTATCGTTTCGCCGGTGGTGAGCGGCGTTTCGTCCTTGGCGAGTTAAAGAAGAATTGTTTCAAATACATTCAAAAATAGTTGCGTACGCATCTATTTGGAGCCACTTGTACTGCTTCGCATACCACATCGTAAGCATGCTTACCAGACGATAATGGGTATCTCCCAGCGCAATATTCATTTCACGGCGTCGTCATACGCGCTGCCTAAAGTCGGCCCCCGAACAAAACTCAAACCAAAGAGGGGCTCATGTTTCAACGTACCTGGATGCGCGCGTTGTTCGCGGCGTTGTCCGCAGTCATCATCGGTCTGATTGTCGCGGCTTGCGGTTCGTCGTCGATCTCGGCGGGGCAACAACAGATCCGCCACGTCTTCGTGATCACGCTCGAAAACGAAAACTATGCGACCACCTTCGGCGCAGGCACCAAGGCGCCTTATCTGGCGCAGACGCTTGCTTCGCAAGGCGCTCTCGTGCAGCAGTATTACGGCACGGGACACGTGAGTCTCGACAACTACATCGCGATGCTGAGTGGTCAGTCTCCGACCATGGACACCGACAACGACTGCATTACCTATCAGGACTTCAGTCTCACCGGCATGACCCCGGACGGCCAGGCGATCGGCACCGGTTGCGTCTACCCGGCCAGCGTCAAGACGCTGCCTGATCAGTTGACGGCAGCGGGCTACACGTGGAGGGGCTACGAAGAGGACATGGGCAACGACCCGACGCGCGAAGCCGCGACCTGCGGCCACCCGACGCTCAATACGACCGATCTGACGCAGACCGCCGAAGCGCCGAGTGCAGCCGTGCCGCTGGGCGACCAGTACGCGACGCGTCATGACCCGTTCATGTACTTCCACTCGATCATCGATTCGCCGAACTGCGGCCAGAACGTGGTCAATCTGACGAAGCTCACGACCGATCTTCAATCCGTGGCGACCACCGCTAACTTCAACCTGATTACGCCGAACCTGTGCGACGACGGCCACGATTCGCCGTGCGTGAATGGCCAACCGGGCGGACTGACGAGCGCCAACACGTTCCTGCAGAAGTGGGTGCCGATTATCACGGCCTCGCCGGCGTTCCAGCAGGACGGCTTGCTGATCATCAACTTCGACGAGAGCAGCTACGCGACGGTGACCAAATCGGCGACTGGCGAAGATCTGACCTTCGCCGGCACGAGCTGCTGCAGCCAGCAGCCGGGCCCGAACCTGGCGGCGTTCCCGCAGACTTCGTCGCTGGCCTACGGCGGGATCACGATCACGCTGACCAAGCAGAGCTTCGGCGGCGACCAGACCGGCGCGGTGATGATCTCGAAGTTCATCAAGCCGGGCACGGTGTCGACAGTGCAATACAACCACTACTCGATGCTCAAGAGCATTGAAGACATCTTCCAGCTTGGCCACCTTGGTTATGCAGGTCAGGCCGGACTCGTCGGCTTCGGCAACGATATCTTCACCAACCTCTAAGCGATGGCTGTTTCCGCAACGCGATTCGCGGCGCTTGCCGCGTTAGTGAGCGCCGCTCTGCTGCCGCCGGCAGCGGGGGCGGCCCCGGGCGCCTCAGTGGCTGCTTCGGCGCAGGCCGCTGGCTCTGCCGCCACCACCTACAGCGACGCGGCGGCGCTCGGCAAGCTGATGTTCTTCGATCAGTCGCTGTCCGCCTCGGGCAAGATGTCCTGTGCGAGCTGCCATAGCCCTGCGCACGCCTATGGGCCGCCTAATGGTCTCGCGGCGCAACTGGGTGGCCCAGACCTGCATTCGCAAGGCACGCGTGCTGTGCCGAGCCTGCGTTATGTGCTGAACCGCACGCCGGTCTGGACTCACGCACAGGCAGCCAGCCTCTCGGAACGGATCGAGGATACGGACAATGCGCCTGTCGGCGGCTTCGGCTGGGACGGGCGCTTCAACTACCTGCACGACCAGGCCACTTTCCCGTTGTTCAATCCCAACGAGATGGCCAACAAGGATCCCGTAGCGCTCGCGCAAAAACTCGAGCACGCGCCGTATGCCGCGCGCTTCAAGGAGGTATTTGGCCAGAACATCTTCGTTGATCCGCACAAGGCGTTCACGCAGGCGATGTACGCGATCGAGCGCTTCGAGCTCGAAGATCCGAGCTTTCACCCGTACACCAGCAAGTTCGACTACTACCTGGACGGCAAGGTGCAGCTCACCGCGAGCGAGCTGCGCGGCAAGAAGCTGTTCGACGATCCGGACAAGGGCAACTGCGCGTCCTGCCATATCGACCAGTCAGGCGTGAATGGCGCACACCCGCTTTTCACCGACTACAACTTCGAAGCGCTCGGCGTGCCGCGCAATCCGGAGCTGAAGGTGAACGCGGACCCGCATTACTTCGATATGGGTTTGTGCGGCCCGCTGCGTACCGATCAGTCGGGCGACAAGGCCAACTGCGGTCTGTTCAAGACACCGTCGCTGCGCAACACGGCGACACGTCAGGTGTTTTTCCACAATGGACGCTTCCACTCGCTGAAGGAGTCGCTGCGTTTTTACGTGCAACGCGACACCAATCCGGAGAAGTGGTATCCCACCGATCGTCACGGCAAGGTCGACAAGTTCGACGATCTGCCCGCGGACGTGCGGATCAATGTCGATACCGTCGACGCGCCGCTTACCAGCAAGCGCGGTGAACGTCCGGTGTGGAGCGAGCGGGATATCGACGATGTCGTGGCGTTCCTGACGACGCTCAACGACGACTACCCGTACAAGGCCCAGCCGGGCAAGTGAGGGGGCGGGGTAACGCCGGTCGTGTGAAAGCGGCCGGCGCGTTCGCTTCTCGCCTTTTTGCATTCCGCTGTGGCCCGCTTTCGCAGCGCTGATTCTCGTCGAGTTGACTATGTTCTGAAGAATTGGTGCCTACTTTTTCGGCACCGGTATAATACGGGCCTTCTCCTCTCGAACGTTACCCGCTCATGAGCCGGATACTCTGTCTGATCATGCTTTCGCTGGGCCTCGTGCAGACCGCAATAGCGGACGAGAGCGAACACGACCGGATTTCGGAATACCTGACGCAGAAGTTCGGTCTTGCCAAAGCGAAAGCCGAGCAGATTTCCGGCGCGGTGCAGACTGCGGCGGAGAAATATTCGCTGCCGCCGGCTCTCCTGCTGGCGATCATCTCGATCGAGTCCCGTTTCAAGGAAAAGGCCAAAGGCCCGCGTGGCGCCACCGGCCTGATGCAGGTCGTGCCGGCCGCCCACAAGGGACTCCTGCGCAACGTCAAGGACCTGACGCAGCCGGACGCCAATATCGAGGCGGGCTCCGCAATTCTGCACGGCTATATGCAATCGGCGGGCGGCGATCTGAACCTCGCCTTGAAGAGCTACGGTGGCTCGCTGGCTTACGCGCAGAAGGTCAGCCTGCGGGTCCAGACCTTTGCGCCTGTAGTCGGGGTGGCTGGCAAACCGGACGACGCGATGCCGTCGGCCGCGCAAACCGCTGCCTGCGAGGCTCACGCGATCGACAACTGCCCCACGTCTGCCAGCGGCGCGCGGTCGTTTTTCATTCCGTCGGCTAGCGCGGCATCAGACCCCGCTTCGATCGGCCTGTCGGCGGCTGCGCCAGCTTCGGCGCCTTGACTGGATACTGAGCGCATCCTGATCGCGCCCTGAATCTCTGGTTTCCTGAGGCCCGGTTGTCAGTCTGAAAGGCGGCGTGGAGGCGCTTGGCCCGTCATTCCAGGCGCCGTCCGGTGCGCTGATCCCGCCCTGACGAACGCCCTACAAAGCTTTTTGTATCAACGTGTTACCCCACCTGCGGGTTGTTTTCGCTCTGTAGGGCAACCGCTCTACAATGCATGCCATTCGACGTTAAGTAGTCTGCCTTCCGGAATCATGCGCACCTCATTTTCCAAAGCTACCGCGGCCTCGCTGTCCGGGCTGCTCGTCCTCGCTGCGTGCTCGAGCCCGCAGCAGCCGAAATTTCAAACGGAACAGTTCGATACGGGCGCGAGCCCGTTCGCCCACAATTTCAACGCAAGCACCACTGACACCTGCGAAGCCGCCCGCCGCGCCTTGCTGAGCCAGGGTTACATGACGACCTTGACTCACCCGGACACTGTCGACGGCTCGAAGAATTTCCAGCCCAGCGGCGATTCGCACATCGTGGTGGAGTTTCACGTGGTCTGCACGCCGGGTGAAGAGACCGGCGATACCAGCATCGTCTACGTGAATGCGGTGCAGAACGGTTTCGCGCTCAAGAAAAGCGATACCTCGGCAAGCGTCGGCCTGAGCGTGCTCGGCTCGGTGTCGCTGCCGATTCGCTCGAACAACGACGAGATGGTGAAAGTTTCCAGCGAGACGATCCCGTCGGGCAAGTTCTACGATCGTTTCTTTGGGCTTGTCGACCACTATCTCCAGACCGTCGTCCGCACGGTGCCGGTCAAGTCGAGCGATGTCGTGAGCACGCCGTTGCCGCTGCCTGCACCTGTTCCGGCGGTGGTTTCGGCTGCGGCGCCTGTGCCGGTCGTACCCGCGCCAGTGCCGGCGACCACGCCGGTGGTGGCGCCACCGTCGAGTGCGTTGAACGTTCCTGTCCAGACGCCTGCGGTTCCGGGTATATCCGGTAATGCCGCAGCAGCGCCCGTAGAGCCGGATATCCTGGGCCGTCCCGACATGACGCCGGCGGCCAGCTCGACCGGCGCGACCCCGTAAGGACGCTGCGCTGGTCATCTGTTGATCGGTGGAGGGGTTTTTTGCTGTTGTGCGCAGTTTTCCCCAGTCTTTTACTTCATATGTATATATATGTAGTAATAGTTAACAAGGACGGGCGCTTCCTGTGGACAAGTGGCAAATTTCCTGTCGCGTCAACGTTGTAATAAAACTATAACAATACGGGGCGCGCGTGCAGAGACGCGGTGAGCCGAGGATAACTTCGGCGCCGTGTCGAGTCGCGCACTGGTTATCAAGATTCGGCGCACAGGCTGTTAGTCCAGCTATCCCGGAGTTGTCCAGAGGTCGGCGTGGATAACTCCGTGTTTCTCCCCCTTCAAGATCGCCTTCGGCGGGCCGTTTAACCGTTATGTACGGTGCAGTTTTGCGACGCGGCGTCGCGCGTTCAGCGTCTCTTGCGATCCAGCACGTTGCGGTCGCCAGCGCACATACTGCAGTGCGCCAATGCGCGCACATTGGTGGCGGACGGTGCGGACCTTCGGGGTGCGCTACTTCCATCGCGACTGTTGCTATTTAGTCAAAAACCATACAGCAGTGCACCGTCCAGGCATAAAGTTAAAGTGCTTTATCAAGATACTTGTGCAGTGCGGGGGTGTGCGATGAAACGCAGAACAGCACGACAGCTTGTCCGTCTACTCTCAGACATCCGACATTCTGCTCATTGCAGGACGTTGAGGGCCGCGGCGACGACCCGCGCCATGGAACTCGCGGCGGCCGAAGCCGAAGAAGACTCCGCCCCGGAAAGCGCTGACGAAACGCGCGAGGTTCAGCAGGACGAACGCATCTGGAGGGGATCATGAGAACCGCCGGTGAGCAGTCGCTGCGTTTTCTGGTCGAAAAATGGCTCGCTCCGGGCCCGTCGATTCCCGTTCGCGTTACTGAATTCAGCCGTACCCGCATGGGTGGCCGGCGCTATGTGCGGGTCGAAACCGCGCTGGCGGCCGGCGCGCGCGGCCTGTTCTTTTTCAGGCATGACGACGGTTGCTGGTGCGTGTTTCCGCCCACGGCGGATAGCCGCAAGGCGGCCAACGAGGATCTGGCTGAACGGTTGGGACTCGCGCAATCGTGGTGAAGTGCGCGGCTTGAATCGGCCGGTGGCCTCGGCCGCCGGCAGAGTGGTCGCTGCGCTTGTTACGGCGCGGGCTCTCAGCGGCGTATGGCTATTGAGCGTGTGCGCCGATCGCGTCGCGAAGATAGCCGTCGAGCACGGCCGCATTACCATCTGGATACGCAGGACCTTCCTCCATAGAACCGCCCTGCGCGATAATCGCGCAAACACACCACTATCCTGAGCGGACAGCGGCCGACGAACCGCAGGCGGAGACTATGGACAACAAAGACTGGATCGCGGGAGCGGCGAAAGCGCTGGCGATCATCGAGGCGTTTGACGAGGAACATGCGCGCATGACGCCGACCATGGTCGCGGCCCGGGCGGTGCTGTCGCGCACGGCAGCGCGCCGGTATCTGCTGACGCTGCGCGAACTCGGCTACGTGGATACCGACGGCAAGCTGTTCTGGCTTGCACCACGCGTGTTGCGCCTCGGTCAGTCCTATCTGGATTCGGCGCGCCTGCCGCGCACCGTGCAGCCGTTCCTGCAGCGGATCACGGCGTCGGTGCAGGAAACTGCGCTAGTGGCGATTCTCGACGAACACGATGTGGTCTACGTGGCGCGCAACGGCGTGAACCGCGCGATGGCGGTTGGCTTCGTACTCGGTTCGCGGGCCGCGGCGCCGCTCTCGTCAGCCGGCCTGATCCTGCTGGCTTTCCAGGCGCCGGCCGATATCGAACAGTGGCTTGCGTCATACGAAATCAAGGTCTTTACGCCGCAAACCTATTCCACCATCGAGCAGCTTCGCGAAGTGCTGGCTGAAGCACGCCGCAATGGCTATGTGGTCACCGATCAGCAACTCGAACTGGGCATGCGCGGCGTGGCGGTGCCGCTGCGCGACCGGCACGGTTCGGTGGTGGCGGCAATCAGCGTCAGTATGCCGATTGGTCAGGAATCGGCGAATGCCGCGCTACACCGGGTCTTGCCGACCTTGCAGGAGACCGCCAGCCTGCTGCGCAACCTGGTCTGAAGCATCTCAGGCGGGACTGCAGACCGTGATGGTAGAACGATTGAAGGGAGAACGAAAGAAACCTGTCTCCCGGAAAATACATATCGGGTTATATGGGATGACAAACGCCCTACGCTGCGTAATACTCCCCCGCGGGGAGCCGCCAGGCGCCACGTCGTCATGTCCGCTTCACCATGCTGTTCTCATTCATTCACATTGACTCTTAGTCGTTCAGGTTTGGGGATTAACACATGAAAAAAGTCATTGCCTCGCTCGCAACCGTAGCTCTCGCGCTGGTGTCCGTTCAGGCTTTCGCACAGGCATCCGACGCAGCCGCACCGGCCGCAGCAGCTAGCACCGCAAAACCCGCGAAGCATCACAAGAAGCTGAAGACGCATGGCAAGCGTGCCAAGGTTTCGGAAGCCGCATCGGCTGCCGGCACGAACGACAAGGGCACGCAGAACTAAGCTAGCCAGCTAGCCTGGGTTTGTGTTGTCACCCATGCGAGCCCCACCGGTACGCACCCGCATACAGCGCGGGTAACAGGACCGAGAGGGGATTGCAGGTAGAAAGGCCAGAGCGAACGCCCTGGCCTTTTTTCATGGGCGCAATCCGCGTCTTCTCAAAGACCTTAGTGGAATGCTACCTGGATGACCTTCACCAGCACCAGCGCAACAGCCACGATCAGGTAACCGCGCAGCACCCCCATCCACACGCGCTTGCTCAACGTCAGGTTGGGCGGCGGCAGGTCGGCGAGTGGCGGCATGCGCCACGTGTCGCGCGAGTCTTTCTGCAGTGAAGCCGTGAGCGCATCGGCCCATGCATTGACGCCGCGCTTGCGCACCAGGAACAGCCCCGTTGCCGCCACGACCGCCAGCACCGTTCCGCCTGCGAGCACTTCCAGGATCGTTTCGCCGGTGATATCCGGATAAATCACCGAGGCTGTCAGGATGATCGACAGCATCACCAGCACCCAGATCACTGCGCCGGTGAAGATGTTCAGCTTCATCGAGTTGACCCACGGGCCGAGCACAGCGCGATCGTTGCACAACAGCAGCAGGAACACCGTGGCGCTCGGCAGCAGCACGCCGGCCAGAGTCTGTACCGCTTCAGTCAGCAGGCCGAGCGGGCTGCCCGGAATCAGCACGAGTGCCGCCGCGAACGCGATGATGCCGAAGTACACGAAATAGAACCCCTTCGCTTCGCTCACGCCACGATGCAGCGAATGACGGATCTTGAAGACGTCGCCGATCGCGTAGGCAGTGGAGAGCGAGACCGCCGCCGCGCCGATGATGCACGCATCCAGCAGCGCCACCGCGAAAATCACCGCGGGCCACTTGCCGACATACTTGTCG
>SDBV01010958.1_pt1 | contig 11820 bp, 12 predicted proteins | sample 2277081 | NCBI WGS metagenome assembly SDBV01 (sample SAMN10402039, study PRJNA504765) | marine sediment metagenome | isolation source: marine sediment core GS10_PC15, 223 cmbsf | place: Arctic Ocean: Southern Knipovich Ridge | collected 2010
GGATGGATTGCCCTGGGCCAAATGACTCGTCGGCCAGGCCAGTATACCGGCAATCAGTTGGCCATCGCCGGCATCATCGCGGCCGTTGCGCTCTGGACATGCGGCATAGTCTACGTGGTCTTCGTGGCCGGCGCCGAGGTGCCCATCGGCTATACCCGCGTGACGTTTACGCAGATGCAGCCCAACCCGGACAATAAAGGCGAGGTGGTTCCCAAAGAAATTCTCGACCTTCAGTTCGACGAAACGTCGATGGACAAGAAGCGGGTTTTCGTGAAGGGATATATTTACCCCGGACGCCAGACGATCGGCCTGAAGCAGTTCATGCTGGTGCCTTCGCAAAGCCACTGCAAATTCTGCTCGAGCCAGTTGAAGTCGACGGAAATGATCACCGTCAAACTTGAAGGCGACCTGAAGATCAACTACCGCATGCAGTTAGTACATGTCGGTGGCAAACTTACCGTCGACCAGGCCGAGGCCACCAAGCCGCTGGGGGGGGCTCCTTACATTATCGATGCCGACTACGTGCGATAGCAGGGTGTTGAAAATTGTGGCACGGCCATCCTGGCCGTGTGGTGCTCCCTTCACGGGCAGGATGCCCGTGCCACAAAGATGGGGACTGGGAGGGCGGGGAAGCGTCGCGAATGTTAAGTTAGATAGAGGCCCTTTCGATAACGCACCCTTGCGGGTATACTTCCTGCGAATATATCTACATACAAATAAATCCAAGCCATGCCCAAGTTTATAGTCAGATACGGACTGATGCGGCTGATGGGGGTCTTCGAGACCTCCCAGAGCAATACGGCGGCGCATACGCGTGGCACTAAGGTCATTACCCGCACCGATCGCGGGCTGGAGACCGGCGTAGTGCTTTGCCCGTCCACGGACAAGACCGTGGCGAGCCTGGGCGAGGTCTTCCACGGGCAAATCCTCCGCCACATGTCGGCCGACGACTCCAACGAAATATTGCGTATCCACGAACAGCAGCCACGGCAATTGGAAATCTGCCAGAAGTGCATCGACAAACTGGGGCTGGAAATGCAGCTTATCGACGTCGAGCATATTTTCGGCGGCGAGCGGATCGTGGTCTACTATCTGGCGGACGGGCGGGTCGATTTCCGCGAACTGGTGCGGATGCTTGCCGGCGAGTTCCAAACTCGTATCGAGATGCGGCAAATCGGCGTCCGCGACGAAGCCAAGCTGATGGCCGATTACGGCGACTGCGGCAAGGCCGTTTGCTGCAACACCCATCTGGCGCAAATGCCGCCGGTCTCCATGAAAATGGCCAAGTTGCAAAAGGCCACGCTCGACCCCACGAAGATCTCGGGCCGTTGCGGGCGGTTGAAATGTTGCCTCCGCTACGAGTACGACGTCTACGAACAGCTTCAGAAAGACCTTCCGCCGGTGGGAAGCACGGTAGAGTCGGAAGAAGGGCCGGTGAGGGTGATCGGACAGGAAATCCTCGGCCAGTCGGTAATCGTGGAATCCCAAAATCGGGCTCGGAAGTTGCTGCACAGCGACGAAATCGGAGCGGTTATCAAAGTCGAAGACCAACCCCAAGACCTATAAGCTGAACGTTCATCGTATAAGTGAGGAGAATCGGCAGCCGTAATTGCAGCCGCTGAAAAGCCATGCTCGACCCGTCACACCCCATCGTCGAACTCCTCAAAGAAGACGATCGCTACGCCTTTGACGCCTATGTGTTCGTCTTCGAGGCCCTCAACTACGCCCAAAACGTCTTGCAGATGGGCAACGAAGTGCCCGCCGAAATGCAAGACCAAGACGTCGACAACGATCTTGAAGATGAGCCGGGCGACGAAGAGGAACCGGTCGAACGCCACGTCACCGGCCAGCAACTCTGTGAGGCGATTAGGGAATACGCTCTGAATCAGTACGGCTATATGGCCAAAAACGTGCTGGGTAATTGGGGCATAAAAGGGACGGGCGATTTTGGCGAGATCGTTTTCAACCTAATCCGCATCGAACAAATGCGCAAGACCCCGCATGACCGCAAGGAAGATTTCCAGAACGTCTACGATTTCGACGTGGCCTTCCGAAAAGGTTTCAAAATCACCCCGCCCAAAGAAGAAGTCTAGACCTCCCTGCGTGAAGCAACCATGAGCCGCACAAAAAAACAAACCCCTTGCAAAGAATCTTGCCCCGACACGTCTCTACCGACGCCTACAAGGGCTAACAAGATCGCGCTGGGCGTATCCCTGACGCTGTTGCTTGCCTGGATCGCCTTTTTGGCCGTTCTGGCCATGGGCTGATAATGACGCTTCTGCTTAGCGACGACCACGCATACGCAGAGCATGGTTGCGGCGGATCGTGTTGCCGATAAAGTGACCAGGACGATTCGGTCGCCGCAAAAGCGGCATGCGGCGGATAGCCGCGGCGCGTTTGGCCTGGGATTGTATGGAAGATTGAACCGAGCGGGCGTGGGCCGAATCGTTCGGCTGGGGGATCAAGGAAATAGCGGCAAACAGCAAACAAATGGTCAAATAACTACGAATCATGGGTCGCACTTTCTCTGCACGGGCGGGGAATTAATGTGTGGGGGGGCCGGTGGTAAAACAAAGTAAATATAGCACATCCGTGTAATAAATACCGTCTGCGGGACTGTGGGCAGCATGAGTTAGTCGTTGTCGCCGCTGGGGAGCAGGAGAAATTTGACGATTAGCACGGCCCGTCGGAGGGGTGGTGTTTTGGAGGAGAACCTTTCATGAAGATGCTCGACAAACTGCAGCGGCGATTCGGTCGCTTTGCGATCCCCAACCTGACGCTGGTGATTATTGCCGGGCAGGTTTTCTTTTATCTGCTGAACTATGGCAACCCTGAGATTATCGGTTTAGATGGCCCGCACGGGAAGATCGACCTGATTCCCACGCTGGTTTTGCAGCAGGGGGAATATTGGCGGCTGGTGACGTTTATCTTTACGCCGCCGTCGACCCATGCCATCTTCATGCTCTTCGCCTGGTACATATTCTTTTTGATGGGCACGGCCTTGGAGGGCACTTGGGGCGCTTTTCGTTACAACCTCTTCCTGCTGATCGGTTATCTGGCGACGCTGGGCGCGGCTTTTACGGTTCCCACCGCCACGGCCACGACCGGTTTCATCGGCGGATCGGTGTTCCTGGCCTTCGCCTATATGTTTCCCGACTTCAAGCTTAGCCTGTTCTTCATACTGCCGATCCGCATCAAGTGGCTGGCGATGTTGACCTGGTTTGTGTATTTTCTGGTGGTCATCCGCGGTGACTGGCACGTGAGGGGCCTGTTGGCCGCTTCGCTGGTGAATTATTTCCTTTTCTTCGGCCGGGATATCGCCCTTCGCATCCGCAGCGGCCATCGCTCGATGCAAACGCAATCCAAACGCATCGCGCGACAGAACACCCCCCGCCACTGTTGTAGAATCTGTGGGATAACCAACCTCACCCACCCGGGCACGGATTTCCGCTACTGCTCGCAGTGTGCCGACGCATCGTGCTATTGTGAAGAACACCTGCGAAATCACGATCACGTGGGAGTGGATCAGTAGTTGATTGGCTCTTTTATGTAATCAAATACCGACGGTTGATAGCGGTCTGAGGTGGACCCTTGTTGGAATATGGGGGCAATAGAGAATGCCGGTAATGCCCCGTCCGTCGAACTGTTTCCGTAAAGTATTTACCCGTAAGGACTTAAAAAAATAACAACCGTATTGACACGCGAGGAAAGATAGTTATAATTTAGACCATTGGCAGATTCGGTAAAGTCGGCAGGACCGGATGGAATTGCCAGTTACAGGTAGTTTCGGGAGGTAAGAAGACTGCGGATTTCAACGCGACTAGTGGTGGGCTTCAAATGCCCGCGGCGAGTTTTTTATTTCGCGTCTTTACGTCCGTCTTTATCGCAAATAAACATGGAGGACCAGAAACCCCGGCAGAGTGGCCGACTTTAGCCTTTGGGTTTCGCTGAGATCGGCTGTTTAACGGCCGGTAGGAGGGATGGTGAGGAAACAATGGCGACAAAAACCGTATTCACGACTGGCGAAGCCGCCAAGATTTGCAAGGTAAGCCAGCAGACAATCATTCGTTGTTTCGACTCGGGACAACTCAAGGGGTTCCGCGTTCCTGGGAGCCGGTTTCGCCGCATCCCGCGCGAGCAGCTTTTCTCGTTCATGCGAGAAAACGGTATTCCCACCGACGCCTTGGAAAGTGGTAAGCGAAAGGTGCTTATCGTCGACGACGACGAAGATCTGGTAGAACTGATCTCCGACGTTTTGGATCGTGACGGGCGTTTCGAAGTCCGCACGGCCAACAACGGCTTCGATGCGGGAATGATCGTCAAGGAGTATCGTCCCGACCTGATCGTTCTGGACATCATGCTCCCTGATATCAACGGCAAGGAAGTTTGCCAACGTGTTAGAAGCGACAAAAACATGGACGATGTGCGAATCATTTGCATTTCGGGAATGGTCGAGGAAGACAAGGTCAGCGAGCTCCGCGCCGCCGGCGCCGACGACTTCATGCACAAACCCTTCGAGGTCGAACGGCTCATCGATCGGATGTGCCAGTTGTTGGATATCGAGGCCATTTCCGCCGCTTAGATTTCTTTGCGCGGGGGGGGTCGAAATCACAGCCGAGGGCGGCTGTGCTGCAAAAATCACAGCCGAGGGCGGCTGTGCTGCAAATAGGGTGCCTATATCACGAATGTAGAACAGCCGCCCTCGGCTGTTGATGCGCCGGTTGGATTTTCATGCGCTGTCTACCCGCCATTGTTGCCGGTTCCGTCCGACTGCTTCTGCCCATGGCCGATCGTTCGGCCGATGCTTTGATCGACATGTTCTTGGCCGTCGGCGATACATCCACCACGTCGCCCGTGGAAGAATTGGCGGCTGCGTTGGCGATGGACCCGCCGCTGCTGCTTTGGACCGCCCATCACGCCGCGGCCGGTTTGGCGATTAACGACAAAGTCGTCCCGCCGCGGGCCAGTGCCAATTTGACGGTTGCCGATCTGGCCGGCTGGCTGGCCGAAAACGGGCCGGCCGTTTTCGATTGGGGCGAATCACCCCGGCAATCGTTCGAGATTTCCGCCGACGATCTTGATCCGCACAGTTGGGCCGACCGCGTTGCCCAGGCGGTCGAAATGGGCGAACTGGCCCGCCGGGCGTCGCAAACGGATCAATCCCAGCAGGCTTATGTCGCCGCCGTGCTCCATGCGGCCCAGCAATGGGTTCCACAAGCATTGTTGCTGCCGCTGAGCGACCGCACAGTAGAAGAATTACCCGTCGAGAAATTTCCAGTCGTGGATGAGTCCGCTAGCGAGGCAGCCGGCCAGGCGCGGCGGAGGTGGCTGGAGTCGTCTTCATCCGCCGCTCGTCTGCCGGCGCTGGCTGGGCGTCTTGCTCGCTTGGGGCAGTTGGAAGAGCGATTCGCCCAGACGCTTCTGGCCGAGAAGCTCGAGGCCATGGCCGAGTTCGCCGCCGGCGCCGGACACGAGATCAACAACCCCGTGGCGGTTATCGCCGGACGCGCGCAACTGTTCCTGCAAGGCGAAACCGATCCCCAGCGCCGTCGGGCCCTGGCGCTGATGAACGCCCAGGCTAAACGGATTTACGAGATGATCACCGACATGATGCTTTTCGCCCGACCGCCGGCCCCCACGCACAAAACGGTCGAACTGATCGCGATTATCGAGGGGATTGTCGAGGAGTTGCAAGCAGCCACGACCGAGCGGGCGATTTCGCTGACGCGAACCGGCCTGCCGGGCCCCATCGAAATCGAGGCGGACGGCGAACAACTTAACGTGGCCTTACGGGCCATGTGCCGCAATTCGCTGGAAGCCATCGGCCACGACGGCAATATTGGAATTGACGTGCAAGTCGACGAACTCGGCCGTGTGGTAATCCGCATCAGCGACGACGGGCCGGGCATTCCCGAAGACGTCCGTTGCCACGTTTTCGATCCGTTCTTTTCCGCCCGCCAAGCCGGCCGCGGTCTGGGTCTGGGGCTTTCGAAATGCTGGCGAATCGTAGTCACCAACCACAAGGGGCGAATCGACGTGGATAGCGGCCCAGGGCGGTCGACGGTTTTTACGATCACGCTGCCGCGAGGGGTTCGTGATGGAACGTGAATTTGCATACCGCTTCCCGCGATGGTGGCGTCTGATTATGGGTCTCGTCATGCTCCTGGGCGGGGCCGCGGCCGTTATCGTTCCGTGCATGGGCGGCACGCCTTTTACCGCCGATTCGCTTGCCGATAAAACCGAACTGTCGACCGGGGCCTTGCTGGCGTATGGCATGGGCGCCGCGCTTTTGATTGGCACCGGCTTGATTCAAACGGTCGTTGTCGCGAAAACTTTTCGCGCCAGAGCCGGTGCCCGACGTCGTATCCGGCTGTCGGCGGACTCGCTGCTGATGCCTCGCGGGTTTCGTTTTCCAGAAGATATAACCGTTCGCTACGAGGACATCGAGAAAATCGGTACTTACGGTTGGCTTGGACGCCGCAACATTGTCATCGTGCATGCCGGCGGGCGGGCGAAAATCCTCGGCATCGGCCTGTCGAGCCAAAGCGATAACGAGGCCCTGATCGCCGAACTGGCCGGGCGGACGTCGCTCCCGCCGGTGCCCATGTTGCGGGTGCCCCGCCAGTTTTCGCTGTCCTCGCTGCTGATCCTAACCACGGTATTTTCGGTTGTTCTGGGGCTGCGGACGTCCTACAGCCGTACGCTGGGCTGGCTCGATCTGGCCGTGCCGCTGGGCGCCACGCTGGCGCTGGGGGCCATCATCTTCGTCGTCAGCCGCCGCTCCTGGACGCCGCGGATTTTCATCATCGGTTTCGTCGGCGGCGGCCTAATCGACGCCATGACGCTGGCCGCCATCTGCGGCCTGGCCGGTGTCGATTCGACCCTCTTGGACCGCACTTGGTTCCCACTCTCGGCCGTCGTCCTCCGCATGAACTATAACATCCACGCCCTGGGCTGGGGCACCGGCTGGGAAGAAACCGGGGTGCTAACCTGCGGGGCGGCGATTAGCGGCGCGATCTGCGGGCTGGCGGCGGCCGGGGTTTGCCGATGGATTTCCTCAAAGCCGAAAAGAATGGAAAGCTGATAACAATAGCCCACAACCAACAGCCCCAAAAACCGCCGCAAGCGGCTGGGCTAACCCAGATAACCTGTCATGAAATACGAAGTCGAACAAAAATTTCCCGTCGATAACCTGCACGCAATAGAAAACCGGCTGGGCGAGTTGGGGGCCGAGATCAGCGACGAGCGGGTCGAGGTCGATCGCTACTATAACCATCCGGCCCGCGATTTCGCCGAGACGGACGAGGCGCTGCGGATTCGTCGCACTGGGTCGGTCAATCGGATTACCTATAAGGGGCCTAAGATCGACAAGGTCACCAAAACCCGGCAGGAACTCGAATTGCCGCTGGCCGAGGGTGAGGCGGCCGCCGCCGATTGGATGAAGCTCCTGGAAACGCTCGGCTTCAGCACGGTTTCCGAGGTTCACAAACGTCGCCGCAAGGCGTATGTCGCCTGGCAAGGCCTCACGGTCGAGGTCTCGCTGGACGAAGTCACGGGCCTGGGCACGTTTGTCGAACTGGAGTTGGTCGTGGAAGCGGGAGACTTGGACCGGGCCCGCGACTGCATCGCCGATCTGGCCAAGGAGTTGGGGCTGGTCCAAAGCGAACGGCGAAGCTATTTGTGCCTGCTGCTGGAAAAAGGCTAGTGGCCTCGCGGCCGAGGCCCGGGTCGGTTATAGTAAAGTAATGGCATCCCCAATCGAAACTCCCTCCCCGCAAGACATCCCCGCCGCCCCAACAGCCTGGCCCGTGCACCCGCAGATTGGTGGGCGAGAAACCGAAAACTTCTTCGTTCTGGTCGCACACCAGATTGTTTTCCGCGTCGGTTGGATGTTCAAAACCGAGAGCGTGATCATTCCCGCCTTTCTCGACGCGGTGGCCGGCGCCGGCTGGCTGCGGGGCTGTTTGCCGATCCTCTGCCGCCTGGGCCAAAGCATTCCGCCGGTGTTCATGGCCGACCACATCCGAGCCTTGCGCCGCAAAAAACTGGCCCTGGCCGCATGCGCGCTGTTGATGTCGCTGCCCTTCGGGGTGCTGGCGGCGACCTGCTGGGTGACCCACGGCCGCTATCCCGTGTGGATGGCCGCATTGTTTTTGTTTCTGTATTTCTCCTTCTTTTGTTTCGGCGGGATCTACCAGTTGTCTTTCGGCACCTTGCAGGGCAAGCTGATCCGCCCCACGCGACGCGGTCGGCTGCTTTTGACGTCCACCTTCTGGGGCACCATACCGGCCATCGGCATCACGCTCTGGCTAATGCCCGGGTGGATCGGCAGCGAGCCGCCGGCCTATGCCCATATTTTCGGTTTCGTTTCGATTTGTTTCTTCATTTCCGGGCTGATAGTATTCATCTGTTTCGAGCCGGCCGACGCCAAATGGCCCCACGGGCACAAGGCCGCCGCCGCCATTGGCGCGGCGATGCAAGCGCTGCGCGGCGATGCCAATCTGCGGAAACTGGTCCTGGTCGTGATGCTGGCCGGCACCGGGCTTTTGGTCTTTCCCCACTACCAGGCACTGGCCAGCGAGCAGATGGGTCTGACCGGCGGCCATCTCGTTGTTTGGGTGGTGGTGCAAAGCGCCAGTGTGGGGCTTTTGAGCGTCCTGGTCGGCTACATGGCCGATTTTCGCGGCAACCGGATAACGCTACAGCTATTGATCGTGGCCACGGCCCTCACCCCGGCACTGGCCGTGGCACTGGCCCAGTTGGAACCGTCCTGGGGCGCGAAACTATTCTGGATCGTTTTCGTTGCCATGGGCGTTACTCCCTTGGTGTTGCGAACCGTGGTAAACTACACGTTGGAAATATGCGAACCGTCGCAACACGCCCGCTACCTCAGCACGGTGGCCCTTTGCGGGGGAATCCCCTTCATGTTTTCGCCCTTGGTGGGCTGGATGGTCGACGTGGTCGGTTTCACAGCCGTGTTTTCGGCCACGGTCTGCCTGATATTGACCGGCGGCTGCGTTTCGCTGTGGTTGGACGAACCCCGGCATCGGATCGGATTGGATGAGAGTCAGGTGATTGGGTTGGGGACGGATGAGTAGAATAAAATGCAAATCACAAAAATGCTGCTGGCCGAGATTTGCTATCGCAAGCTCAATTTCATCTTGAGTCTGTTGGCGATTTCCATCGCGGTGACGCTCTTTGTGGCCGGGCCGGTGCTGGTCGACGGCTACGCCCGCCAGACGCAGGTACTGATCGCCGACGCCGAACGGACGACCTCCGACGAACTGGCCGCGTTGGAGAAACGTACGCGGCGGCTGATGCGCGATATCGGTTTCAATCTGATGATCGTGCATCGCGACACAAATATGACCGACTTTTGGGCCTCCGACTTTGCGGCGGCCGACATGCCGCAGGAGTACCTCGACCGCCTGGCCAAGAGCCCCCACCTGACGATGGTGACGCATCTGGTGGCGACCTTGCAGCAAAAAATCCAGTGGCACGGCCGCAAGGTGCTCCTGGTGGGATACCTGCCCGAGGCTACCCAATCGCACATGCGAAAAAAGTCGCCCATGGGCTACAACGTAAAACCGGGCACGGTGCTCTTGGGCCACGAGTTGGGCGTCGGCATGATGACGGGCGGCAAGACGGCGGGCGAGGAGATCGAAGTGCTCGGACATAAATTCAAAATCGAAAAAATCCTGCCCGAGCAAGGCAGCAAAGAAGACATTACAATCGCCTTGCATCTGGCCGACGCCCAGGCGGTTTTGGGCAAACCGCGGCGCATCAACCAGATCATGGCCCTGGGTTGCCGCTGCGCCCAGGATAGCCTGCCGGGCATTCGCAAACAGCTCTCCTACGTCTTGCCCGAAACCCGCATCACCGAGTTCCGCACCAGGGCCCTGGCCCGAGCCCAGCAGCGCGAACTGGTCGAATCCAAGCAGAAGCGGATCATGGCCGACATGGCCGACTCCCGCGCCGCCGTGCAGGGCACCATGCAGTCGCTGGCCGAGGTGACCACGCCCATTGTCGTCATCGCTTGTGCAATTTGGGTAGGGCTGCTGACGCTATCGAACGTCCACCAGCGTCGCGCCGAGGTGGGGCTGTTGCGGGCCTTGGGAAAGCAGTCGCCGCAGATCGCCGCCCTGTTCCTGGCCAAGTCGTTGCTCTTGGGATTGCTGGGCGGCGGCCTGGGCTTCGTGTTCGGCAGCGGCCTGGCGCAATTGCTGGGCACCCGCGTGCTGACGGTCGACCCCGGTCTTTTCGCCACGGACTACAACGTGCTGGCGGCGGCCCTTATCGGCGCCCCGCTATTGGCCATGGCGGCCGCCTATCTGCCCACGCTGGTGGCCTTGCGTCAAGATCCGGCGGTTGCGCTGCGGGAGATGTGATATCCGCTACATTTGTAGCACAGCCGCCCTCGGCTGTGGTTCAGCGACGGACACGGATTGGGTATAATCACAACCAGTCTCGCGGACGCTCCCTTTGCTTTTCGAGGACAGTCGAATGTTGTGGCCTATTGTTTTACCCGTTAAAATCACCTTCTATACGCTATCGGGGCTCCTTCTCGTTGCGACAACAGTCGCCCCGTTGTTCAGGCAAGAGCGGAAAGTGGTGTTTGCCTGGGGCGCTCTTCTCGGGGTGCTGGCCTTCATACCCTCTTGCGCGGGCGTCATGTCCGTTTTAGACCACTATCGGTTTGGGGTATGCACGTATCCCGATTCCCAATCCGTCAATGATTCTCATGTTCAGCACTGGTTACCCGAGATGGCAACGGACATCACTGTTGATCAATCCCCGGCGGGATTCCGTGCCAGATTCAGAATTGAGAAACCGGCTCTCGACAAATGGTTCGATCGATTTTGGCAACAATACGGGGAACACTCCGCTATACCCCGTGCGCCGCGTGAGGAATCGAAACCGATCCACCCCGACGAGTTAGAATTTTATTTCGGCGACCTCGGCTGGCCGCCGCCATCCGATGCAGTTGCATACGAGGGCCCCCGCACCGCCAATGGCGCCGGATTCACACTCTGGTACAGCGAATCGCAGGGTGTTGCATATCAAGATGCGGGTTATTGGTAAGGCCTAATCAATCGCCCACTCGGTGCCGCCGGGGCGATCTTCGAGCGTGACGCCTAATTCACTGAGGCTGTTGCGGATTTTGTCGGCGGTGGCGAAATCCTTGTTCTTTCGCGCGTCGGTGCGGATCTCGATGAACAGTTCCAATAGCTTGCCGGTCAACTCGTCGCCGCCGGCCGCTTTTTCGAGGGGTGGACTGCGGAACAGGCCCAGGGCAGCGGCCAACTCTCGCAGCGTCTTGGCGCCGAGTCGCAACGCGTCGACTTGGGCCGCCTTGCCCTTGGCCGAGGCTTCCAGCTTCTCGTCGTCGACGAACTTGTTCAGACGCCGTAATAGTTCAAACAGGTCGCCGCTGGCGCCGCCCGTATTGAAATCGTCGTCCATGGCCGCAAGGAAGCGGTCGCGGAGCTTGGCCACGTCGGCCAGAAGCTCGTTGTCGCCCGGCTGGAAGTCTCCCAACTCGCGGGTGGCGATAATCGCCACGTCGTAGAAGCTGCCGCCGGTTACCCGCTCGTATCGTTTGAAGAAGCGGTAAAAGGTTTCCAGGCCCGTGCCCACCTGGGCGATGCGAGCCTCGCTGAAATCGATGGGCCGGCGGTAGTGCGTCGATAGCAGGAAAAAGCGGATGGTTTCGGCGTCGAGCCGCTGGAGCATCTCGCTAAAGGCGTTAGAACCCTTCGACTTGCTGATTTTTCCGACCTCTTGGCTATCGATATCGCCTGCGGCAGCTTGGGCGATATC
>SDBV01010959.1_pt1 | contig 11820 bp, 15 predicted proteins | sample 2277081 | NCBI WGS metagenome assembly SDBV01 (sample SAMN10402039, study PRJNA504765) | marine sediment metagenome | isolation source: marine sediment core GS10_PC15, 223 cmbsf | place: Arctic Ocean: Southern Knipovich Ridge | collected 2010
ATCGGGATTTTCGCAGCCTGGGCTTTGCGAAACACTGGTCCCAGTTTTGAAACAAAAGAAGAGGCGGAATCGCCCGAAACATCAAAAAACAAGCAGCGTATACTAGTATTGGTTGCCTTTGCTTTACTGGCGACTTTTCAATCTTGGACCTCCCAAAACATCGTCACCTTCCTCCCGAAATATCTCAGCGACCTGGGTCAAGTCCCCTCTCAGTATGGCTTTATGACCGCCTTATATATGGGCGGTTCGGCGGTAGGTAATGTGGTTGGGGGATACCTTGCGGACCGTTACGGTAAACGTCGGGTGGCCGCGGTAGGATTAATCTTAGGCAGCCTTCCCTTGGCAGCTCTTGCTTTTATCGGTTTGTCACCCTGGTTGTACATTCTCCTCCCATTAGCGGGTTTATTCATCGGCCCGATCCACAGCATTGTCGTCGTCCTGGGGCAGCGCCTCATCCCGGGTGGGAAAGCCTGGGCATCCGGTTTGATCCTTAGTTTCTTGTTCGCTTCGGGAGCGGTAGGGGTCTTTCTCAGCGGTTATATGGCAGATGCGTGGGGTTTTCCGACATTATTCTTATTCACAACTGGACTTGTAATAGCGGCTGCCGGGTTAACAGTTTCTTTACCGAAACGATAGAATTTCCAATCTGGTCTTCGAGATAATATTTGAGTGGCTTTAGATTTTCTTTCCTTCCCTAAAGCGCTTCAACAACTCGCTCCCATCCGTAAAACCCAAGGGAAGCAGTGCACCTAAGCTAAACACAAGAAGGTTTTCCAGGAACAGGAACATCGCGAACCAATACATCAAACCGCCAAAGGGGTACAGTGCCCAGGTGATGACCCCCACGAATAATCCCAGGGCGAAATTCCCTACTGGGCCGCCCAGGGCGCGGCGGATGTGAATCTTGGAAGAAAGCGCTGGCTCGTCTCTAGGATATAGCGATCTGGCGAGGACCCATTCGAACAGTATGCCGTCCATTGGATATCCTGTGCGGCGAGCAACCCAGGCATGGCAGTATTGGTGCCATAATTCAGAAGCGTAATGCAGCAGCATCCCTAGAAACCCTACCCAAATTGCTTTGGTGGGTGAGAGTTCTAAGAGCCATAACGAGAGGATAATTAATATAGTCCAGATAATTGCTGCTCCGATGAAAACATTCCCTCTGAGATAAATTTCCAATCCAGCAATATTTTTAAGCTTAAATTTTTTTCTCATGGTTTGTCCCTTTCTATAAACTTATTTGAAAAGCATTATTCTTGCTGTTCAGTTTCTCAATATTCTAACAAATTCTCACAAAAAACTAATCATTTTCCATTTTCCTTGTTTGCTTTATGATATTATTTTTTAGAAGAACATTCTCACTCAAGGAGACACCGATGACCTACGAAGTGGATTCATACCGGTTCATAAAAGGGATCACCAAAAGAATATTGAAGTCCTGGATCAAATTAGAGAAACCCTGCGAGATCCCATGGACACCGCTTTCAAAGCCGCTTTCCGAAACGACCGTGGCGTTGATCAGTTCAGGGGGGATCGCTCTAAAAACAGACAAACCATTCGACCAAGAAGGTGAACGCCAGAACCCGTGGTGGGGTGACCCAACGTATAGGGTAATCCCGAGGGATACGACCACACACGATATCCGGGTTTGTCATCTTCATATCAACCCTGAAAATGGACATGCTGATATGAACTGCCTGCTGCCTATCGAACGATTGGCAGAGTTAGAGAAATCCGGCGAGATCGGAAAGTCCGCCGATTCCCATTATTCATATATGGGCTATCAGATCGATCCTCAAACTTTGCTCGAAGAAAGTATCCCCCAAATAATAAAAAACTTGCAGGCTGAAAAGGTTGATGTTGTTGTCCTCGTTCCTTCATGACCGTTCTGTCACTGGTCCGTTGGACTGGTTCAACGACAGATCGAAGCGGCTGGAATCTCAACCATCGTGGTTTCCAATATCCCTGACCTGACCGCTAGTGTCAGTCCTCCCCGCGTTGCCGCTGTCGGTTACCCGATCGGGCTGCCAATGGGGCGGCCGGGTGATAGCGAGGGACAGATAGGTTTATTAAGGGCTGTCCTGGATACTCTTGTAGAGATTGAGACACCTGGAATCGTGAAGCATTTACAATTTGAGTGGCAGGAAGAACCAGCAATCCATACACATCACCCCGAATCCCCACCCATTGTCAAATTACTGGTCAAAAAACCTTTATTTGTACGAAAACTGATAAAGCATGAGATCCCTGAGCAATATCAGACCTGATTGGTGACATCCTTGCTAAAAGCCAAGCTCGACTAAAGAACTGACCACCGGCACCCCACATTTTTCTAAACGTTCTTTGTCCTGATGCCCACTGGTGATCAGGATGCAGTCCACCCCCATCGCCTGGGCTACCTCATGGTCATGGACTGTATCACCGATCATCACGACTGTCCCTGGGTCGCTACTCATGTCCGCCATCCACTGCATCCCGATATCTACTTTCCCGAATGCGTGATGGTTGTCTAGTCCTCGGACAGCGACGAATATCTCATCAATCCCGTAGAACTTGACCATATCATCCACCGAATTCTGTTTGCTGGCCGAGATGATCGATTGGGGTAATCCTATTTCCGAATTATTCTTGATGATCTCAATAGCTCCCTCTCTTAAGGGACAGTCCAACTTCCTACGCTCGTATTCCCCGATGAATTCATCGCTCAATTTGTCAAAGGGGTCAATTTCAAAATCCCAACCCGCTCTTTGATAATAATCGATCACTGGGAAGTCAAATAGCTTTGCATAACGCTCCGGGGACATCGGTGGCAGATTCCTTCGCTGTAACATACCGTTCATGATCTCAAGGCACAACCAGGCATCGTCTAACAAAGTCCCATTCCAATCCCAGATGATGTGTTGGTATTTTCTCAATTTGTTCACCTAAAACACCTTATAATTGACGAAGGAAAACGCTTCGCCTTGGAGAATCTCTGGTTCTCCACAGCAGAATGCTCTATATTAAACCACACAGGTTCAGAGACACTGAGATCTTTAAGATTATTTTCAACAAACAATGCACCCGATCCTAACCAATCTCCTCCAAGATTTTTCCTTTGAGGGCGATCTCCGAAAGGATATTCCCGCTTTTCTTATCCATCACGCCTGCCCAAACACCGCCAAACACTGCCTTCAAGTGGGGGTAAAGGCCAAGGGACTGGCGGAGCGTTTTGGAGCCGACGAAATCCAAGCCGAGAAAGCAGGGTGGCTGCACGATATCAGCGCGGTGTTCCCCAACGTAGAGTGGTTGGAGGCGGCCAAAGCCCTGGGAGTCGATATCCTCCCGGAAGAGGAAAGTGTACCTCTACTGCTCCACCAAAAACTTTCGGTGGTGTTAACAGAGGAAATATTTGGCGTGGATGATGAAGAGATATTGAGCGCGGTGGCCTGTCACACCACCCTAAAACCAAATCCATCAACCCTGGATAAGATTGTCTTTGTGGGGGATAAGCTCGCTTGGGATAAAAGAGGCATCCCCCCTTATTCGGAAGACCTTTTGAAGGCTCTGGAAATCTCCCTGAATGCCGCCGCACTAGTCTACCAGGATTATTTATGGCACAGTGGGAAGATAAAAGCAGTTCATCCTTGGATGCGGGAGTCGTATGAGGAGTTGAGTGAGTGAATTAACCCCAGTTTTTTAGACACCTATCCCAATATTCCTCGGGTCCTTGACCCCCACCCAGAGCATAACAAATCCAACAAAAGCAAATACCAACGAGACGACGAACATTGTATAATACCCCCACACATCAATAATCACCCCCGCGGCCAAAGGCGCAACCAGGAGAGCAGGGCCTGTCAATGTCCGGGCTAACCCAATGTAGGTCGGCCTCTCAGACTCAGACCCAAATTCCATTGCGATGTTAAAATCTGCGGTCATACTGGCGGTACTCTCGATCCCCATCAAAGCAAATGCTAGGTATATCCAAATCAGAGAAGGAGAAAAGATAAACAAAACCAACGATACGATCCAAACCAATATCGAGATCATCATCAGCCGTTTGTAACCTGCTCGGTCCCCCAAAATCCCCCCAATGGCAAACCCTATGGTTCCACTTCCCATTAGGATCGCGGTAAACAGTCCCGCCTTCGAATCAGGCAGGGTGAATTTATCAAGCGCGTAAACGGCTGCAAATCCATATGCCATTGTTCCTGTATAATTAAAAACGCGGCTAATTAGATAAATCCGAAAATTACTGTCCCTACTTAAGATGCCTTTGAGGCGTTTAAAATAATGGTTTTTGTCATCGGTCTCAACCGTTTCTTTTTTGATCTCCGGCTCCTTGTTCATAGACAGGAACACCCATGAGAGCATTACCCAGACAAAACTAATAAAAAAGAGGATCGCAAAGTTGTACGGGTATGGAAACTCCGCAATGACTATTCCCGCCAGAATACCCCCAGCGACTCCAACCGAGCGCCCCAATATATGGGAGAACCCAATAAACCTTCCCCGACGAGAGACAGGGATCACTTTCGCGATCATCTCCTGCCACGGTAAAGCTGCCATACCTGCCGCAAATGATCTCCATAAATACAAGATCATAAATACAAGAACTACCATCTTAGCGGACAGTGATGGAAACCAAAGAATTGCAAACCCGATAACCAAAGTCGGAAAACGTTCAAGCCCCCCCAACAATTTGACAAGCGGTAGTTGACGGGATCTCTTTTCTACCCGTGGGGCAAGGAAAAGCTGAGGTAAAAACCATCCCGCATCCCATAAAGCCCGCACCAACCCGATCACTACCGAAGAATTTGTGATCGTGCTGACGAATACAGGCAGGATTGCATCCACTGAAACAAAACTGTCCCCGAAATGCCAGATAACAAAATCCGTGGTGTTCACCCAGAAATTCCGGCGGAAAAATTTCACGACCTTCGGATGTTTAGTGTCTTCGGGTTTTAAAGTAAAAAAGTCCTTGAGCCAACGTTGTGTTTTCGTCATTGAGAGTTATTTAATCCTTTGTGCCGGAGGGGATTATACTCTACATGTCCAATAAAAAAACCAGAAAAACATTTCACATTTGGTAGGTTTGTTTAGCGGTTCGTTCATAGGGTGAATTATAAAATACAGTTACATGGAGTTTGCTATTCATTTAACTAAGAGTACATACGCAATGGAGAAAATAAATGCAAAAACCACTAGCGCTCATCATTGAAGACGACAAGGACTGCGCCCGACTCTTTAGCCATATCTTAGAATTCGTTGGTTATAAAACCGAGATCATCGTAGACGGCAAAGAAGCTTTGGCTCGATTAGATAACGCACTTCCTAAGATCATATTATTAGACTTAAACCTCCAACTTGATATTTCTGGGATTGATATCCTCCAGCATATTCGATCTCGGGAAAGGTTAGCAGATATCCCTGTTTTGGTGATCACGGCATATCCCCATATCGTAGAAGGGCTTCAAGAGCTAGCAGATCTGGTACTGAACAAACCTGTGAATGCCAATCAGCTGTCAGAACTTGTCTCTCGTTTCTATCCACACGAATTAAGCAGAAAGCTGATGCAGGATTTAACAATTGACTCAGGGACGGGATTACCCAATAAAGCATTCTTTCTGGACCGAATTGAACAAGCGATGGATCGGGCCAGAAGACACGAGGATTATAAATTCGCGGTGCTTGTAATAACCATTGACAATCCGGATAAATTCATAATGACAGGTAGGAGGGAATACAAAGAGGCGATCATCCAAGAAATCACCAATCGGCTAAGACCTATCCTTCGATGCACAGACACTTTTGCCCGGATCGGGTTGAATAAATATGCCGTTCTGCTTGAGGATATAAGGCAATTTCGGGATGTGGTCGCAGTGGCAAAAAAGCTAAAAAATGAGTTGATCGCGCCTTTCTACCATAATGAAGAAAAAACAATAATTCCAGTAAATTTCAGCAGTGCATCTTCCCAAAATCAATATCAACTACCAGAGGAGCTGTTAAATAAATTAGCACCGATTGAAATTCCAACATAACCTCCTAATATTATCAGAAAAACAATTGGTTAAACTTTAACGCTCGTAACCTGACTCACCGTCTGCATTATCTCATTGGCGGACTGTAAAGTCCCTTCGCTGATCTCACCCAACATCTGAGCCAGTTCCATCAAGCGGTCTTTTTTATTTAATTTCTTTACAACGGTAGTCGTCCGACCTTCTTCAACTTGTTTATCCACCTTTATATGCTGCTCACCAAAACCAGCCAATTGGGCCAGGTGGGTGATGCACAGGACCTGATGCTCCCGCCCCAGGTTCCACAGCTTATGCCCGACGACGGCCCCCACCCGACCACCGATCCCCTGGTCTATCTCATCAAAGATCAAGGTTGGAGTTACATCCGCCTTGGCAAGTACGTTCTTTAACGCCAGCATCAACCGGGCCGTTTCACCACCCGAAGCGACTTTTACCAATGGTTTCAAACCTTCCCCGGGGTTGGGGGCTACGTAAAACTCAACGCTCTCAAAACCATTGGAATCAAAGGCAACCCGCTGCCCATCAGGTAGTTCGATCCCATCAGGGTCTGGGCGGACATTGAACTCAACGCTGAACTGGGCCTGGTCCATTTTCAGGTCAGCCAATTCTGATTCAATTGACTGGCTCATTTTCTCCCCTGCCTGGTGGCGTCTCTCGGAAACTACCAAGGCTTTCTGGGCAAGTACTTGCAGTAATTCAGCCTCTTTGCCTTCTAACTCATGCATCCGTTCTTCAGCGTGGGTGATCGCATCCAGGTCATTTTGAGCTTTCTCACCAAATACGATGATCTCAGCAATCCCCTCCCCATATTTGCGTTTGAGGTTGTGGATCAAATTCAAACGCTCCTCAACTTCTTCCAAACGGACTGGGTTGTATTCGATCTCATCCAAATAATCTCCCAGGTCCCGGGCCAGTTCTGTAGCCCCATCGAATAATTCCTGGGCTTGTTCGCTAAGTTTTGTCCTGCTTTCATCCACTTTTGCCAATGATTCCAAGGCCTGCATTGCCGCGCCAAGGCGGTCGGTTGCTGAAGGTGATTCAGGGTCAGAATCATCCAGGGCAGCCATCGCGACCGTTGCGTGGGTTGCCAGGCTCTCGGCATTCGCCAGCCGGGTGCGTTCCTCTTTTAATTGATCTTCTTCCCCAGAGGTCAGGTCTGCCGCGTTGATCTCGCCTACCTGAAACGTGAGCAGTTCAACCTGCCGGGCTGCATCTTGTTCAGCCTCCCGGAGTTCATTCAGCTCTTTGCGGACTCCCCGGAGTTCTTTATACGTATTTCGATAATCCGCCAGCTCATTTTCTACCTCGGCAAACCGGTCAAGCAGCCCCAGATGGTTTTTCACCCGAAGTAAGGAAAGGTGTTCTGATTGGCCGTGGAGGTCTATAAGCAGTTCGCCAAGCGTCCGTAGGAGGGCGAGGTTGACTGTCCGTCCGTTGATTCTCGCAACATTCCGCCCTTCCCGCCGGAACTCTCTGCGTAAAGTGACAAACTTCTTGTCATCCAGCAGGTCTTCCGCTTCTAAGATCGCGTGGACAGCATCTCTCACTTTTGGCATGATCTTGAACGTACCTTCTACGCTGGAGTGCGCAACCCCTGTCCTGATCTGAGACATATCTGCCCGAACCCCTAGGAGGGTCTCGACCGCGTCAATGATGATCGATTTTCCCGCGCCCGTTTCACCAGTGAAGATGATCAGACCAGGACCAAACTCTAATTCCACCTTATCAATAATTGCAAAATTCTCTATCCGTAGTTCTTCAAGCATATTAATCTACCTTATCCCAAAACCTGACAGCCGCGTATAAGTTGTGCCCGCGGCCATAACAATAAATATTCCAGGCCAAAGTAAATATCTCATTGCTCCCGGATCACCACCCCCAAGAATGAAACTTATCACATTAAACACCGAGGCCAACCCGCCCAGCACTACCGCGGCTGTAACCAACTGGAATAGGGTTTTTGAGCGGCGTTTATCGATAACTTTGCGAATGACCTCCGCGATTATGATCCCCGCGCTTGGCGCTAAGAATAAGGTGAAAAAGCCAAGATATCTCGAAATAGAACCACCAAGGTATCCCAACGTCCCAGCGATCGCAACCGCCAAGACATAATCCTGGATCAGGGCGGTGTCAAACACTTTTTTCTGCTCACGGATGCAGTCTTTGCACCGGTAACCTGTTGGCACATGTACTGCGCATGAGGTGCAAATATACTTATCACACCGATTACAGCGGAGGGTGGACTCCCGGTTGGGGTGTTTGTAACAATAATTTGCGGTGGGTTCCGTGGTCATTTTTCTGCTCCTGCAGAAGGATTTTGGTCCATCAAAGAAACCAGGTTGCGGTAGAAGTAGCCGACTTCCTGGAAACGTATAAATCTAACTGTATATTCGCTGGCTGACGAATCAACCCGGTCTCCCTTTTCCAGCCGAATGGGGGTCTGCCCATCCCCACTTACGACAACTTCATACTCCGACAACACGGTAACGCTAACCGTCGAACCTTCGGCGAGGACGATAGCCCGATCAATGGAAAGGTGGGGGGCGACAGGGATCAAGAGGATATTTCGAAGTTCAGGAGGTAGGATCGGCCCCCCTGCCGCTAAAGCATACGCGGTAGAGCCAGTGGGAGTTGCCACGATCAACGCATCTGCCACGTAGGTGGTCAGCGCCTGACCATCCAGGCTGGCAGACAAGTGTGCGGGACGAAGATTTTCACCTCTCGCGATCACGGTGTCATTCAATACATCCCAAGCCCCGATGCATTCATCCCCCCGCCAGACCTTAGTATGGAGCATCATCCTTTTCTCGCACCAATACTCACCTTTAAGCATCCGGTCAATGGGTTCCTGCCAATCATCCTGAGAGACTTCAATGAGGAAGCCGAAGTGACCCATATTGATCGCCAGAATGGGGATATCCTTGGGGGCGCATAAATGCCCCGCCCGGAGTACTGTCCCATCCCCTCCGAGGGCGACAACCAGATCGAAATCCCCATCGATCACCCGCTGCCTGAGACCATCATCATTCAGGTCGCCGTCTACAACTGCTGCACCACGGTCTTTTAGATAAGCTGAGATAACAACCGCCTTCTCTCCCGCTTCAGCAACCTGCGGGTGAGCCAATAAAGCAATATTCTTGAAACCCTTTTGTTTGGCATCCATGACGGTATTATACGTCAATCCGCTTTTTGTCATCATCGTTTATTCACAGCTTTTCATCGCAGGTTTTTGCATATCCGCAGCCCCGGCACCGAGCAACCTGTTCGTGGGACCGGACCACATTATCACGCCGTTCCACTTTGCGCATCTCGGTCAGCAGGTCCAACAAGGCATCTTCAAGCTCTCTGGTGTAATCAATCGCAAAGCTGCGTTTGGTATATTTAATGATCCCATACGGCGGTCGTTTCTTATATTCTCTTTCGACCAGCATACAGTACGCCGCCACCTGAAAGATGTGGGAATCATACGGGGAGTTAGGCGTCCGGCCTGATTTCACCTCCACTGGAATTACATCCTTCCCGGTCTTAACAAGGTAATCAGGTCGTCCGGTCAGCTTTGCCACCGGGTCATAAAGCGGAACCTCGACCTCTCCCCACTCTTTGGTGTCCGTGTAGATCACGCGCCCCCCCGGCAGCCCGGCAGCTTTCCGTCGGCGGCCTGATTGGATATACATTATCAGGGATAGGAATAGGAGAAAGATCGCGGCGTAGATCATGAGTTGTTTTTAGAACGCCTGACTGGCAAAGTGGAGAACGACCAAAACAATGCCGCCCAAAAACAGGATTCCCGATAGAGTGCGCAAACACCCCGCCGCCATCACAGTCCTGCCATGCTTGTTATGGATCTCGGTACCCGCCGCCATTTCAGCGATGTTCTCAGAAGTGACGCCCTTTTTGTTGTACCACCAGGCTCTCTGGCAATATAAGAACGAGCCGATCTCAGAGGCTTTGATCGTCCGCACGCTATTTCACTCCGTCAATCGGCCTTGTCAGCCTGACTGCCGAAATTTTCCTGGGCTTCCCGGATGGTCTGTTCCAGGTGAGATTGGCGAAAACTGAGGGTGATATCTCCCCTGGTCCGCTCGATGATTCCCCGGCTGATATCGGTCAACCTCCGCAAACCATAGGTAACCGCATCCGGATAATCCATCGTTACCAGCACAGCAAAGATATCATCCATGTGCTGTAAGAGCCGTTCGGCTTCATCAGAATGTCCGCCCCTGAGGATATCCAAACAGCGGCGGCGGAACTCCCCGATCGTCTCAGCCAGACCTTTAAGATAGGTCGATGGCTCTAGGTTCAGATCTTCAGGTGTGGGCAGTTTGCCGTTATCTAAGAGGGCTGCGACGATATTGGCTTCGGCGAATTCTTTAAGTGCGTCTTGGGTATACCCGGCAAAGTAGAGGCTGGGATAATCAACCAAATCAGTCCGGAGCGATTCCGCCAACTCATGGGCTGCGGTCAGCTCTTGATTGGCTTTCTCATGCTCCTGACGGTGGACTGCCCGGATGGCATGGGCGCAGTGTCTGGTAAGAGTCCTGGCTTGGGCAAGGGCTTTATCCCGGGCGGCGGTCTTGGCATCAAAGGACTGACGGATCCCCTCCGCGATCTTGTCTAAATGTTCCATTATTTCTCTTCCTCTGGGGGAGTCTCTGGTGGAGTTTCTGGGGATTCTGGGGGTTTGAAAAGAAAATCAGCGAGAGATTGTTTTTGGGGGACATTGATCTCTCCAAAAACAGATTCGAATTTCGCCAGATTCTCGTTTAATGCTCTCAAGAACAGCTTGGCGCCCAAAGGCGACATCAGCACCCGTGAGACCACCGGTGCGGAAGGATCGCCGGGTAGCAGCCGGGCAAAATCGAACATCATCTCCGAAGGCGTGTGCGCGATCCGGACGATATTGGCATACGCGGCTTCTGTCTCTGGAGGGATGTGGATCCTCGGTCGACGCTTTTTGGGGGTCGGCTTAGCTTTTTTTTCAGCCATTTTTCACTCCATGTTTTTTAGGAAGTGGATAGAGTGATGGGCTTTTAATACTCTTAATATCAATCTGTAGGGGGAGGGTATGAGACCCTTCTCTACAGACCTCATATTATGATCCACTCAATGTTTTTAGCGGTTCTTTTAGAAGGGGATCTCGTCTTCATCCACGATCTCGCCGCCACCCTCGGCAACCTGGTAAGAACCCTGGTCATCGTCCCGACCGGACATGAACACGACCCGGTCTGCAGTGATCTCATAGGAGGCCCCGGTGGTGCCGTCTTTACGCTCAAATACCCGCGGGTTGCCTGTTTCCTTGTCTGGGTTCATGCGGCCCTCGACCAAAACCTTGCTGCCAGTCTTGAGATATTGATTACTGGTCTCGGCCTGACGTCCCCAGGCGGAAACCCGGAACCAAGTGGTCTCTTTGACTTTCTCACCACTTGAGGCGGTGTATTGGCGGTTGGTTGCCACGTTGAAATTGGTGACGGCCTGTCCGCTGGAGAGGTAGCGCATTTCAGGGTCACGGCCTAAATTTCCGACGATCACTATTTTTTGGTAAGACATTTTATTTTCCTTTCTGTTTAAACTTTCTGTTTGGTTAAATACATATTTTGACAGCCAAGGCAGTTTTGATAGCCAGCTATCCAGCAAAAAACCCTTTATATTCAGATTAGATAAAATTGGGGCTCCTTTCCAGTAAGCGTCTGTCTAATTTTACTGAACGTCCGCCGTTCAGTTCTCGGTAAAGTGCACTTACTAGTCTATATACAGAACAATTGTACACTAAATTTGGAGAAAAGGGAAGGGTTTTGGTCGG
>SDBV01010960.1_pt1 | contig 11820 bp, 10 predicted proteins | sample 2277081 | NCBI WGS metagenome assembly SDBV01 (sample SAMN10402039, study PRJNA504765) | marine sediment metagenome | isolation source: marine sediment core GS10_PC15, 223 cmbsf | place: Arctic Ocean: Southern Knipovich Ridge | collected 2010
CTCGATCACCGGACCCTCGAACACGCCGTCCTCATCCAGTTTCTTGTAATTGAACTCCCCGACCTCCTGGATCTCGTAGGGCTTGGAATTGACGAACACCTTCCCGTCGCGCAACTCCACCGTGTCACCGCCAACCGCGATCACGCGTTTGATGAAATCCTCCTCCTCGTTCTCCGGGGTGATGAAGACGATCACATCGCCCGGCTCCGGCATGGACCAGTTTATGGACCTGGCACGAATGTTGGGGCTCTTTAGCGGCAGCAGCGGGATGCGAATGCCGTAGGATAGCTTGTTGACGAAGAGGTGGTCGCCGATCCGCAAAGAAGGGATCATCGAGCCGGACGGGATCTGGAAGGCCTCGATCACGAACGCCCTCAACATCAGGGCGATCAGGACTGCCAGCCCGATGGACTCCACGTACTCGCGCACTGCGCTCTTCTTGAAATCGGCCAGGTGCTCATCGGCGAACTGCTCGAGCTTGCGACGCTCATCCGCGAGTTTGTCCAGGTCCGGTTCCGCCGACTCCTGAGGCTGGATCAGCCCGCCCAAGCGCTCTATGCCGCCCTCGAGTCTTCTGAGGGCAGCCGCCTCGATCTCGGCGCCGTGGCGACGCCGTATCCTGCGCAGCCATTTGTGCATCGTCTTGCAGGCTACTATCTCCTGGCGCACCAGCCCGCGCCTGGTGCGATGGTTGTTGTCGATCCAGTCGCCGGCGAACCGCCCTCCGGTGGCCCCCGCAGCTCCGAAAGCCAACAGGGAGATGATGAACACCCAGTAATTCATCGAGAAGTTGCTCAGCACGAAGTATGCGACCACGGCACCGGCCAGCAGCCCCAGCCACCAGAGCCTGGGGCCCCAGCACCTGGGCCAAGATTTGGATATACCAGTCATGCTCACCTGTCTTGGTTTTCGCTGAAGAAGTGAATCGTTCTTGCCAGGCCCGTGCGCAGATCCACGCGCGGCTCCCAGCCAAGCTCCGCGGCAGCCAGGGAGGGATCGATGCAGCTGCGACGTTGCTCGCCCGGCCTGGCTGCCTCGTGGACGGGCTCCTGCTCGAACTGAGCCCGAAGGGTGTCGGAATCCTTGGTGATCCGGCTGTTCTCGGCCTTCGTGGGGAACGAGAAGACCCACGTGTTGCCGCTCTTGTCGTACTGGTCGTCCTCGAAGGGGACGCCTGCGTCGACCAAGGCGGGGGTCATGGGGTCGTTCTTGGCCACACGAACCCGACGGATGTAGTGCTCTGAGTGAGGTGCGTGGATGCCCGGGCTAGAGCCGTTGAGCAGACTGATCGTGCCCGACGGCTTCACGGTTGTGACCGTGATGGGGCGGTTGACGCCCAGCTCGTCGGCGTAATCATCGGCCTCGCGCCGGCAGACACCGAACCACTTGGCGAGCATCTCGGGAGTCCACTCGAAATCGCAGACGCCGCCGATGCCGACACCGATCCGCATGTTCCTCTGTCCGACCGCGTGGCTCTTCGGGTCTGACAGCGGCGTCAGACGTTGACGAAGGCAGTAGCGGGTGACCAGCCGGAAGACCGTCACCGGGTCGGTGCCCTGCTCGAACAACGCCGGGAACACCTCCGCGAGATTGCAAGCCTCACGGTCGTGGAGTAGTTGCTCCCCACATTGGACTACAAACACCCCCTTATACCACACGTTACCACGTTTGGCTACAGCATCCGTGATGATCGCAACCGTGTGGTGATCATCGACCGTGATGTTGTACACGGTGTGCTCTCCAGGAAGCTTCTCGACCCGAGCAACCTTGTGGTTGTAGGCATTCCCAGCCTCAAGGACATCCTTGAAGTGGCGGAAACCGTACTTCAGAGTAGGCCCGATACGAGAGGGTAGACCCTCTCCTTTACACGCCAAGGACCACTCCTTGCGGTTCGGGTCATGGCCAGAATCGAACATGAGCTTGGAACAAACACGAGCCTGCTCCACCTTCACCTTCTCCATGCGAGGTTGATAGTGGTCTTGGAGACCGACCGCCCGCTTCTCAGCAACCTGGGCATCACTGTTGATGTAAGCATTTCCGCATTTCTCAGAACAGAAGGACTTCTCACGAAAACCATGCTGAACTTCGAAGGTCTTCTTGCACGCCTCGCACTGCCTGATCACCAAGACGGTGCCTTCAGCTATCCGAGCATCGTACCCCTGCTCCTGCATGGACAGCAGCGTTCGGACCACCCGCTGGTCATGGCCCCCATACTCAAAACCCAACTCTGCGGCGCAACACTTGGCTAGCTCGACTACCGTTCCAAGTGCCTGAACACGATATGCGGAGAACTGCTGAGGTAGTTCACGCTCTTTGGCGAAGCCCTTCCACTCGTTCTGATTGAAGCGACGCCCGAGCTGCTGCGTGTACTCAAGAGCAGCCTCCTTCAACTCCTCGTTAGACACCCCCGACCAACGACCGTTGTTCTCACCAGAGTTGTCAAGATCACCATGCAACTTGGAGTGATCCTGGAAGGACATGATCCGCAAGTTGCCTGGAGCATTGTTGAGCTGATCGTAGTCCTGGTGATGAACCACCAGGCCGCCTGTCTTTGCGAACCCGTTGGTCTGGCACTTCGAATAAACTCGACCCCACTCCTCCGGATAGAAGAATCGAGCGATCAAACGATGCTCGAACACCCTATCCTCGGAGGTGTCTCGGGTGTTGCAGTAGATTCGGTAGTAGTCCTTGCTCCCCGCCTTAACCCGTTCGAGAGCCTTGGTGAACCTGGGCAAGCTGTCTCCCGACCGCAGATCCGCAGCTTTCGCCTTGGCACCATCCAAAAGGATGAACTCATGATCTGGGGTCGTGTCCAAGTAGCTCCCGTCATCCAACCAAACCCGTACCAACTTCTTACCGTGGCCCGTGACTCGCGGGTGACGACCCGTCTTGATCTCCACCTTGCCCGTAGCTCTGTCCATGGAGTAGACAGGGACATCCTTCCCATCCTCAGCTAACTCCCTGATGGTGACGGAATTACGACCATCAGCCACAGCGATGCGTGTATCCCCCGTGAAGCAGGGGTTGACGCCCTTCGCCTCGGGATCCGTCTGGCGGCCCAAGGGCAGATTGAGGATCCCTGGCTCGCCGAAGCGAATGTTGTCCTCGACGAGGGCCTCCCAGTTGAAGTCGCCTAGTTGCTCCCAAGAACGGAAGGCAATCGAGTTGTTGCTCGTGTGCCGATGGCTCAGCACCGCACCCATATCCTTCTTGGCGTTGCGGAAGTCGAGGTCCTGTGGCTGGCCCAACACGATGAGGGCCGACCGCCGGACGTTGCCGGCCTTGATGCAAAGCCCGATGTGGTTGGTGATGTCCAAGCACTCGACGCTCGTGAGCTGCCGACCGGCCGCTCCACGGACAAGCTCCCAGCTCGACCGCAGCATGTGAGCCAACGGGCCTGGCCCGCAGGCCGTGCCCCCGAACGTCTTGATGGGGGTCCCACGTGGACGAACATCAGACAGATCGATGACGAGGTCGCGACCCTCGAAGGCTGCTGTCAGAGCCTTCCGAAGCGACAGGACCCAACCCTCTCGGGAGTCCTCGCAGTCGTAGCGATCGGTCGACCCGTTGAGGAAGTCCGGTCCCTCGGGAACCACGTCCGCACAGTTGGGATGATCCGCTCGACACCAGACCGCGAAACGCGAGGGGGTGCTACTGACACGGGGCATGGAATTGATGTCGCCCAAGCCGACGCCAACGCCACCGCCGAGCATCAGCTGATTGGCGGTCCAGCACCAGTCGTCGATACCGTACAGACCGGTGTACCAGCAGTTGCCGGTCACTACGCCACCTGCAAGGGTGAAGCTGCCAGTCTCGGGTTCCGTGACGCAGTAGACCTCTTCCTCACGACCCTCGTCGATGATGGCCCGAACCGTGTACTCCACGGGTTCTGGTCGCAGAGTCAACACCTCCAAGGGGGCGCTCCGGGATCCGAAGTTGGTGACCATGCTCGGGTCCGTCGACCGACCCGTCACACAGAAACCCAGGAGGGGAGCGCGATCCGCCGCCCAATCCAGAGCCTCACTATTCTGGGCGGCAAGCCGGTTGCCTCCACGACCATCAGCTCGAAGGGAGCCGTCAGCCGCCATCCAACCCACCAAGAACCCGGCCTGATAGGTCGGACTCATCTTGCCCGAGGGAAGAGCCTTGAGGTCGTCAACAGTCGAGAACCACAACAAGGGGTCACCGTTGAACGATGGAGGGGTGGATTCGTTGTGGAAAGTAGCCGCCCGCCTAAGCTGCTCAGCGTGACGCTGATCCTTTTCACCGCAGAGACGAAGCCTGAAGATGTTGTCCTTGAGGGTCTCTCTGGAGCCGTCCCCGAAGACATAACCGTGGGCGAACCCGTTGTCGAACGCCGTCGGGTTCAAAGCCTTGAGATCCTCAACGGGAGTCGGTGTCACCAACACTTGGTCGCCCACCTTGAGGTCGGAGACCTCGCCCCGGTTCGAGGTGAACCAGCGATGCTCAGCGGTCGCCGTGAACTCAAACGCGAAGCTGGTACGGCCCGGCGGCTTCAACAGATATGTGAAGAGCCGCTGTTGGCCAAAGGAACGAACTTTGGCAGAACGCCACTGACCGTCCTTGGCCAACACCTCGACCCTCTGACCAGCGGCTTCCTCGAACGAGGTCAACCTGCCGTTGGCCCAGAATCGAGTCTCAGCAGAGAAGCAGTTGAAACGAGCGTCGGCTGGGATGCCCTCAATCCCGCCGGTCCAGAGCCCGCGACCCGGCGGCAAAGCCTGGCCTGTCCAGAACAGATGGAAGAGCAGCTCCGCCTCGGCCTCGCTCACGCCAGGAGCCAAGAGGGCGTTGCCTTCAACGACCCTGCGGATCGTGTCCGTCCAGGACTCTCCGTTGCGGCAGTATTTGGTCAGGTACGTTGACCTCGCCAACAACGTAGTGAAGGGGTCCACCTTTCTTCGGTAGGGATGCAAGAACTCTTCGCTCAGTTCGATCCGGGAAGGGGCAGCTACAGTCTCGACGATCTCCATTGGGTCTCTTCCTTCAAGTGGCGATAGACAACACAGCCAGCTCGACCTGGGTTCGTTTGGATCGAGCCGGCCCTTTGACCAGGGCGTCTAATCTACATAGGGTCTGCATCTGCCCCTTGAGTTGGTCGACGGTGTGCAACCGAGCCAACGGCAAGAGGTTCAATTTCAGGGGGTACTCGTGCATCCCCAGGCGCTGGGCGATGACCTTCACGGCATCCTTGGCGTCCAGCATGGATCGGGCGATGATGAGCTTCTCGACGAGCTTCACCAGGGAGTGGACCACGGGCACAACGGCCCCCTCGCCCAGGTTGCGGTACACAAGGCCCAGCAAGGTCATGGCCTTCTTGGTCCTCTTGGCAGCGGCGACCTCGGCCACCTCGTAGGGCATGACCGGGAAGACATGCGGCACGAGCATCCCGACGTGCTTCTTCTCAGCCACACCACCGTCCACGAGGTAGCTCAACTTCTGTAGCTCGTTCGAGATCAAGCGAAGGTCGTAGCCGAGGACCTTGATCAGCAGCTCGGGAACGCCTTGGCCCAGCTTCAGCTTCAGGCGTTTGGCCTGCTCCACAACACGCTGAAGGCGCTCCTTTTCCTTCCAGGGCTTGGGCTGAAGATGCTCGACGCACTTGCCCTTGCTCCGCATGGCCTTCAACCACGCTGGTGTGAGCCTGGCCGACCTGACGATGGCTACCAAGATGACGGATCGGTCTGCCTGGTCCTTGCCCTCGATGTATTCCAGGAGAGGCTCGGGGGCCTTCACCTTCTGGGCGTTGTCGATGATGACGCCCCGGAGCCGGCCATCGAACGACCTCGCCTCGCAAAGAGACACAACCTCGTTCCCCTCGATGCTGTCGCCTTCGACAAGGGACACCGAACGGCTTTTCTGAGAGCGGGCTTGGGCAAGGGCTTGGTCGAGAAGCAGATCCTCATCTCCGAAGAACACGCGAAAGGGACCTGACTTCCTTGCCGTAGCCATGTGCGACCTCAGATCGAAAAGGCTGCTAGGAAGCAGGTTTTAACGTGGAAGGGGAGGATGATCTTCGCGACGGACCTGTCCCGCACCTGACGAATCCCCCGCAACAGAGCGTCCAGCCTAGCCTCTCCTATCTGGGCACGAAGACCACTGAGCTGGTCAACGACATCCATGTTGGTGAGGTGGTGGGGAGCGTGGGGGAGCATGAGAAGGTCGCGAAGGAGATGGTCTAAAAAATGAAGACCGCGATCTAAGTCACTTTCGATCTCGTCGATGGCCGAAAACAGAGACGAGACATCCCGGGCGAGCCCGACTCGCAGCAGGCTCAGCACTTTATTTCGCAGCGACAGACGCCCCGAGGCGAGATACTGATACGCTCGCCCCACAGAGCCCTCTGCAAGGCGACAACAGACAAGTGCTTTAGCGTCGTCGTCGGTGTGCTCCCGGAGAAACTCGACGATGAATTTTTCGGGCAACGGTCGATAGCGAACGACACCGCAGCGAGAGCGAATCGTAGGCAGAACTGCCGAGGCCGTCTCGGCCAGCAAAAAGAACCGCGTGGTCGGCGGCGGCTCTTCCAGCGTTTTCAGCAGAACGTTCGCCGCTGCGATGGTCATGTTGTCGACGCCGTCGATCACGACGTACCGAAAGGGCACCATCGAGGGGAACGATCTGGCCTGCTCGACAACAGCCCGAGCTGCGTCGACACCAATCGCCTTGCCGTCCTCCGGCTGCACCACCACGAGGTCAGGGTGCGCCTCCTTGGTGATCTGAACGCAGTGGATACTCTCTGGATCACCCTGCGAGAACGCCTCCTTCGCGGCCTCGATCACCGAGAAGCGGCGACCGGTGCCCGCTGCTCCAACAAGCAGCAGCGGCGAGGTGATCTTGCCTTCTACGACCCGCCGGAGAAACCGGACGCCTTCACTCTGTCCCTGGACTGCGCTCAGCACTGCTGTCCTCCAGGAGCGGGGTGGTTCTCGGGGCAGCTACAGGCACCAGCTGCATCTGCAAGATGAAGTGCTGCCCGCATTTCGAGCAGATGTGCCTGGTGGGCTCCTTGCCGCTCCGCTCCAAGGTGCCCTTACACCGGAGACAGCGCATCAAGCCCGTGTTTCCCACCCCCTCGGCAGCCATTGGTTAGGAGTCTCCCTGGAGGAAGCTGTGGACGGTCCCGTAGGGCTGCCGGTTCTGAAGGTCGCCCGACTCCGCCATCAAGTTGTAGCCCGTCATGGAGGCTCGGACTTTCGAGCTGGACCAGCACATGAAGAAGTAGCCTGGCCCCGTGAACTGCTGGACGATGTGCTCGACATACTTCGGCGAGAAAGCCTTGTAGAGCCACCAGGCGAGAGCGACGTTCATCCCGTAGCCGCGAAGCTCCCACTTCGTCCGCCAGTAGGCCGGCCACGGGATCGCGAAGAGCACGATCCCCAGCAGCACCAGAGCCCACAAGCCGGACAGCCACCAGGCCAACGCACCTGTTCCGCCGAGCAGCAGGGGCAGGACCACCCAGAAGAGCGCTTTTGCCAGCCGGGCCGCCGCACAGGCCAGTGTGTAGCTCACGAACGGCAGCAGCACGATCCACGAGTGGGGCCAAGCCAGGATGGCATAGGCCAGCAAGGGCAGCAACGCGAGAAGCTGCGGGAACATGTAGGAGGACTTGAACGTGACCGGGTGCCGTTTCGAGTCGCAGAGGTGGACGAACTCGTGGGCCAAAATCCGGAAGCTCGGCCCCGGCTTGTCCAGGTAGAACGCCTTGGACGGGAAGTAGACCGTGTTGCCCCACGTCGTCGTGTACCGCTCCATGAAGGCCGAGTTGAAGGGGTAGGACAGGAACCCCAGCACGGCCATGAGCTTGGACTCGTCCTTGAAGGCGACCTTGAACTCGGGGACCTCCTTGCGGATGACCGCCTCGAAGGCTGTCAGGGTCTCGGTGTCCAAGGTCTTCATCAGAAGCTCACCACCCCACCGACGTTGACCGGCATGGTCTGGCCGCACTCGATGCAGCGGTAGACCCGCAGTCCTTGGCCCCCCTCGATCTTGATCTCCGTCGCCGTGATGGAAGAGCAACTGGTGTTCTTGCACTTCATGTTGAGGGTGGTCTCTTTGGCCTTGGCCTTGGGAGCTAGGCCGGGGGTCGTTCCCCGAGGGTCGATCGGCATCGTTATCTCACAGGTCAGAGGTGGGGTACTCTTCGGGGAACACCCCTTGGAGTGTATGGAGGATCCGCTCGTACATACGGGGGTCAGTCTGGTCGAGCGTGGGCTCGTCGAAGACCCTGGGAGGATGGAGGTAGCCAAACCGGGCCGAAGTCGGCGTCCGGATCGGGCTGATGGTCCCGTCCTCCAAGAAGGGCAGGATCAGCTCCCAATCCTCTCTCAGCACCACCACATCCACGGTCGGGCCGTGGATGCGAACGTAGCGGACATGCTGTGCCGTCGCGGTATAGGCCCGGGCTTGCCGCCTCGCCACAGCGTGGATGGCTTTCGCTACGTCGGGGAGGTCTTGTCGCCGAAGCCGGCGGGGGCGACGGCCCTGGATGTTGAAGAGGCGTGTGTCCACCGTTGAAGCAACGGCACAAGAGAGTCAACGAATCAGCGGCTGCGTTTCGCCAGGCACGCCCGTCGCGCCCATCCAGCCTTGAAGGATGACTTCCCTCAGCTTTTCGTCCAGCAGCCGAGTCGCGACCTCTTCCTTCGTCGCACCGAAAAGACCGTGCCCGGCCAACGAACGTAGCAACCGCTCGGTTTCGGGTCGGATTTGCAGCTTGAGCTTTCCGTCGGAGTGCATCGCTCACATCCCCACCCCGGGCATCCGCGGACCCACATCGCCGGGCTTCGGCGGAGTCGGCTTGCGGACCAGGCACTCGGCCGTAAGCATGAGGCCCGCCACCGAGGCTGCGTTGGCCAAGGCGTTCCGAATCACCTTCACCGGGTCGATGATGCCCGCCTCCAGCATGTTCTTCAGGCTCAAGTCGGTGGCGTCGATACCCATGAACTCGTCTTCGTGCTCGACCACCTTGTTGAACAGAACGTCGCCTGAGCCCCCGGCATTGCGGATGATCGTCCGGAAGGGAGAGCCACAGGCGTCCAGGAGCAGCTTGAAGCCCTGATCCTCGTCCGTGTTGACCCAGGAGCCTCCCCCGTTCGAACGGGCCTTACGGACCCTCTCAGCGGCCCGCACGAGGGTAATGCCACCACCGGCGGCGACACCCTCGTCGATGCTCGCCCGAGTAGCGTAGAGGGCGTCCTCCATCCGGGCCTTCAGCTCCTTCAGGACGACCTCGGTCGGGGCTCCGACCTTGATGACGCAGATGCCCCCAAGGAGCTTGCCCAAGCGCTCCCTGAGCTTGTCCGCGTCGTACTCGGACCCGCACCGCTCGACCTCCCCTCGAAGCTGCTCGATGCGGTTGTCGACGTCTTCCTCGGTGCCGCCGCCGTCCATGATGGTGGTCTCCTTGGCGGTGATCTTCACCCGGCCAGCGGACCCCAGCACAGCCAGAGGGTCACCCCCCTCGACCTTGAAGCACCCTTCGAAGGTGTCGCCCTTGGCCCCGCTGATGAACTCGGCGCCCGTCAGGATGGCCAGGTCCTGAAGGTACTCGGCCTGCCGCGCTCCGAAGCCCGGGGCCTTGACCAGCATCGAGGGAAGATTACCGGTCTGGTAGTTCTTGACGAACAGGGGCAGGGCCTCACCCGAGAAGTCGGGGGCGATGATGAACAAGGGGCGCTGCTCCTTCATGACCGCTTCCAGCATCGGGATCAGCGGCTGGCACGTCGAGACATGGAAGTCCGTCACGAGGATGAAGGGGTTGTCCATCACACGATCCGCCCCGTTCTCGGCGGCGAACTCCGGCCGAGCCCAACCACGGTCAAACTGCATCCCGTCAACCGACTCGATCTCGGTCTCCATCCCGCGGCCTTCCTCGATGTTGACGATGCCGTCGCGGCCGACCTTGGCAACAGCCTCAGCCACGATCTTACCCAACGCCCGATCGTTGTTGGCAGACACCGTAGCGACGTTCTCGATGTCCGCCTGGTCCTTGATGGGCAAGGACATCCCGAACACCTCTTCCACGACTTCGGCCACAGCGGCGTCGATCCCACGCTTCAAGGCGACAGGCGACATCCCGGCCTCGACCAACCTGAGACCCTTACGGAAGATGTGGCGAGCAAGGACCGTGGCGGTCGTGGTGCCGTCACCTGCGTCATCGCTCGTCTTGGAGGCTGCCTCCATCACGAGCTGGGCGCCCATGTTCTGCCACTCATCCTCCAGCTCGATCTCCTTGGCCACGGACACACCGTCCTTGGTCACAAGCGGACCACCGAACGCTTTCTCCAAGGCGACGTTTCGGCCACGGGGTCCAAGGGTAACTTCTACGGCATCGGCTAACTGCTCGATGCCGCAAAGTAGTTGCTTGCGTGCTTCTGTTCCGAATATGAGGGGCATGTACTTCTCCGGGCTGCTTAGGTCTTCTTGCGAAAGGTCTCATACACCGCGTTGACCTCGTCCGGGTCAACATCCTCGGGATCGGCGACAGCTTCCTTTCGAAGCGCCTCCGCCCAACGAGCCTCTGCTTGCTGAGCAAGCTTCTGCCCACGCGAAATCGGGCTCTTCGCGAAAGGAGCCGAGCCCCCGCGAGTCACGATCCAGTCGTAGGCGTTGAACAGCAGGATGCGTTGGTCGACGTGGTAGTCCTCCCAGCCGAGCACCCGTTCCTCACCCTCGACCTCCGGCAAGAGGACGCTGACATGAAAGCCGGTCTTCGTCGTACCGCTCTTCAGGGTCCAGCCTTTCGGCAGGACCCTCTGGATCTCCTGGAGGACCTTGTCGGGCGACCAGGTCGTCATCTCTTCCAGCGTGGGCACTTGTCCTCAGCCCATGCCCTTGAGGTTAGCCACGGGGTACAACCTGCGGGAGACCGTTGCGATGCCTTCCACTCTCAGAACGTCGAGCACTACGTCGAGGTCCTTGTAGACATGAGCGCACTCGTCGAGCGGCGTCTGCCTGGTGTTGCACAGGATGCCCTCGACCTCGACCCCGCCGAGGGTCCGGGTGACATCCCGCATCTCGGCGTCGATGTCGGCCTGGCGCTCGGCAAACGCCTTCTTGGCAGCCTTGCGGCCCATCGTCCGACCCGAACCGTGGTTGACCGAGCAGGCCGTTTGATGCGCCCCCTTCTGCGGGAAAAGGATGGCAGCCCCGGCGTACATCGAGCCCGGGATGAGACAGGGGTGCCCCGTCTCCGCCCACTTGGTCCCCACCAGATCGGGATGGCCCGCCGGCATAGCCCGCGTGGCTCCCTTGCGGTGAACGAAGCCCCGCTTGGTCGTGCCGTCGGGCAGCACCAGGGTCTCTTCCTGGATGAGGTTGTGGCTGATCTCGTAGTAGACCTGGCCCGACGATCCGTAGACCTTCTGGGTGGCCTCCTGGACGCCGGACGCGATGATGTGGCGGTTGGCGATGGCGAAGTTGGCTGCGCTGTTGTGGCAGGCCCAATACTGCTTGCCGACGGGCTCGTCGACCCGGAGCCAGGAGTCGCCGCGGCGGTTCTTGGCCATGCCCCGAACCTCGGCCCCAGCGTAGAAGAAGTGCTCGGCCGTCTGCCAGCCGTAACCCCGGCTGCCGCAGTGGACCATGGCGAAGACCTCGCCGGTGGCCTCGTCGACCTGCATCTCGATGAAGTGGTTGCCGCCGCCGAGGCTACCGAGCTGGGGCAGGATCTTGCCGCGAGCCTTGTCGATCTGGACCAGGTGCTCTTCCTTCACGGGGATGAAGAGCCGCTCGCAAGAGTCCGCCGGGACGCCCAGAGCCTTGGCCCCGTAGCGCAACAAGTCATCGGCCTTGCTC
>SDBV01010961.1_pt1 | contig 11820 bp, 8 predicted proteins | sample 2277081 | NCBI WGS metagenome assembly SDBV01 (sample SAMN10402039, study PRJNA504765) | marine sediment metagenome | isolation source: marine sediment core GS10_PC15, 223 cmbsf | place: Arctic Ocean: Southern Knipovich Ridge | collected 2010
ACCTCCCCACTTTTTTAAATCTTGGAGGTGATGCTTTTTTGCCTTTGTTACGTTTTTGATAGAATTGATGATAGGCCCTATAAATCCTATCAGTGATGTCTTGGATTGCCTGAGAACCAACTTCGCTCCAATGTATAAACTCTTCTTCTTTTTTTAGACGCGTTAAAAGCTTTTGGAGATCGTTTTTGAGAGGAAGAGATTTATGCTCTTTATAATAACTTCTGATATAAGCTATACAATAGTTCCAAATTTCACCAGAAGTATTAATGGTTCTACGAAGCTTACGATTTCTTGATCCATTATAAAGTTTAATAGTATAGGTTAGCAACATATGGCATCTTAATTTATTACCATACACCGTGCATGATAACATCTGATACTTTGTATCATATTATCAGACAACAATGTACTATCTTGCTTACGCAAGAGTTAGCACTTGCTAACCACTGCATCACTAACTTTACCACATTTCTGATTAATGGCAAGCACTTTTTCTTGTTAAATGGTTGGCGACTTTAATCGCCAAGCTCGCTTTCATCCAACGAGTAAACTCGAGGGTTTTCTCGCTCGCGTCTCGTAAATAGAGGTTGCCCGTAAGGGCACCATCGGTAAGGAGCTTGGTCTCAAACTGGTAATCAGGCCCTAACGTTTTCAACGCCAAAAGACAGGTAAACAACTTCGTGTTACTTGCTGGCGTAAATAGCTGGTGGGCATTCTGGGAGAAGATAGTCTTTTGCTGCTTAAAGGAATAGATCTCACAGCCAATATGCAGGTGGCTATACCGCTCTAAAAGAGCAGTAATATCTTCTTGTGAAGCGCTAAGCTGAAAAGAAAAGCCTATGATAATGGTAATTAAGAAAAAGCGTTTAGGCATACTAAGTCCTCAAGTTTCAGGGAAATAGGTTCATATCCCTCTTAGTATAAAACTTCAACTCATTTTGTACAAACTCTTGCAATTTGCTGTTCAACCTTCTAAAGTAACAAAGAAGACACTATAACAGGAGAGAATTATGAAAGAATTACGTATCGAAGAATTACGACGAAGAGCGCGCAATAGAACTAAGGCGGGTAACGTATCGCCAATTGAACAAAGTATTATCACTATTCAACAGTACTTCTTAACACCCGGCATGCACTGCATTCAGGTACCTACCGTACAGCAGGGCAGAAGTTTACTTCGTATCTGCCTCGATTCATTGCAGATCTTTGCTGATGTTGCTCTACTTACTATGGCTACCCAAAAGTGTCCTGCTCAGTATAGAGATCTCTATGAGGAGATGAAGAAGCTCAGTATGCATGATGGTTCGCTTGAAGAGTTTGTGCTGACGTCGTTTTATAATGACTTTCTGATTATTGAGTATACGCCCCAATTAATGGAACAGCCCTGGTATGGCACCTTTGAACAATTGTTAAGTAAATACTCTATTGCTCAATCAATACCCGTTATCATGTTCATGTATGATGAATATGCATTAGATGTTAACTAAATAGCTAAGCATGCTCACGTTGGCAAGACGGTTGCCACCCAGAGGTTTAGCTCCGTCAGGCGGATGCGTATAAAGAAAGTACAGTATCATAAGTGGCAGCACTAGACAATAGGATAGTGCTGCAAGCGGAACAAGTAATTCATTAGATCGTTTCAAATTTTTTTCATGGTTATTCATGTTTCTCTCCCTAAACAACTGACAACTATTACAATTATACCATTATTCAGCATAAAATAAACAAATAGTTTACGTTAGGGTTTGCTCAGCAGCTTTGGCAGCACTTTTTGAGGGCACCTTTTTTCTTCCCCTTGTGCTTACGTCAGCCTTTGCCAAACGTTCAACAAGCCTGAGATTATACAAAAGGGGAGCATCTCCGTTGCCCTCTTTAGAAACTGTTTGATTAAGAACATCATTTTGTAGTACTATAGAAGTATCACAACAACAAAAGGACCACCATGTTTCGCAAATCACTCTTACTCACCTGTATCATTTCCTCTCTTAGTATACAACACCTCTCAGCCTCCTACTTAGATCAAAAGGACGTTGCGGTGATTTGTGTACCAGTAGCCAACTGCCTTGGCATACCAGCACAAGATATAGATCCCTCCATCAAACCAGACACTTTTTATGAAGAGCTTCCCTGCTCGCCAGAAAATGGCCCTTATTCCTGTGCACGTATTCATCAGTGCCTGTTTAACGAAGTGGGTATCATCAAAGAGAGAAAGGGCGATGAGCTCTTGGTTGAGTTTCCACACTTTTTCTATGTTACGCCTACTGGCTCAAAAGAAAGCTCTTTCTGGGTCCATGCCTCTTCAGTACAAATGCTCGAGGAGCTACCAGAGCTGCATGAGATCATTCCAGAGCCATTGTCACCTGCTCGCCAGGCAACACAGGAAGTGCTTACGCTGTGTCAGCCTTGGTATGACAAAGAGACTAACCAGTGGTACTCTGTTGGCACGAGGTTCCTACGAGCTTCTGAGGATACTGAAACGCAGTATGCGGTCTGGTGTATGGACTATGAAGTTCTCAAGCCCAGAGTTATGCTCATAGATAAAGAGCAGGCACTCATTAAGGTTCCTCAATCTACTACGGAAGCCAAGAAACTTATGGTCGCCTTATTACGCTCCTGGGCATCACAAGAAGACGTTATTCCCTATATCTGGGGAGGTTGTAGCATTGGGCCACGCTGTCCCGCTCGTCGCTTTATACTCAGCTTAGAAACACGTGGCAATAAGGACCTCCTGTCCTGGCGTCGGCAGGACAGTCCTCAGTACGGCTGTGACTGTTCTGGGCTCCTGTTACGAGCTGCTCAGGTTGTTGGGTTCAACTACTTCTGCAAAAATACTACCACCATAGGTAAAGAGTTTTCTGATGTTAAAGGAGCACTGCAAGAGGGTGATCTACTTCTTATGAAAGGGCATGTTATGGTTATCAGCAGTCTAGAAGAGAATCTAGTACTTGATGCAGTTTCGTATAGCAGTGGCTACGGCTGTGTGAGAGAACTACGCTTACGTGATGCGTTTGAAGGTGTAGAAACCTATGATGATCTGCTTAACGTAGTAGCCACAAAAGAGCCCCTAAAGTTTAAGAACCGCAAGGGGAAGGTTATCTCTTCTCGTGGCGGCCTTAGAATAATCAGACTCACCAACCATGGATAGTCCTCACCCGGTACAGAGCGTAGCCAGCTTCTTGTAATGCTCATTCTCACTGTGCTTCTCCTCAAACGCCTTCAGAAGCACTTTAGCAGTTTCTAGGGTTTCTTCATGGCCTTTTTCAAGAAGGAGTATCGCAAGCTGTAATGTTAGCGGAATTGCTTGTCTATCAGGACTTATGATATCCCAAAATGAGCCACCCCCTTCTTCCTTTTTAGCCATAACAAGAAGTTTCTGAGTTTGATCATAGGCATAACCACTCTTAACCAGCCAGATGTATGCCTTGCAGGCACTCTCAGTAGAGAAGTAGGTTTGCTTCCTATACGTATAGTGCGTCAAGATCCATTCCACAAGAGCGGTTCTTGTTCCTTCGTCAAGCACGGTTGCCGTAACTTGTTGCATCACAAAGGCATCGAATACACGTAGGCACCTATTTCCTTCATTATAAACCGCTTTTAAGCGATGAAGTACGAGATCGCTTATCTTCATATGAAGGCCATCAACAAACTGCGGGTATTTAATCAAATTATCAAGAAGGGTAAGCTGCTTAATCGATGGCGGCGAAGCAAGCATTTGTACTACACACGCCCTAAGAGGCTCAAGTAGCTCTTCGAGCTTAAGAAGTTCTTTGAACATGTCAATGGTGCCAGTACCAGTGAAAAAGCTATAACCATATGACCAACCTCCTCTCATATTTTCTTGAACAAACAATCGTGCAAGTTCAGGATTGTAGCAGTACTGCAATAAGGTAAACGCCACTGCCTGAGTTGTTTCTTCATCAAGCTGTTGCTTGGTAAGATCATTTTCGATGGCCATCAATCGCCCTGGTTCATACAGAGCTAGATCATGGATTTCTTTTATAACACCTTCCAGGTCTTCATCAAGAAAGTTTGCCCGTAATAAAGCATGTAGAAAAGTACTTTCCTGTTCATCAATAAGGCGATCACTCAGAAAGTCTGACTCTAGGAACTGCTTCTTAAGCCCAGGATAGTCCCATACTGGCACCCCATTTAATTCACTTATATAATCCATCATACGGAGAAACCGTGGTACATACGCAACGGTAGTATCATCAATTTGTGTAGTTACCATTGTATGAAAGTAACTCCCACTTTCATCAACATGTGGCTCTTGGGTTATCTGAAAGCGGTCAGCACCAAGGTGGTGAACCAACTGCTGCGCGTAGGGTAAGTTAGTTAGGCTTTTTTGGCGCCACGTAGAAATCTCAAACGTAACTGTTGCTTCTTGTGTAGCTTTATCAAGAGTAAGGGTATACACAATACCATGGTTTCTGATGGGCCAATCATAGACATAGCGAATATTGTTACCCTGAAACTCCACGGCAACCTGCTTTGTTCGCCGATCTTGCGTATTATCAAACGCCTTTTTAAAGTCACGAGCAAACTCAGGGCAGGGAATATCAGCCATACCATGCTCTTGTGCTAACGAACCGATAGTGGTAAGAAGGTTCCGGTGTGTTAGAGAAAAGAGGTTTTCACAGGTGGGCCTTTGCTCCACCATTGAAAGAGTATTTTGTCGTTCCCCTCGGGCAGCACCCAGTACATACACGGCAATACTAAAGTTAGTATTGGGTAGCAGCTGCTCTTCTACTAGTGGTGCCTCTTCAAGGAAACGCACAATCGTTTCAAAGTAGCACGTTACATTATTTTCCGGTGCTTTAACCTGCACTGATAGTTTCTCATACCAGCAGGTGAGCACTGCACCATATTCTTGAATCATTGTTTTAAACTGCTTAAGCAGAACCGCTTTATCACGATATTGCTGCTCTCTTCCTTTCAGAGCCTTTATGGAGCGATCAAAGCACTCAAAAAACTGGTTCATGCAGGTTAGTGCAGCCATCTTCCCGAGCTTTTGTGCTTTCCTGAAGTTCTCTAGGAAGGTCTCTCCGGTAAAATACGCAACAAAGGTAGTACAGAATGAATCCCACTGATCAAAGCTAAACGAATCAGGGGTATACCCCTGTATGAGCTGCTTCATGTCATGCAGCGACGAAAGAAACTCCTGATCCTGCTTATATCCAGTAATAAGAGATTGTGCAAGAGCAGCTGCTGTTTTACTTGTTTTCTGGGCCTCAACAAAGGACAGGTTCAGCCAGAGTCCCAGGATATCAAGCTGTGCAAGGTCTCGTATAAGATGAGCAAACGCTCGCTGAAGCTGTTCATCCTGAACATCGGCAAGTTCTTGCAAAAACCCCTTCCAGTTACATTCGGTTTCCTGAGTGGTAGCATAGGAAGCTAGTTTAGCATACTGTACCATAAATGAGCGCAGCGGCGCTTCTGCTAAGTGTAACTCTTCTACCAATGCCTCTTCCTGTGCAATACACTGAGCTTCAGAGCCCAGGGAATAATCATTCACCAGATCGCGTGGCTGTGGCACCTGCCTTATAAGTGCTTCAAGGAACGTCATCGGATACAGTCGTGCAATCCTCTTGTTCTGTGAAAGAGCTTCTTTTACTTCTTCAGCGCAGACACAGGCCTGTCTCATAAGCATAAGAAGATGTTTCTGAGCTTCCGGATAGGTCTGACGTTGCTCTTTAGCCAGGGTGGTAAGTAATACCTGTTGCTTACTTGCATAGGCAAGTAGACGATGCATAAGCGAATACAGCGCTTCAAGAGCGTGGTGGGGTTCTTCATTTTTAATGCGCTCTAACAGCTCAGAAGTGCTCACACCAGGGCACCGCTCGGTGCATGAGGTGAGAAACTCTTCAGATACAGAAGCCGTAGGTACTATGGATACCTTTTGTGAAATAGGGTGGGTATACCAACCTGGTATAACAGCGACATTGCCAAGGAGAGCACACTCACGTTGAGTATCAAGAACAAAAGGGAACTGCTCAGTCTCAAGCCACTTTTTTATACTAGTATACCGGGACGTCTGGAGGATAGCTTTACCGTTACTTCTAAATATAGTTGCCTCATGTGAAGTCGCTGGCGCTTTAGTACCAATAACAATAGCTGATAGCGCATCCTTCTTCTCAGAGGCCATGTACTGGCTAAGGGCGGTACTTATATGCTCCGTTACCAAAACCTCATCGGGGGAGGTAATAACACGGGCAGCACCTCCTGCAGATGATATGGTATTCAGTGCCAAAGTACCTTTTGTGGTTGTATAGCTTGGCGTTACCGTTTCGTCATACGTAATAGGGCGGGTTTGTACCAGATAGATGCGATCCTCAACAACAAACTCAATATCCTGTGGTTGTCCCATATATTCTTCAATCACCTCTGCGGCGACCTTAAGTTCTGTAAGAGTCTTAGTTGCAAGGCAGGGCACTCGCTGCTCAGCACGCGTTGTTGGCACCAGCTTGGTTCCCTTGCCTTCAGCAGGGACACTCTTGTGGAGCTTGGTACCAATAACGGAATGAGTTTTGCCTGATGGGCCAACAAAGTAACTATCAAACCCAACTAAGCTATTTACTAAGGCATCATTTTGGCCCCACGTAGCTCTAATATCACAGACACCGGGCGTTCTTCCTTCAGCCTCCTGAGTAAAGAGCACCCCTGATACGGTACCCTCAGAGGTACCAACCAGGGTTTGTACCAGCACCGCAAAAAACAGCTCGTTAAAGAGGTTCTGATCACCCGCTGCAATACGTTGACTGAGTGACTTTTCGCTTGAGTAGGAACCGATAACCATTCCCACCCCTTCAGCTAATTCTTTCATAAGCGGTTCAATAACAATACTTTCATTACCCCCCGCATTAGAAAAATCTTTTCTATCCTCATTAATACCGGTACTGCGTACAATTAAGCGTTTGCCTTGCGCCTTTTCTAGAAGGGGAACCAGCTCAGGAAACTCTTTTGCAAAACGCTCTTGTGTAAAGGTCACTCTTAATGCCAGCTGCATCGCTGCAAGTATATCTCGGGCTTGTGGTACAAGCGTATTCTTCCCATGGGCTTTTTGTGCGGTAATAAACAGCTTCTTTTGCTGCTGCAGATACTCAAAAACGGTGGTACCTTTATAGGGAACCTCTTTAAGATAGGCCGCTACCTTTTCATGGCGCAGCGCTCTAAACGAAGGAACCGCAAATCGCTCGTAGCCTATCTTTTCATTAATTAGGGGGACGAGCTTCTCAAGTTCCATCAAATAGGCCGCTTTATAGCCATACTGTGAGGCATTGCGCTCAAATAGTTCCGAATCAAGCTTTGGAAGGGTTGTTAACATACCATAACAAGGCATTATCGCACCAAGAAGGGCAATCAGGGATATTTTTACGTAATTCATAGAGCTTTCCATCTATACGCACTCATTAACACTATCCAATAGGATGATATAACAACTGCGCTCGTTATTTTTCATTATCACTGATAATAAGTATAGCAGAAATTATAATTTTATCAACATAAATACATCCTAATTGAATATATTATAACACAGAGCACTGCTTGTAAACTCTTTACTTTTCCCGCCCCGCGTTATTCTCTATCCCTGTTTTAAGGAGGTAACAGAGAAATTGCTTTTCTGTTAGACCTCTGATCGTAGCCAAAAAGAAGCTAGTTGATCCTTCTTCCTCTTTAGCCATAACAAGGACTTTATGTGCAAGTTCATTCGTATACACATAATGGACTTAGGCTGGTGAGGCTGTAGCCTCAGTAGTGCGGGTAACATAACAAGCAGTAAGCTCTCGTATCCTCTTCGGCATATCATTATAATACTTCTCCAGATGAGGATACCGGTTAAAATCAAACGTTATATGTTCCCACCCTTTCTTTTTTAAGTGAAGCTTCTGCACCACGCGGGTAATCATCTGAGGCAGTCAACACGGTACTTTCAGAACCACATTGTGCTGAGCTTATATTATCAACATGTCCTGCTAAGGTAATAGACGGTACTGACAGCAGGGCAGCTACTACCGGATGCTCATGTAAGACATACTGGGCAAGGAGCCTACTGATATCTTTAGAATAGGTATGCATGGGTATTTCTTCCTGGGTAAGCAACGTATGTACCAGAGTATCTTCCATGGCTTGAGCAGAAGCAACTACTAGCAGTGATATGGGCATCTTAACCATCATGTTTCACCCTCTGTTGTTATCTATTACTTTACGAAAGCCGTTGGGGATGTCAACTGAAAAGTGATCTCATTACTAACGTAACATCAGACGTCATGAGTTGTCAGAGGTACAAAGAAGGCGATAAGTATCTTTTTCATTGTTCTTCCTTATACTTCAGCTGATCTTCGGTTTGGCTTCTTCTATCTTTCTGGCTGTTTGGTTATATAGGGCTCCAATTCCCTTTGTATTGACTCTGGAAAACCTTCATAGTACTTTTCTAGATGAGGATACTTAGCAAAGTCAAACCTGAGGAGTTCAACATTTTTAGCTCCCTGCTTTTTAACAAGCGTTCTTGCAATCATTACTTCATACACTGCATGTAAAATAAAAGCATGCTGAAGGGTAGCATCTTTTGATAGAAAGTGAGATACCTCTAACAATGCTTTAATATCCCAGATTTTGGCAGTTTTATCATCAGACGCCGTTACGACCTTATCCCCTGCTCTATTAAATTGCGCTGAATAAACCTTCGCAGTATGGCCTTGTAGGGTAGCAAGGCAGGTAGCGGTTTCAACATCCCAGATCTTGACAGTTCCATCCCAAGACGCCGTTACTACTTTGTCTCCTGCACCATTAAATTGCGCTAAATTAAGAGGAGCATTATAGCCTTCCAGGGTACCTTGTAGGGTAGCCCAACAGTGACCAGTTTCAACATCCCAGATCTTGGCAGTTTTATCATCAGACGCTGTTACTACCTTATCGCCTGCTCCATTAAATTGCGCTAAATTAAGAGGATTATAGCCTTCCAGGGTACCTTGTAGGGTAGCAAGGCAGGTACCGGTTTCAACATCCCAGATCTTGGCAGTCCCATCAATAGACCCTGTTACTATCTTATCTCCAGCTCTATTAAATTGCGCTGAATTAACCTCCCCAGTGTGGCCTTGTAGCGTTGATAGGCAGGTAGCAGTTTCAACATCCCAGATCTTGGCTGTTCCATCATAAGACCCCGTTATTACCTTATCTCCAGCACCATTAAATTGCGCTGAAAAAACTAATCCAGTATGGCCTTGTAGGGTAGCAAGGCAAGTACCCGTTTCAACATCCCAGATCTTGGCAGTTCCATCAAAATACGTCGTTACAACTTTATCTCCTGCTCCATTAAATTCCGCTGAATAAACGTTACCAGTATGCCCTTGTAGGGTCGCAAGGCAGGTACCAGTTTTGACATCCCAGATCTTGGCAGTTCCATCATAAGACCCTGTTACTATCTTGTCTCCTGCTCCATTAAATTGCGCTGAAATAACCTTCCAAGTATGGCCCTGTAACGTAGCCAGCAAGGTACCGGTTTCAACATCCCAGATCTTGGCAGTCACATCATCAGACGCTGTTACTACTTTATCGCCTGCTCTATTAAATTGAGCTGAATTAACATTCTTAGAATGGCCTTTTAAGGTTTTAACAGGTATGCTTATCTTTGAAAGTAAATAGGGCACTAGTGGATGCCCATCCAGGATATAACGAGCAATCATATGACTCAGCTCTACTGGAAGATACTCCCAACACGTTTCTGCATCGGTCAGTAGTGTTTCTACGAGGTTCTTCTCTTTTACTAATTGAACTGGCGGATCCATGGCACGTATTGTTAACGGTAGTGCAAGTAGGGCTAAAAGTATCTTTTTCATTGTTCTTCCTTATATACTTCAGGTAATCTTTGTTTTTTTCTTCTTCATTCTGGCTGTTTGGTTATATAGGGCGCCAATTTCCTTTGTATCGACTCTGGAAAACCCTCATAGTACTTTTCTAGGTGAGGACACTTAGCAAAGTCAAACGTGAGGGTTTCAACATTTTTAGCACCCTGCTTTTTAGCAAGCATTCTTGTAATCATTACTTCATACACTGCATGTAAAATAAAAGCATGCTGAAGTGTAGCATCTTTTGAGAGAAAGTGAGATACCTCACACAGTGCTCTAATATCCCAGATCCTGGCAGTTTTATCAGTAGACGTTACTACCTTATCTCCTGCTCCATTAAATTGCGCTGAATTAACAAAACCAGTATGGCCCTGTAGCGTAGCAAGGCAGGTACCGGTTTCAACATCCCAGATCTTGGCAGTTCTATCATCAGACCCCGTTACTACCTTGTCTCCTGCTCCATTAAATTGCGCTGAATTAACCATATCAGTATGCCCTTGTAGGGTAGACAGGCAGGTACCGGTTTCAACATCCCAGATCTTGGCAGTTCTATCATAAGACGCTGTTACTACCTTATCTCCTACTCTATTAAATTGCGCTGATACAACATATTTAGTATGGCCTTGTAGGGTGGACAGGCAGATACCGGTTTCAACATCCCAGATCTTGGCAGTTTTATCATCAGACGCTGTTACTACTTTATCTCCTGCTCCATTAAATTGCGCTGATACAACATATTTAGTATGGCCTTGTAGGGTGGACAGGCAGGTACCGGTTTCAACATCCCAGATCTTGACAGTTCCATCGAAAGAAGCCGTTACTATCTTATCTCCAGCATTCGTAAAATTGGCGGTATAAAGAAATGCAGTATGGCCGGCAAGAGTTGCCAGGCACTCACCACTTGCAACATCCCAGACCTTCGCTGTGTTATCCGTAGAAGCAGTTACTAGCTTATCTCCATCTTTATTAAACTGAGCACATCCACAGCCTAGTAAGGTTTTTGAGGGTAGGGTAATCTGCTCAAACAAATAATAGTTGACTGCGTGATTATACAAAAGACATCTTGCAAGTATACTACTGAGTTCCCCAGGGAGCGAATCCCAGATAGGCTCTTTATTGGTAAGAAGCTCTTTTACCAAGTTGTCTGCACCAAAGCGCTGTCCATGGGATAGCTTGCCATAGGAACTAGCACGAGAGCTAAAAGTATCCGTTTCATAGTATCTCCTGTTCTAGTTGTGTTTGACCCATCGTTTTAGTAACATAGGGATCAAGTCTATCTTGTATCACCTGAGGCAATGCATCATAGTGCTCCTGTAAATGAGGATACCGAGTAAAATCAAAAGTTATCTTGTTATAACTCAAATCTTCATGAAAATCAGAATCATCTTCATGTACCGATCCAGCTACACTATCACTAGCTACCAGAAAAGCCTTCTCACCATGCTTCTTAACTAATGCTCTTGCAAGTATCACTTCGTAGATTGCATTGAGAATGAATGCCTGCTTAAGCGTAACTCGCCTTGCAAGAAAATTCTCAATTTCAAGCAATGTGCTTATATCCCATATCTTCGCTGTTCCATCCAAAGAAGCTGTTACTATTTTATCTCCAGTACCATTAAATTGGGCTGACCTAACACCAGCATTATGACCAGTAAGGGTTGCCAAGCACTCACCACTTGCAACATCCCATATCTTGGCTGTGCAATCCAAAGAAGCAGTTACTATCTTATCTCCAGCATCATTAAATTTAGCTGACATAACCCCACGAATATGCCCAGCAAGAGTTGCCAGGCACTCGCCACTAGCAACATCCCATATCTTCGCTGTTCCATCCAAAGAAGCTGTTACTATTTTATCTCCAGCATCATTAAATAGGGCTGACCTAACACCAGCATTATGACCAGTAAGGGTTGCCATGCACTCACCACTTACCGCATCCCATATCATAGTTGTTCTATCAGAAGAAGTCGTTACT
>SDBV01010962.1_pt1 | contig 11819 bp, 7 predicted proteins | sample 2277081 | NCBI WGS metagenome assembly SDBV01 (sample SAMN10402039, study PRJNA504765) | marine sediment metagenome | isolation source: marine sediment core GS10_PC15, 223 cmbsf | place: Arctic Ocean: Southern Knipovich Ridge | collected 2010
ATCAGAAAACATTTTGCAGATATCCTGACCAATGAAATTCCTTATTACCGCCAGAGATTTAGTGTTAAGCCCGGGGTAACAGGCTGGGCCCAGGTAATGGGAGAATATGGAAAGAATAAGAAAGAACAATTAGAGAAATTTGAATATGATCTGTATTATATCCAGAATAGATCGGTTTTCTTTGATCTGTTTATTATTCTGAAAACAATTCAGACGATCATTATAAAAAGAGGGGAGTAATTATTAAATGAAAAAGGATTGGTTAATTACCGGCGGCCTGGGTTTTCTGGGGACAAGCCTGATACAGCATTTGCGCAAGCTCTATCCTGAAATAAACATCAGGGTACTTGATAATCTCTCAGTCGGGAAAAAAGAAAATCTTGCCGGAATCTCTGAATTCAAGGAAGTCCCGCATGCAGAGATCAATAATTCCCCCGAAGGCACCGAACTTGTGGTCGGTGACATTGTTGATGCTGAAACCTGCTTCAATGCATCTAAAGGGGTAAACACTGTAATACATTTAGCGGCAAACACAGGCGTTGATTCTTCGGTAAAGCATCCCGGAGCTGATATGAGGTCCAATGTAATCGGAACATTCAATATGCTGGAAGCAGCGAAGTTAAATAGTATTGACAAATTCATATTTGCTTCATCAGGGGCGCCGCTGGGTGAGGTAGACCCGCCGATTCATGAAGAAAAAGCCCCTAAGCCTGTTTCTCCTTATGGCGCCAGCAAGTTGGCAGGAGAAGCTTATTGTTCCGCTTACTTCAGGACCTTTGGTACAAAGACAGTTTCTTTGAGGTTCAGCAATGTTTATGGTCCCGGATCAAAACACAAGAACAGTGTTGTAGCAAGTTTTATCAAAAATGCGCTGGATGACAAACCCCTTGAGATATACGGTGATGGTAATCAGACAAGGGACTTCTTATATATAGAAGATTTATTGCAGGCCGTAATTCTTTCCTCTGAAAAAAATATCGGGGGGGAGGTGTTTCAGATCGCAAGCCACAGAGAGACCACTGTAAATGAAATTGCTGAAATGTTAAATGCCATTATTACCCAAAAAACCGGAAAAACCATTAAATTTGTTTATGCAAAAGAGCGTGTGGGTGATGTAAGGCGTAACTTTTCAGACATAAGCAAGGCCAGAAATATTCTGGAATGGGTCCCAAAATGGAATGTTAAAGATGGCCTTTCAGCTACAGTCGAGTGGTTTTTATGAAATCATTTTGAAGAATATAAGCATCAATATTATTTATTCTTTCTAAAAGAAAGATATTTCTTAAAAGTCTCAATTCTCTCTCTATTTTCATTACCTGCAGGCCGATAGTTCTCTATATATTCCACGAAAAAAGCCGCTAACAAAGAGAAGCAAAAACTAACAAAGGCAGATATCATCACCATCCTTCGACGCTTGGGCTGAAATTTCCTTTCCGGTATGTTTGCTTTATCTATCACCTGAATTATTGCAGGGTCTTTTGCTTCATCTATACGCGCCATTTCATATTGCTTTAATATAAATTCAAAGAGACCTTCATTGAATTTCAGGTCCCTCAATTTTCTGACGTAATTTGTACCTACACCCGGCATCCGGCCTGTCGGCATGAGTGGATTAAAACTGTTCCCCCCTTTTTCCTCAAGTTTCCTCAATTCAGACTTCAATCCTATCAGCCCCTCCTGAGTCCTCTGCAGGTCAGGATTGTTTACAGTCGAGTAAGTCTTCATAACCCTGATCTCGACTTCTTTTACAGCTATCTCGGCTCTCATTTTGACAATGCTCTCTATGACAGCTCTGGCCTGGTCCTCGACCTTTAATACACCTGTCTTTTCCTGAAATTCCCTCATGGCTTCCTCGGATTCTATAAGAGCTTCTTTGGTCTGCTTCAGTTTTTTCTCAAGAAAGAGCCGCCTTCCTGATGCCTCGGTAATAGCAAAGGTATGCAGATGATTTTTCAATTCCTCTACAAAGGCATTTGCCAATTCAGCTGCCATTTTCGGGTCTTCATTTAAAACAGCGATTGATATTATGTCGGATGATTTATCTATATCCGGTTCTACGGACCCACCCAGGGCTTTTTGCGCATCTTCCCTGGAGTCAGTTTCATAAATATCCATTAAGCCAAATCTTTCGATAATCCTGTCATAAACTGTCCGGCTTTTTATTATTTCAACGATTGCAGATGGATTTTTTATGCCGCCGGGGCTGGAATTGCCAATACCCGTTAATGCACTAAACTCATTTAACAGGGACGACCCCTTGCCTCCTTCACTCATCATCATAATACGGGTTTCAGCCCTGAATATTTTTGGCAGGGTATAGCTATAGATCGCTGTAATGACGGATACGGTCAGGGTAATTGCAATAATCAGATTTTTACGCTTTGCAAGAACAATAAGGTAGTCGAGAATATTTATCTCGCCATCTATTCTTTCGTCTTCTGATTGTCTCTCTTCCTTTTCTTCCACTTTAGTCCTTTATAATCTGTAATGGATGGTTACTTATTGAACGTACAAAGTATTAGAAAAGATATCATATATGGTTGTCAATTTCAAGGGCGGAAGGCGGGAAAGGGAGTGAAAAAGTACGGAGTAAGCAGTAGGCAGAAGGCAGAAGGCAGTAGGCAGTAGACAGTGGAAGGGAATACTTCATCGTTTCCTGACTTCCTCACTTGAAAAAATCCGATAGTTAAAGAAAATTAACGCTGTAGGCCGGCGTGCTTCCCTTATGTTTCACGGCAAAGTTTATCAGCGCTTTTGCAATGAGATTAAATTTGTCACCCGGATATGAAAACGGAACAACAAGCAAACCATGGTGTGGCCTGTTTTCATTGAAAAATTGTACCGTTAGCTTAATAAAGTCATTTCTGTTTTTTGTTACCATACAACGTCTTTTGGAAGCGGCATAATCAAGCTGATCAAGATCACTCATTTGCAGCATCCCTGCATCATGGGCGCTAACGGCATCTATACCTTCATTCCTGAGAATTTCTGCAATCTTCGGGCTGAGATCTTCATCAAGGTAGTATTTCATCGAGGTAAGAACGGATATTTCTTCGCGATTTCATCACTGGACCAGCCCGCATTCTCAGAAATAAGATTATCAATTTCTTCCTGATACAAATTGTAGTAACCTATAGCAGCTCTGAGTTGCTGTATTGTAAGCCAATTGTAAGTTTTTTTTAATCTGTTGAAATCATTATTGACACTTTGATACGTTGCAATAATCTCCCAAACATCTATGCCTGTGCCCGCTGCCCTCGCCCTTTTTCCGCTCGTACCTTCTGAAAAAATTATCCCTGGACAATGATGTGCCTTTAGCGCTTCTTGCAGAAGCTCATTTGTTACAGTGGTAAAATCCTTTTTTGCGGTCTTCGCGATTAGATCAATTTCCTGAATAAGTTCTTTTGGAATTCGCAGGCTTTTTTGAATGGTAGACATTATAAACCTCCTTGTATACCACTAAATTACATTAAATTACACTGCATGTCAAGGAGGCAGAAGGCTGTTAGGAAAGTAGGGAGTAAGGAGTATGGAGAAGATAGTAAGGAGTAAGGAGTAGGCAGTAAGTAAAAAAGCGGGAAAGGCGGGAAAGGCGAGGAAGGCTATTTAAAGATCATAAGGAAACTCCCCAAAGACAATTCAGCTATTCTCCCAATAAAAAAAGTAATGGATTTTTTCCAAAATTATGGTATATTCCTTCTTTAAAGGGATAAGGACAAGAAATAACAGGAAAATAATCCCTATCAATACATAATTTTCATTTTCAATTAAGTCTAGAACATGTTTAAATATATTTTTTTGAAAAAACAGCATATTTAACATTTAACCAAAGTATATTCCAGGGGCGTGCCTATGAAGAGAAAATTATATTTTGTACTGGCCTTATTTATTGTCCTGTTTATGTCCTTGTCACCAACTGTCATCAATGCCCAGAAGTTCAGTATGGTCCCGGTTTCATCCAATAATGAATCCATGAAAGACATGCAGCGGAAGTTTCAATCTCTCAGGTTCAGCCAGGACTATGACCAGATGTTTTCACAGGACCAGCTCCATCCTTCTCAACAGCTTCAACAGAATATCCCTCTTGTTCAGCCGCAATTTCCTTTGCAGCCTCCTGAGGAAACACTGTCGGAATTTGAGCAGTATATTTCAGAAACAATTGATATTACAGAGCAGCAATTCGAAATTTTGCAGAAATATAAAATCTTCTTCCTCCAGGCAATTCAGCCGCCGCCCCACGGGATGATCAAGGTTCCTGTAAGGATCATTAAGACACCTGAAACAAAAGAGGAAATGGAATGGCAAAAAAATGAGCTCATTGTTAACGCCGGATTTCTGGTAGGTATTGAAGAAGAAATAGCCACTGCATTTAAGATACTGGGAATAAAGAGCCCTCTTACTGTTACAACCGGGATCAGGCAGTTTGGCTATGATCTTTTCAGGGAACCTCAATCAGTCAATGCTCCTTATATAAATATGAACGTCCCTGTAGGGCCCGGATATGTTCTCGGCCCTGGAGATGAGGTGCGGATCACTGCCTGGGGAAAGTTTAAAGGCAAGTGGAATGTTATTGCTGACAGGGACGGCAATATAAGCCTGCCAAAAGTAGGTGTCATCGGGATTTCAGGACTTACCTTTAAAGAGCTCAAAGATACTCTGTACAAGGAATTTTCAAAGTATTACACGGGTTTTGAAATGAATGTCAGCATGGGCGCCTTGAGGACAATACAGGTCTATGTTGTCGGCAATGCTTTAAGGCCCGGTGCTTATACCATTTCATCCCTTTCAACACTTGTTAACGCGCTGTTTAAGGCAGGCGGCCCGGGCAAAAGCGGAACCATGAGGGACATACAGCTAAAGAGAAACGGTCAGACCGTTGAGCATTTTGATATGTATGATCTTCTTCTAAAGGGAAACAAGTCAAAGGATATGAGGCTTATGCAGGAGGACGTAATATTCATACCTCCTGTCGGACATCTGGCCGCTATAGCGGGCAGTGTAATAAACCCGGCCATATATGAACTTAAAGGGGAAACCGCGCTTTCCCAGCTGGTAGAGATGGCAGGGGGATTAAGTGATATTGCCTTTAAAGGCAGGGTACAGATAACAAGAATTATAAACAAGAACAGGCAGACAGTGCTTGAATCCAGCATGGACAAAATAAAGGATGAAAGCATAGTACTCCAATCAGGGGACATAGTAAAAGTCTTTCAGGTCGTTCAGGACAAGACAGTGGTATGGCTGACCGGGGCTGTAAATAAGGCCGGTGAGTACGGCTTTAGTGAAGGCATGACCATCAAGGATATTATAACAATGGCCGGGGGCCTCAAGTATTATGCATACACTAAAGAAGCCGAATTGACCAGAATACATATTTCGAATGAAGGGCCAAGAACTGAAAAAATAATCATTAGTTTAGACGAGGCCATGTCAGAAAAGCCTGACAGCAATATACAGTTAAAAGAAAATGATTATCTGTTTATACGCACAATTCCCAAATGGAAGTTCTACCAGATAGTGTTTATTGATGGTGAGGTAAATTTCCCGGGCGCCTATATCATTGAAAAAGGGGAAAAATTGTCATCACTTATCGCTAGAGCCGGGGGATATACGGACAAGGCCTACCTGCGGGGAAGTGTATTTACAAGAGAGCGAATAAAAAAGCTGCAGCAGAAACAGATAGATGAGATGGTCGAGAGGCTTGAAAGGACTATTTTAGGGTCAGGGGCTGTGGAGACCGCAGCTGCCATATCTTCGGAAGAAGCCCAGATCAAGAAACTGGAATTTGAACAAAAAAGAGATTTTCTGGATAAGATGAAACTCATGAAGGCACATGGAAGAATGGTCATTGTCCTGGATGAGCCCGTGAAACTGAAAGAAACACCATATGACTTGGAAATGGAAGATAACGACAGCCTGTTCATACCTACAAATCCTCAGAGCGTACAGGTCTTGGGCTCTGTGTATAACCAGACAGCGCTCGTATATGACAAGAATAAAAATCTTGCCGGTTATATTAGACTGGCAGGAGGATACAGTGCGCATGCAGACAAAAAGAAGACATACATTCTCAAAGCTGACGGGACAGCGGTTAATCCCAGAGATGCCTCTTCAGGCATATCCTGGGATTCGGATTCAAACAGATGGGAATATGGAAAGAGCCTGGAGCCGGGAGATACTATAGTCGTACCCGAAAAACTGGAAAGAATCGCGTGGATGCGTCATATAAAGGACATTACCCAGATACTTTATCAAATTGCAGTAGGCGTTGGAGTGATACTTGTGGCGTATTAAATTAATTATTTTCATTTCAGTACTGGCAATTATATCCTCCAGTGCAGCTGCCTCAACAAATATCGATATAAACAGCGATGCCTACGTCTTACTGCAGAAGCTTGAGGCGGAAGGTTTAATACAGAGCGGTCTGCTCGCAACAAAACCCCTGAGCCGGCAGGAAGTGGTCAGGCTGGTCCTTGAAGCAGAGAGCAATGCTGAAGATAAAAGTCCTTTTATTCGAAATCTTGTCAAATCCTTAAAAGAACGTTTTACACATGACCTTGAGAATGATGAGTTCATTAAACCTGTTGAAGATCCATATGCGCAGTTTATTTATTCCGATTCAGACCATTCAGACAGACTGTCGTATAACAACGATGGTTACAATTATGAGAAGAACCTGAATTTTCGGTTTGGACTTTCATCAAATGCAGATTTCAATCAGTTATCTTTCCATATTGACCCGGAGATAAGATTTTCCGAAAGCGATTCGGTTCTCCTTGCAAATAAAGCCTACGGGATTTACAGCTTCTCCAAGCTCGACCTTGAATTCGGCAAAGACTCCCAGTGGTGGGGGCCCGGGCATCACGGTTCAATACTTCTTTCTAATAACACAGAACCAATGACAATCCTCAAACTTTCAAACCCCGGGCCTGTCTTTCTGCCTTCAGTATTAAGGCATATGGGGTTATTCAAATTTGTTTTCTTTGTAACAAAACTTGGGAAAGACAGAGATGTACCCGGTCCGTATTTCTGGGGCCTGCGCATCAATTTCAAACCAACTCCGTATTTCGAGATGGGAATCAACAGGCTGGCAATGCTCGGAGGGGAAGGACGTTCAAAGAGCCTCAAGACATGGCTGAAGAGTTTTGCGGCATATGGAGAGGGAAGCGCCGGAGAAGGCCCGGGTGACCAGAAGGGCGGAGCAGACATAAAATTAACACTCCCGTTTAAATGGCAGCCGTTACAGCTTTACGCAGAAGTAGCGGGTGAAGACGAAGCTAACTTTTTACCTAGCAAAGAGGCATATCAGGGAGGTGTATACCTGCCCAGGATTCTTAATATGGAACGGCTCGATTTCAGATTTGAATATACAACCACCCACGTTGGGCGGCACCCGAATGTATGGTACAATCACGGCATATTCACATCAGGGTACACTTACAAAGGAAAGATAATAGGCCATCACACAGGGACTGACTCGGAAGACTTTTTTTTACAATTGCAATATTTACTTACAGAATCAGGCAGCGGGCAGATATCATTATCCTATGACAGGGAAAAACATAATCTGTCCGGTGAAATCAACGAAATTTCGGATGAGTTCACCCTGGGGCTCAATTTGACTCTAAAAAATGCAATAGAAATTAAAACTTTCTACAGATTAGGTACAATAAAAAACCCTGATAATATCGACGGCGCAAACAGGAAAATAAATATTTTAATTTCATCTATAATATATAAGTTTTAGAGGTTTCCTCATGAATAATATAGTTCGTCGAAATAATAAGCTGTTTTACTTTGTTTTATGCTTCCCGGTTTTATTTTACGTGCTTATGCATGTAAATATGTCTTATGCCAAACAGATCCAGATTGTTCCGATATCACCCCAGGCTACATCACTTGCAAAAAAACAGCCCATCCAGGAAAAAATAGACGCTTTCCTGGAATCTCAAAAAGCAGATAAAGAGAGCGGGCAGCCTTCTGAAACCGAACAGGCACCGCCTGCTGCTCATTCACCGGAGAAAGTGGAAACACTGTCGGAATTTGAGCAGTTCATAACCGGCAGAATACCTGCAATGGTATCTACAGATATCAGGCAATTTGGTTATGACCTTTTCAGTACTCCTCCGACAACATTTGCCCCTGACATAAACGTGCCCGTTGGCCCGGGATATGTTCTCGGCCCCGGAGATGAAATCCATATTACGATCTGGGGAAAGGTCGAAGGCAGCTGGAATGTAGTAATTGACAGGGACGGCAATATAAGCCTTCCGAAGGTCGGCGTTATCGGTATAACAGGTTTCACTTTCAGTGAAATCAAAAACCTTCTCTATAAGGAGTTCTCAAAGTATTACACCAGTTTTGAAATGAACCTGAGCATGGGCGCATTGAGGACGATGAGAGTCTATGTTGTCGGAAATGCGTTAAAGCCCGGGGCATATACCATATCATCACTTTCAACGCTTGTTAATGCCCTGTTTGAATCAGGGGGGCCGGGCAAGAGCGGCACCATGAGGGACATTCAGTTAAAAAGAGGCGGGGAAACAATCAGGCACTTTGATATGTATGATTTCCTTTTAAAGGGCGATAAAACAAAAGATATAAGACTGATGCCCGAAGATGTGATATTCATACCGTCAGTAGGGCCTCTTGCGGGAATCGCCGGGAATGTAAACCGGCCCGCGATTTATGAATTAAAAGACGAGACCAGGCTCCTTGATCTTATAAATATGGCTGACGGACTCACGAGCGTTGCTTTTAAAGGACGGGTGCAATGGCAGAGAATAGAAGACCACAAGTACAGGACTGCTTTTGAAGGTGATTTATTTAACCTGGAAAACGATAAAGAAAAGAACTTTATCCTTAAAGACGGGGACCTGGTCAAAATCTTCCCTGTTATCGAGACGAACAATAATATTATTCTTACAGGTGCGGTAGCAAACGCAGGTGAATACGGAATAATATCCGGAGTAACAAAACTGCGGGATGTTATTTCAAAGGCCGGTGGAGTACTTTATTATGCATCAGAAGATGCTGAACTGACTAGGACAAAAATCACACAGTCCGGGACGCAGACAGACTACCTTAATATTAATATTCCAAAGGCTATGAAGGGGGACTCCGCACACAATATCAGTCTGGAAATCAATGACTATATTTTCATTAAATCCGTTCCGGAATGGCAGCTTTATAAAAAGGTAACTATCGATGGCGAAGTCAAGCACCCGGGCCAATATACTATCAAAAAAGGCGAGACATTATCTTCACTGATCAAGAGAGCAGGCGGTTATACGGACAGGGCATATCTGAGAGGAGCAGTCTTTACGAGGGAAGAAGTCCGGGAAATGCAGCAAAAAAGTATTGATGTGATGGTCGAAAGACTTGAAAGAGAACTGCTTGCCGAGGGGTCGATTCAGATATCATCAGCATTATCAAAAGAAGAAATAGAGGCAAAAAAAATTGAGCTGGACCACCAGCAGAAATTCATATCATCACTTGATGGCTTAAAAGCAACGGGCAGAATGTCAATAAGGCTTGTACATCTCAGACTATTGAAAAACAGCGAGTATGATCTTGAACTCGAAGAAGGTGACAGCCTGTTTATTCCTGTGAAAAGCAGTGTAGTAAATGTTACAGGTGCGATAATGTCCCGCGGAAGCTTTATCTATTCTGAAAACAATAATTATAAGGACTATATCCGGATGGCCGGTGGATTTGCAAAATATGCAGACAAAAAAAGCATATATGTTTTGAAAGTAGATGGGACCGCAATGAAACTGCCTGATGGAATGTCGAGTTGGAGCGATTCCAGAGAACGATGGGAATTAAATGCATTCAATGAAGATATAAAAACGATTGAACCGGGCGACTCAATAATTGTCCCGGAAAAACTGGACCGGATCGCGTGGCTGAGAGAAATTAAAGATTTAACTCAGATACTCTATCAAATAGCATTAACTGCCGGTGTAGCTATTATTATATTTTAGATAATGGGATATAAGGTGAACAATGCGCAAAAGGGAGAAAAAACAGGAATAATTAATGAAATGTATTTCCCGCTTTATCCCATTGCGTCATTTCCCCTTTCTTTTAATACTTTTCGCCATCCTCAATTTCTTTCTTCAGACGGCCTCTGCCGCTGACGAACCCTTCACCTACCCCGCCAACTGGGGCGGCACGGGCCTCATGGAAACCCCGACAGCGCGGATAATGAGGAAAGACAGCTTCCGGACAGGAATAGCCCAGGTAAACCCTTACAGATTTTACTATGGCGCAACAAGCCCGCTAAAAAACATCGAGATAGACGGAAGAATAACAGAGCAGCTGGAAGTACCTTCAAATTTAGCTAATCAGAAGAACGCTAAAGACAAGGCAGTTGATTTTAAATATCAATTCGTCTCTGAAGGCAAATTCATGCCTGCCCTGGCAATAGGGATCATGGACCCTCATGGCACAAGGAAATATCCGTCCCAGTATATTGCCGCAAGCAAGCAGGTATATCCATTTGATTTCACAATAGGTTTCGGCAACGGCCGCTTTGGGAAAAAACCTCTTATATCACAGACCGATGACATAAAACTGGAGATACTGACCGATCCGGAAAGCTGGCTGAAGGACTCGCAATTTTTCGGCGGCATCCAGTTCGCTCCATCAGAAAAATTTGCGCTTATGGTTGAGTACAGTCCTATCATGTATCACAAGCAGACAGGAGATCCGGCACAGGACATACATTTCACAGATCCAGTCCCTTCAAAATTCAATTTCGGTGTCAGGTACAAACCGACAAAATGGTCAGATATTGATATCAGTTATCAGAGGGGAGAACAGATAGGCGTCAACTTATCTGTAGTGTTTGATTTAGGCAAACCCCTTGTCCCTCTGTATGACCGTGTCTACAGGGAAACCCCGTTTGATATTTCCAATACTCTACAGGACAGGATTACGAGGGTCCTGCAGAATTCAGGGTTTAGTGATATCGGGATACTCTTAGACGGCAGTGAAATATGGATAGAAGCGCAAAACGATAAATACTTCTATAACACCAGGGCAATCGGGATAATTCTCAAAATTCTCCTGAAAATGCTGCCTGAAAACATCCGTGACGTCAACATTATACTGAAGGAAAACGGCATTCCTGCGGTCAGACTTTCAACTATAAGACAGGACATAATCGATCTGTATGCAGAAAAACTTACTTTAAATGAATTCCTCCAGCTAGCCCAGGTTCAAACAGATTTAGATGATACTCTCCATGCTGAAGGCAGGTACAAAAAGATGTTCAAATATGGCTACAAGCCTGCCTTCCAGTCATATCTGCATTCACGTGAGGGTTTCTTCAAATACAGGCTTGGACTTTCGGGATGGGGAAGTTATCACCCATGGAAGGGTGCTTCATACGTTGCCGGGTTAGAATGGTATCCTTTTAATACCGTGCCGGTTGAAAATGTAGACGATTCTTCAATCCCTGTCAGGAGCGACATTGCCTTATACAAAAGCGAGAACGTAGCATTAAGCAGATTAATGTTTGACCAGGTAAAGAAACTTACACCTCACATATATGGAAAATTTTCAGCCGGGCTCCTGGAGGTCCAGTATGCGGGGATTGATGCGGAAGTTGCAATGCCTGTTCTTAATGGAAGAGTCTTTTTAGGTCTTGGAGGGAGCGCGGTGAAAAAAAGGGACCCCGGGAATCCCTTCAAAATGAAAAGTGAGGACGTTAAAGAACTCTATACTACTGCATTCTTTAATACACGTTTAAATGTACCCGAACAGGGGATCGCTGTAGATGTGAAAGCCGGAAGGTTTCTGGCAGGGGACAA
>SDBV01010963.1_pt1 | contig 11819 bp, 22 predicted proteins | sample 2277081 | NCBI WGS metagenome assembly SDBV01 (sample SAMN10402039, study PRJNA504765) | marine sediment metagenome | isolation source: marine sediment core GS10_PC15, 223 cmbsf | place: Arctic Ocean: Southern Knipovich Ridge | collected 2010
TCTTTTGGGTTTTCGATTTTAGGGACTTTGGGGACCTCGTCAAGCGACGAAATCGAGCCGTTTCTCTTTCTTTTGAGATCCTCATAAGGTCCGACAACTGTGCGGTGGAATTCGAGCTTTGCGCCTTCAAGGGCGAAACCTGCTTCTGCAATGGTTTTGTATGAAAGCCCGTAGTTTTCAATGAACTCATGGACGATTTTCGAAATTGCATAGTTTAGCTCTGCACCATTTAAAGGCTTTACTTCGGCACTGATCCGAGCGTTTTGTGGTATGTAGGGCATTTTCTCCTCCTTGTTATAATAGTTATGAAAAAGTAAAATAATAGTTTAACGTTTTCGAATACTATGACACTTCATACAAAGCCAAGTATTGCTCTCAACCCACCACCAGAGGCGATTGAGATCGTGGTCGCAAAACATATCGAGTTGCACCCAGCCGCGACGGTGGTTAGGGACTTTGTCCTTATATACCTGGCGCTCCATGTCGGTCTCTAGCACTGTTCTGAGTGCAACACTTTAATGGTTGGTTCGGTGGCGTCGTAGGGCTCGACAAGGCCATGGTCGTCACACCGCCAACATTCGACCGTGCTGCCTACACGAACCACAGTATCAACTCCCACAAGACCTTCACCGTTCTCACATTCAGGACAAGCTTGGCGAATCGTCACCTTTTTCACGCGGCGGCCATTGGGCGACATTCCGGACACTCTGTCCACGGGTCTTTTCGCTCCAATGCAAGATTCAAGTATATGCCACTTAAAATCTTCCTTCCTTATAGTGCAAGAAGATGTTTTGCGCCGTGGGTGTCGTGCAAATGTAACCTGACCAAGATCAGTTTTGATGGATAAAAATTCCATATCACCTTTGTTCCCATATTCTACATCCTCAAATAGCTCTTTCATTATACATCTTCCTTTACCGGCACCTTTTGCTTCGGAGCCTTGTGCCCTCTGAGAGCATTTACAGCGTCACAAATCAATACCATATCCATCGGACTCGGGGCAATAGGGTAATATTGTGTGTCATTGCACACCAATGCGCCATATTCGTCGTACACTGTTGCGTCGTCCCAGTAGCCTCCACCCCAATCACACCACCAGTAGCCCTTAGCATTGGACTTCTTATTCATTTACTACCTCCTCTTAACATAAACCTTCGCCAAAGGCTCTTTTTCCACATCAGGGGCCTCAAATTTTTCTTCCATCCTTACAAACCCCTCGGCATCTACACCGTGAGTCTGCTGCTTTGTATAAAGTTCCTCTGGCGCAAGAAGCCACATGACACATACGCGATACCCGTGCTTCAAGGCCTCGATACAATATTTGCGCCGGAGACTTCTTGTAAGGAACGTATCCGCCAGTATAAAGCTCATTCCAAGGCCAAGGTAGGATCGCATTTTCCGATCGTGCTGATTGAACACCCATGGCTCGCGCTCCTTGTCAAAGACATATTTTCCGTCTACATATCTATAATCATCAGTTTCCACAACTGGCAAGCTTGTACTTTTAGCCCAGGTACTTTTACCTGAGCCTGGAAACCCTACAGTGAGCCACATTGTAGGGATTTTATGAATTTTCACCTTAAATCTTTGTTCTCCATGGCTTAACAATTTCCCCTGCACCAAGGCTTCCGCCAATTTCTCTAAAAAACCAATAAAAACTCCCATACCACTTTGGCAGATAATATTTATTCAACCGCCTCATAAGCCTCTTACTATGCCAGCTGAATCTAAAAACACCAAGCTCTACAAGTATTCCTAACGGCCAAAACCAGCCTAAAATAGAAGCATATCTTTTAGGTAATTGTAGAGGAAAATTCGGCAATCCACTAATGTCAGGCTTTTTATTTCTTCCTTCAATAACTAGCCCGAATTGAAACTCGTGTTTGCTTATATCAGCCTTGGGTTTAAGATAAATTTTCATTACTTCCATCCATTAGTTGTAAACGCCCCGTACCATCTCCAACTATCCTTAATCCAATCCTCTTGATGCCGAGTCTTTAAAAGCTTTTTAGTATACCAGGTAAAATTAATAAAGCCTATTTGAACAAAAAGCCCCATTGGCCAATACCAGCCTCCAAGCCTCCAAGGAACATAGCCATACTCGTCTTCTGAATCTCTAAACTTTACATTACCTGATAAACCGAATTGAAAAAACCCACAACTTGTATCGGCCTTAGGATTAAAATAAAACTTCATTTCATTTCCTCCCAATCATATTGTAATTCCGTAAGTGCGGCACTTAAAGCCCTTGCTACTGCCTGTGGAGACATGTCCTGCCTTAACTGCCCATGCGCAGCTTCTACAGCCCTTAACCAAGAGTCTCCAGAAACCTTTATCTTCATCTCAATAACCTTTCCAAGAAAATAAACCAAACCATCGAATCTTCATATAACGCTCTGCACCTTTGAGTCTTAAAAGCCTCGCACTATACCAATTTAGCCCGCCACCTCTAGGCCAGTCTACAATAAACCCTAAAGGCCACCACCAGCCGCCAACTCGCCAGATTACATAATCAGCTTCATCCACAATACTAATATTCCATTGAAACCAACTTTTTTTAACATCAGCCCTTGGACTAATATTAAGCCTTAACTTATACTTTGACCAAAACCTATAAGCCAGGGTTTTTAGTTTATTCAAAATCAATCTCCTCTCCATAAAAGTGTTCTGCAAAATGCCATAACCATGAAGCAGCCCAGGCTAAAAAGTGCGCCCCAAACAAACAAAGCCATCCAAGCCTCTCACTTATGAACCTCATGCTCTAGACGTGCAAGCATCTTTAAAACGTCCAAAAGTCATACTATACTCTTCTCCATCAGCATCAATAATAATAATTGGATCAGAGCCCCGTATATCAGGCCAAGCTAATTTTCCTAATTCAGGATTTGCTTTTAAATCCTCATCACTAAACGCTTCTTCATTTAAAATCTTCGTCCGCTCAGCATGTACACTTAAGTCTAAAAAAATCAACACTCGTTTCATTTTTCCTCCTTAGTTAGAAACCGCATAGCCAAATTCCTTTACAAAATCCTTCAAACCCTTATTCCACTCCTCATACTCCTCCCGCCCACTAGCCAGCATCGGTTGCGGCCCTCTTTCGGAGCAAAAAGCCGTAATCGCATCATCATAACAGTCATATTTTGGTTTCAAAGGTTCGCTTCTTGTGGACGCCTCTTTCTTGTTACTGTCCCTACCGCTCACCTTACTACCTTTAGCGTTCCGTCCTCCATAAAACTTCCCATCTGCCTTCAACTGGCTCCAGCTTCCTGCTCGTGTGTTTAGGGCAAAAATAATCCACGCTGTCACACTTACTCCCATGTCTTTAGCATATTTCCTAATCAATCCATGAAGATCGTCAGGCAGATTTAAATTAACTCTTGCCATAAAATTCATCCTTTACCTCTTCAGCCCAGTCAAGCAAAGCCCTCCTTAACGCCTCATGTTGATCAAGTTCTAAAAGTTTAATCGCATAATTTACCAAATCTGCTTCTGCTGTATTTAACAATACTGAAAAAACCTCCATTCTACCTCCGTCGTGGAGTGCCGGGCGGAGTATCACGTAGCCCGAGCACGTAACGATTAGATTCGCTTCTCTTTGATTCGCTTATCTTATCTTAGGGGTAATAGAGAATAGAGCAAAAGGCTCTAAAAGCTTTAAAGGCTATCAAGTTAACCAGCATAAGCTCCTCTCTCTCCATGCACAATGATAACACATCCTTGCCCATTGTCAAGGGATCGATGTGTTCTACCAAACTCAAGAACCCTCCTCTTCTGCCTTTAAAAGTGCCTCCGTTATACCTACAACGAAGGTTTCTTCAAGCTTAATCGCTTCTACTGTATCTGGCAGTAAAGCTGCCAAGGCTGCCAATTTGACATGAATTAGCTCATGAAGCACAATACTATCAAACTGTACTTCGGTCCAGAGTTCTTTTCTACAAAGCCTAGCATTGATCCAGATAGTAGCGATTTCATATTCTGGCTCTTCGGACGACATTTGCGCATAACCTGGACCCGAAAAGCCAAAATTAACCCGTATATCCCAATGACTAATTCCAAGACGCAAAGCCCATTTATCTAGCAGTACGTAGACCTTTTCCGAGATCCCATCAATCGTCCTGCCTCTCCTTATAGTACTTGACAAATCCCCTCCATTGTGTTATAATTCTCATTGAAGCAAAGCCCTCCTTCCTGCCATTCTGGCAGCCGGAACTCGCAGCTCTTGAACCGGGAAATACCCCTCTTCACTTGATGGGACTCTGTAGTCCTAATTTAATATAAAATCAAGGAAAATCAAGTGTCTGCTGCTAATCCAGTAAACATGGAAGTCTTTACCCCGATTTTGAAGGATGTTAAAGTCTAAAGAAAAGAAGAGCTTTAGATAGGCATCCAAATCTCGTGAATTGCTGGAACTCTAAAGAGTTGACTTTTGAAGAAAAAGTGTTATCTTTCTTCAATGACAAACTCCAAGACAATCAGCAGCCAAGCTAGATGTTCGTGCGGCGACCATGTATATTGTAAAAAGCAGTGTAGGAAGTGTTACAACAAAGCTTACTACCAGACGCACCAAGAAAAACTAAAAGCACACGAGCGGCAAGTGTACCGCGATGACCCTGAGCGTAGAAATAAAATGCGCAACAGGTCTAAAGAGCGAAACGCTCGAATACATCGAGAAAAGCGAACATTGATTTTAGAAGCCCATGGCGCAAAATGTAAACGTTGCGGGTTTGATGATCCAAGAGCTTTACAGTTTGACCACATTAAAGGTGGAGGCTGTAAACAGCAAAAAGAGTTGCAGTGGTTAAAGAGATTGAACTGGATGATTGATAATCCAGATGAAATTCAAGTTCTTTGCGCAACGTGCAACTGGATCAAGAAGGCCGAGAATAACGAACAACCACCCGGCCCTCCTAGAGTTATCGGGAACGACTAGAAGGTTCAGAGACTAGGTTAGTAGGCTAGAACAGCTCAAAGCCCAAGAGCGCGAGACAGTAGAAATACTGATGATATAGTCCGATCCTTGGTGAAAGCCAAGAAGCTGGATAAAGAACCAGCTGAACAAACTGGAATGTTATCTTCCTTTTCGGAAAAAGCTCTTCCCTCAGATGACTCCTCTTTTGGCTGCTGCTCGTAAGGGCGGACCTGATCGCGTTACCTATGCCGGTAATGATCTCAAGTTCGACGTTAAGACTGGTCGCCGGGGCGGATTCACAGCCAGTGCTTCTGGCTTTTTCCCCAAGTCCAAAATTGCTCCTGAAAAGCAAGGCCGGTTGGGGATTTCGCGGACTTACGCCCAGGTTGCTGTTGACGGACTTGCGCTTAAGGCTGCTAGCTCTAAAAAGGGCTCGTACATTTCGGTTGCGCAGAAGGTTACCGAAGATATCATGGAGCAATGGAAGTTCGAGCAGAACCGTATTATGCACGGTGATAGCTTGGCTATTCGCGCTCAGCTCCAGGCCGATCCTACAACTACTAAAACCTGGGTTGTGGACTCGCCTTACGGTATTTCCGGCGGCGGACCTGGCAATTTGCACCTAGAAGTCGGTGATGACATCGCTACAATCGATGCATCGACGTTTGAAATGCATACAAAGGCTCAGATTACGGCGATTTCGCTTTCGGGCGACAACGCAACTCTGACTGTAGATACTTCTGCTGATGGCGGGGAAACTACTAACGATCACATCGTTACCTGTCCTCCGACTGCGGTTGATGCAGAAGATAATTCCTTTGGCGCAGAGCCTCATGGGATTAAGAGTATTGTTGATGTCGAGGGCGCTTTTGCGACCTTCGAAGGCATTAACGATGCTCGGTGGTTGGCCTACACGACCACCAGCGCCACTGTTGACGAGCTTGTTGTTCAGTCTGCACTGAATGTAGTGCGTAATCGCTCTGGCGAAGACTGGATGCAGGATCCGACGCAGATGATGCTTTTGACCACGACCGGCATTTGGCAGGCGTATGGCGAAAGTTTGCTCGGCTTGCGGCGTTATGCTGCCCCTGAGCTGAACTTGCAAGGTGGCTTTACTGGCGTCAAAGTCGGTAATGCAGTCCTGTTGCACGATCCCTGGTGCCCCCGTGGACGCTTGTACATGATCCACACGCCGAGTCTGATCTTCATCGATCTCATGGACTTCGGCGAGCTTTCTTACGAGGACAGTCCTCGTTGGCAGTTGAGCACGGTTCAGGATATTTACACTGCGACGTTTGGTGCGTATTGGAATTTCGGCACTACTAAGCGGAATGCTAATGGCGTAATCTCAGGTATTACCGACACGACTAACTATTCTCCAATATTCTAAGTCCTTTAATAGTAACGACTTAGAAGGTTTGGTTGAGTCAGTCAACAAAGTACTTGACAAAAGGGTTCTCTCTGAGTATATTAAAGTTCACCTTACAAGGAGAGCTAAATGTACTCAGAGGAACATCGTAAAGAGAAGCAGCGTGAAGCTCAAAAACGCTATCGGGAAAAGAACCGAGAAAAGGTACGAGAACAAGATCGAATTGCTCAGGCAGCCCGTCATAAACGTTTAAAAGACGATCCTGAGTATCTTGCCATGAAGCGCAAGTCTGGTAGAGAATACCAGCAGCGTAGAAGGCAGGATCCAGATGAAAGAGAAAAAGATCGTACAATCTCTCGGGAATATCAAAGAGACCTAAGAGCTAAAGATCCAAAAGCTTTTAATGAAAAAAGCCGTAACTATATGCGGCCTAAGTATTCAGAGCTTAGAAATCAGGTCCATAAAAAGCTCGGTAATAAATGTGCAAAGTGTGGCTATGATGAGGATACCAGAGGTATCCAAATTGATCACATTAAGGGCGGTGGAAGAGGAGAGCATAATAAGCTAGGCTGGTATAAGTATTTTCAAAAAATACTAAGAGATCAGACTGATTATCAGCTCTTATGTGCAACGTGTAATTATATTAAACGCTACACAAACAAGGAGATTCATATTGTTGATCCTATTTTGATGTAGCATCATTCGGAGGATTATGCTGTACGATAATCGTAGTGTAGAGTTTACTTGCGTACAGTGCAAACTTCAAAAGACAGATTTTGGGCGCTTGGATTGGAATATGGAATCAGAACCATATGCCTTACTAACCTGCCTTGAATGTGTCGCTCTGGGAGCGGAACAATGCCCAGAGACAAATAAGGAGCTTTAAAATGGCTGGAACAACCAAAAGCGTCAAGCGGGCTTGGAGTTTTTATACTCAAACTGCTGGCGTTGCTGCGGATGCATTTCGCACATTTTTCGAAACCCTAAATAACCTTGTGACAGATGTAGAGACCTTGCGAGCGCCTAGTACTGCACAACGCTTGGCTTCTCCTACCTGTTTTCCTGTGTTTTCGCCTAACTCTACCCCGGAAGATCTGGATATCAGTTCATTTTCACTGATCGACAGTGACGGGATTCTGAGAGTTTATGGTAACAACACCGTCACAACCCTCACGACCATGACGGTTACACTCAATACCTACGGCTCTTTCCTCTTTGAGGCGAAGAACGATGGTACGATTAGCTCGCAAGTGCCGGATGCTACAGCATCTTACGCTACGGCTCAGCTGGCTCTTACAGCAGCGCTTGCCTTGACTCCCGCGACTGATACAGTTGCCTTTGCAGTCCTTATCATCGAAGCTGATGCTGGAGATTGGATTGCTAATACAGACAGCTTCACTGATGACTTGGAAGAGTTTGGCGCAGTCATTTTAGGTGGATCTAGTGTCGTTGCCGGTTCTCTTGTAGCTGCAACGATGACTACACCAGAAAGTCAAGATTAATCATGGCAGGTATAGCGAAAGTCTTTAGTAAATCAAACGCAGCAAACAGTTATTCGCCTGGTTTGTTGAATGAAATTATGATTCAAATCACAAACCTTGTTACAGACGTGGAAACACTTCGGGCGTATGTAGATCATCGATTTAAGACAAGTCCAGTGAATGTTGAGTTCATTGCTGCTGGTGGAGCAGTGTTAGCTAGGGATGGAAATGTCTATGACATTCAGTCTACGGTCGTTGTTCCTTGTAACCATGCAGGAGCGATTGTAGATCACATTCCTGACGCAATTGCAGATGTTTCAGTTCTTCTTGGCACAGGTAAAGCAATTACCAACGCCAAGAGTGGCGTACTCTGGGTCTATAATCGAGCTGGTGGTGCAGACTTAATATTGGCTGTCTCTTCAGCAGCAGAAGCAAATGCAACAGACATTGCGGCTCTGGCTCAACCTATACCCGCACCTCCCGCTGTTGGAGATGTGCCCCTTGGTTGTGTGATGGTCACAGCTTCAGCTACTTGGGAATGGGGTAGTACTGGTGCTGGCCGTCTTGGGACGGATTCTTCAGTTGATACCTTTTACGATTTCCTGAATCCCCCGACAGTGCTGGTGGAAATGGCATCTTTCGCTTTAGACGCTTCGGCAGCTACTTTTACCTATGGCGCTGCAAATGCAGTCCTAGGCGATGGAACGCAGCTAGTCATTTCTGGTGAAGCGAACCATGTCTTCCCAGCAGGGGAGCTTGATACTATTGCTGACAATGCTGTAGGGGCTTGGGTCCTTTATTGCTTGGCTGATAATGACGCAATCCCTGTGCAGATTGGTAATGCTTATGAAGGTCTGAGAGCAGCTAAGATAGCGGTTGAAAATCTGAGACCTAACCCACTTCTAGTGAAGCTGGGCGAGATCTATGTTACAAACGCCTCAGGAGCGGTTTTTACTCCTGCAACGACCAACTTGGACGCAACTGGAATCACTGTCGAATTCGTAACTGAATCGGCAGCAGTAGAACTGGCTCCAAAAGCAACTGATATGGTCGCATCTAACCTGTCGTTATCCTAATGGCAGGTACTGCGAGAATATTTAAGAAGGAGAACGCTCTTCCTGGCGCTGCAGGTTTGCTTGCAGAAATTATGACGAACCTTCGTCTTGTGGTTGATGACCTTGAGACACTACGTACATCTGGTGGCGGTTTCGGAGCTTTGATAAACGAAATACGAACCGACGTAGGAACTGTTGCGACTTGGGAAGCTGAAGTTGATGCTGATCTTGATGATATCAATGATTATCTTGCTTACCTAGGTGAACGGGATGGGGTAATTGCTTCACCCGAGTTTGTGCTGGCTACTACAGCTGCATTAACATTGCTTGGTGCAGGCCGAATTCGTTATCGAATTGGTGGTGTAGAGTATGAAACAGTAGTTGACACTACCATTACGCTGACGGACAATACTACAGTAACGCAGGGCACAGATGAGTATAAAGCTTGGCGGATCGTTATTGATCGTTCAGGTGCAATTTCAACTGAAACTCTGACCTCTGCTACTGGTGTGGCGACTGAAGAGCAGGCTCTACTGGAGCTTGGTGGCGTAGCGCGGGCAGCAAATACAATTGATATTGGTTATGCAGTTGTACAAGCTGATGCAGCTGATTTTATTCCTAATACGAGTAATACAAATCTTGCCAACACCTCATGGACATTCTATGAACTACGTTTGCCTCGCTCAGACAGTGCGCTACACACAGCTCTAGGATCTTCGCTGATTGAAACTACTGGTACTGCTAAAACATGGGCAGTGGGTACGGTAGAAGCTCAGCGATTGGGTGTACGACTGGCGCAGATCGGTGCTCAGACAGCACAGGCTATCAGTGTCGCGGACACGATTGCTGATACTAAATTCGGTGGCTGGCTCTTTGTAGTAAATCTGGCTGGAACTGATATTGTCTCTCTCAACAGCTCAGGAGCCGTAGCAGTAACTGCTATGGACGACGGCTCTGATGCAGGGGTAGTCACAGCTCTCGACACCGTAGCGGATAGACTCCCGGCGCTGTTTGTGCCGATTGGTACGATTCGGCTGGAGAACCAAAGCTCAGCAGGCTTTACAGCGGACACAACTAATTGGAACGTTGCCGGACTAACGGTCTCAAAAACTGACTACACAGTTGGCGTAAAAGATCGTACAGTAGCTGTAGCCTCATTACAAGGAAGGCAACTTACTCCGCCTGCAATTCCGGCAACGGTTTCTGCAGCGGCTGTAGTCGCCCCAAGTGAAGGTGCAACAGACGGTGTTACTGTAACAGCAGGCGCTCTGACGGCACACGATCAGACGTTAAGTTAAACTACGCGCATGCCTCTGAAGTTGGGGTAAGAAAGGGAAGGTAATGCTTCCCGCGTCATAAGGCTTCGGCAAACTGTCGCAAAAGCGTACATTAGAGAAAGGAAATTGCTATGAGTGATCGCGGCAATTATCGAATTCTTGAGATTGATTTTAGTTACGACTCAACTAACAATGATCTTACCGATGTTGATTTGATCACGCTTTATCGTAGTGGTCAGAGCCGTTCAGCTGGTAATGGTTATAGTGTGTTAGGGTTTGAACTAAGTAATCTCGAAGGCGGAACTCGACAAGACACTGGTGGAACAGATTTAGCTTCGAATGAAGTCTGGATCTTCTTACCAGAGCAGAACATTCCGTTCAACGTTATCGTTCTGGATATGGCTGTTGCTGCCTAAAGCAACCTGTAGGGAATAACGAAAGGTTTTAAAATGTCCGATAGAGGAAATTTTCGGATCCTTGAGATTGACTTCACTACAGACAATTCGGATGACGATATTGCTGAAGTGGATGGGCTCACGTTTTACCGTGATGCCCAGAGTCGGTCGGCAGGCAATGGTTTTAGTATTGTTGGATATGAATTGTCCAACCTAGAAGGTGGAACAAAGCAAAGTGTTGGTGGATCGGATCTGGGTTCAGTTGAAGTCTGGATTTGGTTGCCACAACAGTTTCCTTCGCCTTCGGTCATTGTTATGGATCAAGCTACACAGAGTTAAAGAAAATGGGGCTGGCTTTTTGGCTGGCCCCAAATTCCACACTTGGAGGAGTGTATGACAATCAAGGGTAATAACAGCGCATCTACTGCGCCAAATGAATTTCGAGAAGCAAGGACTCGTAAATACTTGCAACAGATGGATCCCCGGCTGGACCTTCTCTGGGTCTGGACTGCCGTCCACGAAGATGATGTGAACGAGGAAATCATCCACTGGGAGGGACGGTACGCGCTAATCTACTACCTACATCAAGACGATCCCTTAAGGATTCTACAAACTGCCTCAGGCCAAGATAAAGCCTGGGATGTTTTAGGATGGTTTTGTGTAGATATGGGCAAGGCAAATTCTGATATGCTTCCTTGTGATGAAATGGAGCCTAAGGTTATGAAATTCCTTGGCCTCATGGACGGGGAACAGCACGACGTGATAGAACGCTTGAAGGAAAGCTTTGAGCGCAACGAGAGGCATACAGCCTCAATGCAGCGCGATTATGTGGACACTGCAGTCCAACGTGCGCTGGAAAATCGGCGAATCCATATGGATATCCCATTCGTCGGTCGATATACTACTAGGAGGGGATAATGCTTGGAGAACAAGAAGTACAGTTAGAGCCGGAGAAGATTCGGCAGATTCAAAAGATGCTGCCTAATGGAGATTATATTTGGGTAGACTTGGATCCAAATGAACAGTACAGGACTCGTGAAGTTCCGGTACAAAGGGCCGCAGGAGCGTTTGTCTGTGACCGTTGCGGAATTGGCTTTATGGCTCAATTTGCCCTGGCCGAACACGTTATGCGTGATCATCAGATTGCTAATAATCAGCGGGATATGACTTTGGTTCAAATCCCTACTGGTGAGACTGATGAACATGGCGAGCCAGTTTATACAGAACGCAGGGCTTTTGAGGTTCCTGAACTTAACACTACTTCAAAAGTAGCCCAAGATGTTTCTGCAATCAATGAATGGAAATCAAAGGCTTTGAAGGCTAACGAAGAAGC
>SDBV01010964.1_pt1 | contig 11818 bp, 10 predicted proteins | sample 2277081 | NCBI WGS metagenome assembly SDBV01 (sample SAMN10402039, study PRJNA504765) | marine sediment metagenome | isolation source: marine sediment core GS10_PC15, 223 cmbsf | place: Arctic Ocean: Southern Knipovich Ridge | collected 2010
CTGCTGGCCTGGGTGGTCACGCTGCCGGTGGCGGCGACTGCGGCCTACACCTTGGGGCAGTCCGTCCTCTTGTTTGGTTGATTCGCCGGACTGACAGTCGCATCGAAGGCGTTCAGCCCCAGTTCAGCGCGAATCTCTACGGCACTTCCGGGCGCACATCGCATGCTCTTCTTGGTACAATACGGTGGACGTTTTGGAAAGGCGGAGACGTATCTTGCCGGAGACCTGGACGCTCACATTCAAGAACCTGTTTTTTCCGATCTTCTGCCGTCAGTGCGACTATCCCTTGCTGACCCAGGAGAACGGCTACTTCTGTCCAGAGTGCTGGGCACTGCCAACGCGCATCGAGCCGCCGTTCTGTACCGTGTGCGGCCGGCCACAGGCGGCACGCTTGGGGTTTGGGCCCGTCGGGAATTTTCTGTGCGCGGACTGCCGCGCCGCTGCCGAGCCACCTTACGGCCGGATCTTCGGCGCGATGGCCTACGAAGGTGCGATCGCCGAAGCGATCAAGCTCTTGAAGTTTCACGACCGTGGCCGCATCGCGCACCTATTGGTCGAGACGATGGTGCCCTTCGCTGAGCGGGAGGTGGACTGTGACCAATACGACGCCCTGGTGCCTGTTCCCCTGCACCGGGTCCGCCGCCGCGCCCGCGGCTTTAACCAAGCGCAACTCCTGGCGAAGGAGCTTCTACCCACGTTCCCGCGGGCGCGTCTGGACGAGTCGCTGTCACGGATCCGGCCTACACGGACCCAGAGCACGATCAAGGAGCACAAGGAGCGCCTGCAAAACGTCGTTGGGGCCTTCGCGGTCGACCGGGCAGACTACTTCGACGGCAGGACGGTCCTGCTCATAGACGATGTGGTGACCTCAGGCGGCACCGTGTCCGAATGCGCGCGTGCGCTTCTTCGGGCAGGCGCGGTACATGTGGACGTTCTGGCCGCCGCGCTGCCGGTCGAAGATTCCGAGTCGCGCCTGAAAGAAGGCCGGCGCGAGGACACGCGGTCGCTCTGGTCGCGTCTCGTTACACGTTAAGGAGTTGGGAATGACTGTGAAGGAATGCTTCGGCCAACTGGCCAACCTGAAGATCGCGCGTAACAACAGCACGCGAAAGCACTATCTACGTGTCGATGAAGAAAAGCTGAAGGAATGCGACCAGTGCCCGCTTTTCAACAAGTGCATGTTCTTGCGCTATAACGAACTCATGAAAGAAATGTTGGAGCTGATTGACGATACGGGAGGCGCGGACCAACGCCCTCTGCTCTAATCCGGTGTACCATCCGGGCCAAGCCCGGCAGAGATGGATACCGACGGCGGCGCTCTATCGAACGTCCGCTGACAGATGACTTACTAAGGCACTCAATCCCTTAAGCTTCTTAAGATGGACTTGCTTGAAGTCCATCAATCGAAGTTTCTCTTTCGCCTCGTACTCGTCCTTGGCGATTACCGTGCCCTCTTCCATGAAATCTTCGCGACCAAGTGTAACCTTGTACTTGTAGACTGACACGTTCTACTACTCCCGAGTTTAGAAACCACTTTCCGGTCAGTACTTGTGCTCCTTCCCCTTGCACTTGAGATCGTATGATGTTCTATGAATCCATGCCGCTTGGCAGATGATCTGAAATCCCTGCAGTCAGTATCCCGCAACGCACGAATACGTATAATAACCAATAAGTCTGGAGGAGTCTAGGCCAAATTGTGGTCCCATGTCCAGCACAGATTTCGAGTCTGAGAGAGGTCGAGCATCTCAGTCGAGACCTCGCTGTCAAGAGCCAAGCCGCGCGCATGACGAAGTATCGACTCATGCGCCAGGCTGGAACAGGTTCTTGGAGGCGGTTGGCATGATAGCCACAACTCCAAGTCTCTCGTATACTATTGATAATTAGTGAGTTACAGTGACTGATCCGGGCCTCCCGCAGGATCTGGCCGCAGCCATCAACGCACGAGCAGAACTCACACTTACGTATAGTTTCAGATTGCGCGTCAACAGGCCTGCCGCTCCTATGAAGGAATTGCCCCCCACTTCCACGTGATCCCGCGCCGGAATAGGTGCAGGCCCGCCAAGATCTCCTTCCCTCGGGGTTTGCTCAAGAAGTGAATTCGTCAGACATCCGGTCGTTGCGGACTGGAAGAAGGCTGTGCTTTACTCCACGGAATACCCGGAACGTCTTGCGATCCTATTCGCTTGAGATTCTGCATTGGCCCGGGCCATAACAGCTTTGCCGAGACAGGCCGTGGGAGGTAATTGCCTATCAAACGTCCCCTTGTGTGGGTGGGCGCCGCGCTCGTGTGCGGTACCTTCGCAGGCGCTTACGAGATGCTCCCCGGAGCTTGGACGCCCGTGGTCTTGGCCGTTCTTGGCGTTGCGACAGCTGCCGCGATGCGCAGACGTCGCGCATGGATGGCCCTTGGCGTCGCCTTGGCCTTCTTCGGGTGCGGGGCCTTGCTCTGGAACGCGAGGCATCTTGACCCGATCGGCGACTCCCTTGCCTTCGATGCGGCGCGCCGCCCCGCTTCGACGACCTACAACCTCGAAGGGACGGTCGAGCGGCCCGACATCCTCTTGCCCTACGGCGATTACATGCAGTTCACACTACGTGTCGCGAAGGTGTCAGTAGAGGACGAAGATCCCGCCCTGACCGGCGGCGTGCTTGTTCGATGGACTGACCCAGGCTTCGCGTTGTTCTCGGGCGATCGCGTTCGGGTCGCCGGGCCTTTGGAGCTCGACATCTCGCGCGTCAACCCAGGCGTGGGCGGCGTCGAGGACCACTATCGCCGCCGCGGCGTCCATACCGCAATCCGTTTGCGAGGCAAGGACCGCGTCGAGCGGACTGAAAATGGCTCCTCTCTTTCGCCGTCGTATTGGGCCACTCGACTCCGCGCGGGACTGGCCGCCCGCCTGTCGAAGGCCGTACCCGCAGAGAGCAGGCCTTTCCTCCTGACCGTCTGGCTCGGGGACCGGCGCCGCATCACCGATGAGACCTACACGAAGTTCCTGGAATCCGGAACAGCGCACATACTCGCCGTTTCCGGGATCCACCTCGGCATTGTCTTTGTGACCGTGGCCTATGCGCTTCGTTTCTTCGTCTCGCGACGCCGCCTCCGGATATACCTCACGATGGCCGCCGTGCTGTTGTTCGCCCTGATGGCGGGCGCACGCGTATCGAGCGTTCGCGCGGCCATCATGATCGCGCTGTATCTTCTAAGCGAACTCTTCGACCGCGAGCCCGACACACCGACCGTCCTGAGCCTGGCCGCCATTCTGTTTACGCTGCACGATCCTGATGTCGTGCTCGGCCCAGGTTTTCAGCTCTCCTTTCTAAGCATTGCTTCGATTCTCATGTTCAGCGAACCCATTCGCGAACGTTTGCTCTGGATGCCCCGGCTTGCGCCCGATGGCCTGCCCACGACCCTCGTCATGGCGCTCACAACCTTGGCCGCCACGACGCTCGCCGTTCAGATCTTGCCATTGCCGATCGCGGTGACTTTTTTTCACGTGGTGCCGTTCGCGGGTATTCTTCTCAATCTTCTCGTTGTTCCGCTCTTGACCATCGTGTTGTGGCTGGGTTTTCTGACATCTTTGGCGGCACTCGTGCTGGAGCCTGTGGCCGCCCTTTTCGGGCACGCGATGCATCCCTTCATCACGCTTATCCTGTGGCTCGTCAACGCAACTTCGGAACTCAACGCCAGCCACTCCTACCTCCCTGCCCCGACCGCGCTGGGAATGGCCGCGTACATCGCTGCCGCCGCCCTCTTGTTTTGCTCCCTGGCCGCCGCGCGAAATCGGGGCCGGTGGATTGTGGCGACGATATGCGCTGTAGCCGTCGCAGCCGCTCTTTGGCGACCAATGTCGCATGAGGCTGAAGTCACTTTCTTGGACGTAGGCCACGGCGATGCCGCCTTTGTGCGTACGCCCGGCGGCAGCACGCTTCTCATCGATGCGGGTGATCGAAGCGGTTTCATCGATATGGGGAAGCGAGTCCTTGGCCCGTATCTGTGGTCGAACGGCGTCACGCGGCTCGACGCACTCCTGATCTCCCATCCCGACCGCGACCATATTGGCGGCGCGACGTATGTCCTGGATCACTTCGCGGTCGGCACGGTCCTCCTCGGGCCGCACGCCAGCGATGCTCCCGAAGAACTGGAACTCATCGAAAAATGCAAGAGCATGCAAGTTCCTGTCAAGCGACTCGCCCGTGGCGACACGGTGAAACTGCGCGGCGCCAAGCTCGAAGTGCTTCACCCGCCGGATGACTGGCCATCATACTTGCCGCGGAACGAGGGCGCGCTTAGTGTGCGCCTGACGTGGTCGGGCCTAAGCGCCCTCTTTCCGGGAGACGCCGAGGCCGAAGGCGAAGCGGCCCTTGTACAACACGGCAGCGCGGCCCAAATATTGAAGGTCCCCCACCACGGCTCACGCACATCCAGCTCACAGGCCTTCATTGACGCAGTGCGGCCCAGCATCGCCGTCATCTCAGTTGGGAGGCGCGGACGCCGGAGCGTCCTGGACCAAGGCGTGCTCCAGCGATACCGCGAAAGCGGCGTGGCCGTTCTTCGCACCGACGTCGCGGGTGGAATCCGCATCACGTCTCGCGACGGGCGTCTCTACGCGCGCACGGCCCGAGGAGAACGCGGCTACCCCATGCGCGCCGTTGACTGACTATCGGTGGGCCTAGCGGAACGGATGTTGACGCTGACAGACTTCGCGAATATGATGACTGGAACGTGCTCGCGGCAGTCGCAGGCACGTCCATATGGGCAATCGGGGTTTGTGAAAACAGAGGAAGACGGTAGATGGATGTGACGACGCCACGCAAAGTCGGGAAGAGCAGCTTGTACGTGTCGCCCCTGGGGTTTGGGGGTGGTCAGCTTGGCGACCCCAATGTTAGCAATGAGGACAGCCTGGAAACCGTCGCCTCGGCTTGGGAAAGCGGCGTCCGCTTTTACGATACCGCCCCTTTCTATGGGATAGGGCGTTCGGAGCGGCGGCTGGGTCTGGCGCTGAGCGGCGTCGCGGGGGCGGGAACGGTTCCCCCCAGGGACCAGTACCGTGTCAACACGAAGGTGGGCAAGACCTTGATCCCGGAGCCCGTGAGAGATGCCAGCAAGAAGACGCTGACCCCCGGCGGACGGGCCAAGACGGCGAGGGACCCGCTGAGCGGCTTCCGCCTCGCGTTCAACTACACCCACGACGCGATTGTGCGGCAGCACGAGGACTCGTTGCAGAGACTGGGGCTGTCCGCGGTTGACAGCCTCACCATCCATGATATGGATTACGGTTATCATTCGAAGGAAGAGATTGAGCGGCACATGCTCGAACTTTCCGCGGAGGGCGGCGGCGGGGCCACGGCCCTCGAAGATCTCCGGGCCTCGGGCACGATCTCTGCCATCGGTTGCGGCTGTAACTTAGAATTCTATAATGCCGATAGCTGGATTGGGAGCGACCACGAGGATCTCTGCGAGAGGATCGCCGACCTGGTCGACCTGGATTTCTTTGTCATTGCCGGCGCGTACACATTGCTGGAAACCAGGGCCATGCGTAGGCTTCTGCCGCTTTGCGAGGAGAGGGATATTGGCGTGATCGTGGCTACCCCTTACGCCAGCGGGTGGCTGGTGGCGCCGGATGAACCGGGCGCGACTTACATGTACGGTCCGCCATCGGACGACATCGTCGCGCGGGCACAACGCATGAAGGCCATCTGTGACAGCCACGGCGTGGCGCTCGCGGCAGCCGCCATCCAGTTCCCGCTTGCCCATCCAAGAGTGGCCGCCGTCATCCCCGGCGCTAAGACGCCGCAAGAGGCCGCGCAAAACAGCCGCCACATGCAGACCCGCGTGCCCGGCGGCGTGTGGCGGAGCTTCAAGGAAGAGGGACTGCTGGATCCCGAAGCCCCCACGCCCGGCGAGGGATAGGAAGCCGGACAATTCCAACTGACTGGGCCAGAATTGACAGGCGCGAAGCTCTATTGTCGTGACTGTTTCAGGCACTTCCCGAAGGCGAAACCAGCGGATTCGAATACCGCGCCCGCTGCGTTAGGCCATAAATCGGGCGAGTTCGCGTGCGGATTCCTGGGCGGCCTGAAGGAGGGCATCCGCCTCTTCGCCGGGTAGATGGTTTCCGATGGCGATGCGGAGACGCTCGAGGCTTTCTTCGGTATCGGAGAGGTTGGCGACCAGGGCGACGGGGAGTGGGCAATCGTAGGCGCCATCGCTGGGCGAATGATGCCCGCCGATGGCCGACGCAAGACTCTCGGGCAACTCCCATTCGTTCGCAATCCAAGTTGCTACTTGGGCGTGGTCCCAATCGAACAATTCACGCTCCCGCGCCCATAGATCGGAATCGCCCGCGTGCCACGCGTCAACGATGGAACTGTAGTCATCGGGACGCTGACTCACGAGGAAGGGAATGGCGAAGTCCTGCAAGAATCCGGCCGTAAAACACTCAGTCGCCCGCGCCGGACAAAGCCGCTTCGCCAAATCGCGGGCGAGAACGCCACGGAGCACGGCCGTGTTCCAGAAATCTTCAGAACTCAAGGCCTCGTGTTCCCAGGTGGGCACACCTTTTTTCAGAGAGGCAGTCATCACAAGGGATTCGAGTTGCGAGAGACCGACCAGGGCGACGGCCTGTGAAACGCTTCGGACTTCGTGACTGGGCGTGAAGGCCGCAGAATTGGCCAATGTCAATAACTTGACCGAAAGTCCTGGATCCAGTTCAAGAATCTCGGCAATGTCGGTCGCGGAAGTCTCCGGGTCACGAATAAGGCGCATCAATTCCAAGTCGGCTTTAGAGAACGATGGGAGCGTAAATTCGCCCAGGGCCCCGCGGAGGGCCTTCACCGAGTCGGTCTTCTTCTTGATGAGAAAGGAAAACATCACTCCGCGCGCCGCGCCATCTTTTGGACGAATATACTGAGTAGCCCACCCAATCCAACGTAACCCAATAACGTTTCAGACACCGCGAGCAATTGCGCCGGCAACGACGCGGGCGCAGCGCCGCCATAACCCATAGTGGTAAGTGTTGAAACGCTGTAATATATTGGACTGAAGGCCGTTTCATGATCGCCAAAATCGACATCCACGACCATATAGGCCATTCCGTATGCGACGATAAGCGCACCCACCCAGACCGTCCAGCGCAATAAGCTCCGTCCACAATCCGACGTCGCCCACCAGATCCAGTAGAGCACTGCGCTGAACCTGCTCTGCCGCCTGAACTCGTGAAGGTAGTTTTCGTCCATGAGATGGCGGCGAACCAGGTAGGCGCCATGGAAATCGACATCCAACACATTGACACCGATCCAGTTGGCTGTCTTGTAGTCCTTTACATCCGACAAGCGGCATCCGTGTAGATCCGCGAGATGAAAGCTCGTGCGATCGAGAGTTGCCTCTTCCAGGTCGCAGCCGCTCAGGTTGGCGTGGACGAATTCAGCCGACGACAAATTGGCCCCGCGAAACCGTCCACCCTCCAGTACGGCCCCGCCGAAGTTGGCCCTGTCGAAACGGGCTTCGCTCCACGAACTGTTCGTCAATCGCGCACCGACAGCGTTGACCTCGCGCAAGTCCGCATGGGCGAATCCACAATTCTCGCCCCTGGCCTCGGCCAGGTCGGCCCTCAGCAGACAAGCGTTCAGGAATTCTGTGCCGTCCAGTTGCGTGCGGCATAGCTTTGTCTCTGTCAGGTCGGCACCGGCGAGGTTTGCGTTGGACAGGTCGGAGCCAGACAGATCCGCCCCGCTGAGGTCGTATCCCGACAGATCGAGCCCCGACAGGTCCCGATTCGCAATCACCTGCCCTCGAAGGACGGCCCTACCAGCGTCATCAAAGTCAATCGCGAGGCCTTCCAGCCGCCGCTTCAGTTCATCGACACCCCCGCCATTTTCAGATGACTCGCCCATGCGCTTCCCGTACCTTGATGGCCCCCGGCGAATTCCGCTGGCCGTAAGTATACGACGCCCGTCAGGACTATCGCGAACGGCCGCCCACAGGCTCCAATCCTGCTCTATTCCCCCGGCTAATCCTGCGATGGAGGCGAATCAGTGCTCCGCCGGGCCATATCGCTCGTAGCATCTTCGAGTTGCTGTAGGCGGGCCTGCGCCTCATCCAGCCCCCGTGAGAGCCCAGCGATCAGTTCGGACAGCTCCGCGTTCTGCCGCGACTGCGCTTCGACCTGGACGAGGATGGCCTTGCGCTCCTCGTTGCTGTCGGACAGACGCGCGTTGAGGTCCTGGTTCACTCGATACACGTAGGCCGTGGCTGCGAGCAGTGCCACCGCAACGACCCAGCCGCCTACGCCCACGGTCTTGCCCATACTCATTTCTCCTCATGTGCCTGCGGTCCCGCCCGGCGTTACTCTAGCACGATTCGTTTGCGAAGGGGAGCGGGAGGGCAATCGGCGACACAACCTGCAGCGTGGACTATGGAGTGACGATGAAATCGTCCAGTTGAGGCAGGGGCGGGTCGGAGCGAAGGATGCGCCAAGCGTCGTCACGTTGGGCGAAGGTGAGCCGGACCTCCCCGTTGGGCACATCGGGGAAGGACACCGGCAGGTCCGCATAGCGCCCCGTCGGATCCGAATGGTCGGTGGCCGTGAAGCGGCAATACAACACCAGGTGGACCTCTCCGCTTTCGGAATAGTCGCTGAGGTTCCAGGCCCGAATCTGGCGATGCATCTGCCCTGCCCGCGACAGCTTGAAGAGTAACTCGTAGGCGCTTCGGACATATTGGCGGCCATGCCCCAAGGCATCTTGATAGTCGTCCGCGTAGATACCCGCAACGCGATCGAGGTCCTCCGCGCCAAAGGCCTGCTCCCACTCCTCGATACGCGCCACGATGGCCCGCGCCACGAAGACCTCGTTGTCGTCAAGGTCGTCCATGCCCGTCGGCCACCACTCTTGGGCCTTCGGCCTATTGTCTTCGGGCGGCACTATCGCGGCGCTCGAAGCCGTGCGCGTGAACGAGTCCAGCATGACCTCTTCACCGATACGGCTCTCGGCCGAATTGAAGACGAGGTAGTCTCCGTAGTTGACTGTTCCTTCGTAGGGTCCCCGCTCGTTCGTGAGGGCCGTTACGGTGTACGCGACCGTCCCAGAATTGCCGGCCGCCGTATCGACGTAGCGCCGGCCATCGATATCGCTCGCGACCAACGTATACTCCGTCTCAGGCAGTACGCGCCGGTACACGCGATAGAAAAGGTCGCCCTCGCGGAAGGGCCATGACAGCTCGATCCCTTCCTCCCGGCGCTCAGCGGCGATGGCCGTTACGGGCGCGGGCAAGGCTTCGATCCGGAAGGACTGCTCTTCGTGCAGATTCTCGCGCGTATGCAGCACGAAGATGCCCCGCCCGACCCGGCTTATGAATGCGCCTCCTTCGCCGTCTGGCGGGTAGTAGAGGTCCAGACGCTCCCGCCACGATTGGGCGTTGAGTAACGCGCCCGGCAGAATGACCTCCTCGAACTGCCGCAACACTTCGTCTAAGGCATATGGGGAGAGGATCGGTATCCAATAGTAGCGGCCGGTATTGGGGATGAGTTCCGGCACCTGGCCGGGCCGCTCGAGGCCGTATGCCCCCCGGATCATGCGGCCCTCGCTGTAGACGGGGTCAATATCGACTAGGTTTGCGTGGAACTCCTCTGCGGTCTGCGCGGGGTTCAGGCGGTAGGCGATGCGGACCTTGCGCTGCACAAGGTCCTTGCGCGCGATGTATCCCCGGTCGACGATTTCGGTCAGTGTGGGCAGGATGACGTCGTCCCAGTTATGGCGCAGGGCCCCGAACCACAGGTCGTCGGCGTGCCCAAAGCGATACGCCGCCGCGCCCGCCATCGCCCCGTTTAGAATCATGGCGCGATAAAGCGCCGGCGGCATCTGGACGCCATCGTCCGCCACGCCGAAGATACCGGGCTCGATGAATCCCGCTTGACGGTACCAATCCGACGAGCACCCGAGCCCCCACTGGTCGACGGCTCCCTCGAGCCAGAGTCCCAGGAGCGCGCTCGTCCGCGTAATGTTGTTAGGCCCGCGCTGGCCGTTCAACGCGACCACGTTTTCCTTGTTGCGTCGAATGGTGTCGTACAAAGGCTTGCACCAAGCGTTGGACATAATTCGCGGCCAGTGCATCTCGTCCAGCTCGATGGTGATCAGCCGGCCGTAGCGTCCGGCGACATCGATCGCCTCCATCAACCACTTCACCTGCGGAGGAATGCCTAGAGGATCGCTTTCGCCAAAGGTGTAATACTCGTTGAAAGTCAAACCTTCCACATGAACGCCGCGAATGGTCGTGAATTCTTCAAGCAACTGGGCAAGCTCGGTCAAGGGGTAGATCGCGCGTGGGTCGCCGTTGGCAATGCGCACCATGACGGGAATGGAAGAGAACTGCATCTCCCGCAATACGTCCCGAAAACGGTCGGGCCAAAACGCCTCATCCGTTACAGGGCTCTCGATCTCGAAGGCGCAGAGAGGGCGCAGCGATTCAGGAAGCATCTGCCACGCGGACAGAATACGATCGGCATGGGCGAGGCCGTCGGGCGCGTCGTAGCCAGGGGCCGGGAAGATAAACAGCGGCCTTTCGGACGAAATGGGGTCTGAAAGGGTCGCGACCCCCGCCGCCGATCCGGCCACAAGAAATGCGCAGAGCAGCACGAATGTTGACCTCAATGACATATGTGGCAGTTCCTCCTGGCCGGGCGATTGTAAGCGACCACGCATGCCGCAAACAAGCGCGGGCGACTGCGCATATAAGCCGGGCGCTCGGGACGGCGGCGGCACCGGCGTTCCTGGTTGATCGCGGGGAACTCAGGTTGCTACACTCTGCGCTCATCGCGTCCCAGTGCGAGGCCGCCGACGGCCCCGAGAGGGTTTCGCGACTGCCTGTTTAAAGTGTACCGCATGCACGCGGTGCGTTATTGAAGGAAAGAGCTATGACCTTTGTTGTCACTGAACCCTGCATAAAGTGCAAGTATACCGACTGCGTCAGCGTCTGCCCCGTCGCCTGCTTTAAAGAGGGGGCGAACATGTTGGTGATCGATCCGGACGAGTGCATCGACTGCGGCGTGTGCGTCGATGAATGTCCCGTAACCGCCATATATCCCGAAGAGGAAGTGCCTGAGAAGTGGCAGGATTATACCGCCCTCAACGCACGGCTCACGGCGGTATGGCCGACGATTGAAGAAGCCAAAGACCCCCTCGGCACGGCCGAAGAATTTAAGGACGTCGAGAACAAGCTCAGTCAACTCGACGAAAGCCCCGGCGGCTAGAGCATCCCAAGTCCACAAAACCTCGTTTACGCAATCGCGCCATAGCCTGCAACGCGAAGCTTCGCCCAGCCCATGCGGAATTCTAGGCCTTAGGCGAACGCTGAAATAGTCTCGCCCAGAATCCTCTCCTTAGGCCCCGAGGCCGCATCGAACGCGCACTGGTCTCAATAGGCGCGGCCGCGCCTCGTGCACCTGGCAGGGCCGAAAATACGGTCGGGTCCACTTCCCCGAGCGGCGGCTCTGGTTTCGCGGGGACGCCGGCCCGTCCTTCTTCCTCCTGCATCGCATTCGCGTGCTCGAAGATCAGTTTCAACGCCCGCCCGACCTGCCTGGCCGACTCGAACCTGTCCTCGGGATCCTCGGCCATACACCGGGCGACAAAGTCATCGGCCTCAGGCGGCAGACCGGGTACGCGCTGCGTCAATGGCGTGCCGTCCGTAGGCAGTTCGCCGGAGAGCATCTCGTAGAACATCACGCCCAGAGAATAGATATCCGCGCGATGGTCCACGTTCTTCGCGTCGACACGCTGCTCCGGCGCGCAGTATTGAATCTTGCCGAGGCTCACCCCGATA
>SDBV01010965.1_pt1 | contig 11816 bp, 10 predicted proteins | sample 2277081 | NCBI WGS metagenome assembly SDBV01 (sample SAMN10402039, study PRJNA504765) | marine sediment metagenome | isolation source: marine sediment core GS10_PC15, 223 cmbsf | place: Arctic Ocean: Southern Knipovich Ridge | collected 2010
TCATGGTTATCTGATCAATGAGTTTATCTCTCCTTTCTACAACCGAAGGGAGGATAAATGGGGGGGATCAGATGAGAGTCGATTTCGATATTTGAAAGAAATTGTTATTAAAATCAAAAAGGATTTACCTTCAGAAATACCTTTATTAATAAAATTAAGCAGCCATGATTACACTCCAGATGAGGGAATAACACCTCCATTGGCAGCTAAATATTCCAAATGGCTAATTAAAATAGGAATTGACGCAATCGAGGTCAGTTGTGGCTCCACCTCATTCTCGATTTTTAACATGAGTCGCGGTGAGGTTCCCGTCGAGGCAATAGTTCAAGCAGTTCCAGATTACATGAAGGATATGGCAAAAGATATATATCAAGATATGGTAGGTAAATTTGGTTTAGAGGAAGGTTATAACCTTGAAGCTGCTAAGGTAATAAAAGAGAAAATAAAAAATATTCCGCTAATGTTAGTAGGGGGGTTGAGGAGTAAAAATTTTATGGAAGACGTTATTGAAAAGCGTTTTGCAGATTTTATTTCTATGTCTCGTCCTTTTATAAGGGAACCTTTCTTAGTTAAAGGTTTTAAAGAAGGGAAAAAAGATAAAGCAGCTTGTATTTCCTGTAATCGTTGTTTAGGGGCACTCCCTAACGATTACCCAGTTCGTTGTTATACGAATAAATGGCCGGAAAAAAGAATAATAACAACATATTTCCCTGAATAATTAAGGGCGAAAAGCATCATAGATTACTTTTCTCATCGATTCTGCCCGGGATAAATTCTCTTCATTATTTAACATGGTATTACTGTTGAAATTTACAATCAGACCTATGTCAGGATCACAAAAATTTACACACGACTTCCTTCCACCATGACCAAAGGTATTCGGTGAACAATCTGACCCATTTGTTCTTCCTTTGAAAAATCCAAAGCCATAACTTGTCCGAAAACCCATGGTTTGGTCTATTATGCCTTTAATTTGTGTTTCAATAAAATAGTCTAAAGTTTTCTTCTTGATAATTCTAACTCCATCCCACTCACCTCCATTCCATAAAGCTTTATAAAAAAGCCCCATATCATAGGCAGTACTATATCCCGACCCACCAGGGAGAAATACTTTAGTTGGTCTATTAACATTTTTAACTGTTGAAATTTCTTCGGGAACTTCTGTATCTTTAAAAGCTCTTCTATCCCCTAATTCTTCTGTTCTTTCTTCTGTTATTCCCAAACTTGTATTCTTCATACCCAGAGGTTTAAAAACGTTTTTATCTAAATATTTACTAATTGGAATATGCTCAATTCTCCGAACGATCTCCCCTAATATCATCCATGAACTTGAAGGGTGATACCCACATTGAGTTCCTGGCTTGTATTTCGGCTCTTGTTTATATATATTTGAAAGATAGATTTCATCATTAGAAGTTCCCCTCCAGTTATATGTATTCATCGGAAAACCGGAAGTGTGAGTCATTAAATGCCTTAGTGTTACATTTTCTTTTCCGTTAGCAAACTCAGGGATAATACTTTGAACTTTCTGATTTAAATGAAGTTTTCCTTGTTCCCATAATTGGGCAATTACTATTGCTGTTAAAGGCTTAGAACTGGAAAATATCAATAGAACTGAATTTGTTTTCATAGGAATATCTGGACGAGCTTCTCCAACTGCGACATTTAGAATAGTCTTCCCCTTGAATGCAATGTGAAGCTGAGCTCCAGAATGTAATCCCTCTCGTGTTTGTTTTGTAAGTAAGTTTAAAATATTTTCCAAAGCAGATCTATCAACATCGGTATCCTCAGGATCTCCTACGATCCCACCCTCAATATTTACTTTACTCATATTATGTAAAGCTGGAATTGAAGTGTAAAAAAATATTCGTTTTCAACACAAATTTGGGGAAAAAAAACTATCAACTTCTTAATTATGAAACAGGTTTGAAGTGTTACAATTTCATTTCAGAATATAATTAGGAAAAAATTAGGAATCCAAAATGTACAATACCACCAATCAATAATGCCATGGAAATTTCTATAATGGCGATCTGAAGTGCATACTTCCAACTTGAATTTTTTGCAATAATAACTATTGTCGCAAAACAAGGAACATATAGCATCGTCACCAGACTGAATACTATCATCTGAATAGGAGTTAATAATTCTACTATTGTTAACCCAACATTAGTTGCGAATAATGATAAAAGTACTAATGTTAATTCCTTTCTTAAGATTCCATAAATTAAGAACAAGCCAGTTACTGCAGGTAACCCTAGCCAAAACACCGTAATTGGGGATAATATATTATTTATTGGGTCTAATATATTGAAAATAAGAAGAAGTTCTAATAAAATCCCTAGACCTATTATTATAGGAAGGGCTTTATAGACAAATCCCTTAGTTCTCATCCACGTTTGTTTAAAGATTACACTATAATTAGGAACCCTATACTCATGCATTTCCATAATTAATTCAGTACACTTACCCGGCATTACTTTATTTAAAATTCTGCCAACAACTAAAATAACAGCAAAGTTAATCGCAAATAGAATTACTACCCAGCCTAAACCTAAATACCGCCCAACTAATCCCATTGTCACTGTCATTGCTGCAGCACATGGTACTAGAGATGTTAAAGCCATTGAAATTTTTTTTTCTCTTTCAGTTTCCATAATTCTACATCCCATACACGCTGGCACATTACATCCAAATCCAAGAATCATAGTAATAATTGTTTTCCCATGTACTCCTAAACCATGCATCATTCTATCCATAAGAAATGCTGCGCGTGGGAGGTATCCAGAGTCTTGTAGAATCTCTATAACAAAAAAGAAAGGAATAACATAAACTAAAACACCTGCTAATCCCCCAAAAAATCCTCCCAAGGCACCGTCCCAGAAAATATTTATTAAAAAATTACTATCTCCGAAAATAGAATGCACACTTTCGTTCCAATTACTAAATAAACCATCAATTAGTCCGCCTAGGAAGTCTCCAATCGTGAATGTGAACACGTAAATTCCAACTAACACTAAAGCTAAGATCACATATCCAAGAATAGAATGTGTGGTTAAGTGATCCAGTTTATCAGCAATCGAAACTTTCTTTAATTCTTTGTGAGAGCTGATTTTTACAACTCTTTCAATTATTGCATTAATATTGTTATAAATTTCGGAGGATAAAATTGTGTGTATATCTTCTCCATGATATTCTTCTAGTTGCTTTTGATATTCATTTGCAAAATCAATAGCTTCCTTAAATTCGTTATCTTTGCTGAGTAAATTTAGAATTTCTTCATCATTCTCTAGTAATTTTATAGCTAAAAAGCGAGGTGGATAATGAATTTTATTATCATCGTTAGTAAGATTGTTTTTTATACTCTTAAGTATTAAAATTACTTTATTTTCTACTTCTTTTCCAAATGTAGTAATTTGCGATAATTCAGGTGATCTGAGTCTGTTTTTATTAGTAAGCGAATTGGTTTCAGGAGGTAATACCATTTCAATGGCTTTTTCTAATAGTTGGTGAACTCCTGTTCCATGAACTGCAACTAAGGGAAGAACGGGTACTTTAAAGAGATCTTGTAGTAAGTTAAAATCAAGGTCAATATTGCGCTTTCTTAAAATATCCATTTGATTCATCGCAATAATCATTGGAATTTGGAGTTCTAATAATTGAAAAGTAAAGAATAAATTCCTCTCTAAATTTGTGGAATCAATTACATTGATAATGATATCAACATCTTCAGAAACAACGTATTCCCGACTTACAATTTCTTCTATTGAATAAGTTGAAAGAGAATAAATCCCTGGTAAATCAACAATATTAAAATGGTATCCTAAAAAGTCGAGATGACCTTCCTTTTTCTCAACTGTTTTTCCCGGCCAATTTCCAATTGTTTGGCTAAGACCTGTCAGCTGATTAAAAATGACGGATTTTCCCACGTTTGGGTTGCCAGCTAATGCTATATTGATTGTACCCTTATTGTTATTCTCTTTTATCCCTGAATCCTTTTCTGGTATATGACAACTCATTTTAACTACGAATAAAACTAATTTAAGTTTCAAAAACTCTTACTGCTAATTGATATATAAGGTCAGGTTTTATCATTTTTTTTTAATTATTGCATGACTCATCGCATTGTACTGTTATTTTTGAAGCCAATTTTCTCCCAATAACTAAGGAAGACCCTTTTACCATTACTTCTAAAGGTCCTCGAAATGGTGCATCTCTTTTTTTCTTTATTTTTGCTCCAGGGAGTATACCCAGGTTAGCTAAACGCCTTTTCTGCCTGAAATCAACATCTACATTTAATACAATTACTTCTTCTCCTTTTTCACACTCAGCTAGACATTTCTTTAAAGAATTGGATTCAGGAAGAAGCTTTTTATCTTTTTTAACTTTACTGACCATATACTTTCATTCCTGACAAAATCAGAATAAAATTTTCTAATTGAAGTTATGGATGATCATATTTAAATTTTAGGCATGATGAATTATAATAGATTTTTTTGTAAAAATCTAACTGTTCTCTCTGCAAAATAAAAAGATTAAATCCAATATTGCATTATTTAATATTTCCAATAAGATTATTTTTACATCGCTTTAGAAATAGCTTTAAGCTTGCTATTTAAAACCTTAAAAGAAAAAAAATAATATTATTTATTCTAATTTTTTCTTGGCTGTGATTGCATTAATTTTGATTCAGAAACTAAGGTTTAAAAAATAATTTCTTTTTTTTTTATTACATACCATAGGGTCTACATCTACGGCATAATTTTTCTTTTTTATTGGATATATAAATTATTTTTACTTAATCCCTTTTAAAATGAAATCAAGATTTCATCTTAATATAAAAAAAAAAGGAGCAAAATTAGAAGAAAATATTGGGAGGTAAATATATAATAACTCTTGAAAGAATAGAAGAAGAAATAACGGAGGTTATAGAAAAGTTTGCTGAAGTATATGAAAAAAGAGATTTGGATGCTATTTTATCATTTATCACACCTGTTCCGAATGTGGTCATATATGCTTCAGGAGCAGATGAAAAATAAAAAAAAAACCCTTTCCCCTAAAAGGTGTTATGGTTAATTTTTCGGGATTCCTGAATAATTTGACGTTTTTTGATAAAAATTAAGCAAATTACACCAAATCCAATGAATATCAAGAAGTAATTACCAAATGGGATTGATCTTCCTGGGGATTGGCTACCATCAGCGATTAAATTAATAGTCACCTTAACTGTGTCCGAAAGAGAATTTCCATTTTCGTCTGTAAAAGTTATGGTATACGTATAGTTGCCCACAGCAAAATCGTCAGGGATGTTATATATAATTGGTACACCAGATGTCCATAGGGTAGGTCCTGCAACAATCCCTGACCCTTGGAGTTCAATTGTGTAAGTGTTAGGATTGGAATCAGTTGCTGTCCATGACAGGCTCTGCCCCGTGTATCCGAATTCCACGGTAAGATCGTTTGGAGCGCTGATTATGGCCGGATTGATCGTATCGGGAATTATTAAACCCGACATATTAAAATACCAATAATTATCACTCGTTTCCTCCTGTATGATAGTGTTCTTTTTAGAAAAAACCCAGTAGTTTGTATTTGCAAATGACATAGTACCATATCCTCCAATAATAATACCTAAATCCGCATTTGAGTCATAATGCTCGAGTTCGCTTTTCGGAATTTTAATTTCATACATTCGATGGTCTGATGCATTATTAGAACTAGGTCCAAATCCCCATTCGATTTGATAATTACTAATTGATGAATATGGGTCCGATAATGCACCTCCTTTAGTATTTCTGTCTAAGGCAAAAATACCAAAATTCATGGATGCTAGCTGAATTTTAAAGGGGCTACTGTGGTTTGCAATTATGCTAAACTGCATTTTATTATCCGATGTGAGATTTCCCGCTAAAACAGTACCATGATCGTAGCTTAAAGATGTTCCACTATTGATTGAATATGTTTGCAAAGGATCATTCGCATTCATTGTCCCATTATTATACCAAAAGGTTATCTCATTATCAGTAATCGGGATACTTGCCTTACCATAAGTTGAAAGTACCACTTTTACAGTAGCATTAGCATAGAGTTCCTTGAAATAGGTGTTATAATCCTTTATGTCAATCGAAAAGTCAACCTGTACTCTATGATCTGAGAAATATGGAGCAGAAGTTAAATTAAAAGTGGGTTGTCCTCCAGATTGATTTAGAAGAGAGTAATCTCCCTCAACTGAACCGTGTATTGCTGTATATTGGTTATCACTTTTAGGAAAATGCCCAATACCACCACTGCTCACATTCAAAAAATAAGGGTAAGGTACATCATTTTCTACATCATGAAGTAAAGATTCTGTCCCATTATTGAGATAACTTACCCATGTCGCAACATCGGTGAAAGTTCTATTGTTAGTAATTAACCATACTCCAATCCACTCACCAATAGTACCCCCAGTTTGGTCGCTGCAAAGATCAAGACCTAGATAAATATTATGTTCATCTTCACCTAAATACATATAATTCATTCCGTCAGTATCTGGCGGATTGCCTACATCGTCAATATCTAAATAAAATCCTACCTTCCAATCGGCATCCGACCATTCATCTTCTTCGATTACACCATCCATCACTATGCCAGTCATTGGAGTAGTACCACTCATTTTAGGTATAGCGGCACCATATCCGACCCCACCAATGAAAATCATATTAAGTAAGATTGCTGGAACTATTATACTTACCAATTTTTTATTTACCATTTTTAACAAGTAGATTTTTTAGATATTTATTATACACTGAGATCCTTTTTTAATATTAATATTTTAGGCATAACTTTAGCTTTATTATATATCGTCGAGCTAAGAAATAAATCATTTTAATAGGTTTGGTCAAGAATTTTAAATCATGTTGAGTTATATCAAATCAAGTTCTTAAAGAAAAAAAAGGATGATTAAATGACCCAAAAAACCAAATTTGTTGATTTAAGTCTGGAAATTAAACAAGGTTTAGGTGATATACCAAAAGAATTTGCTTATCTGGAAGAAGCTTTATCTGCTAAGGTTAAGCATTCAGATCATAAAGAAACTGTTCCTATAATGCTTAATTCATTTCCTGGTATTAAAACTGAAGATCTCCCTGAGGGATTAGGCTGGGCTGATGATTATTTATCCTTAGGTGTGCATAATGGTACACATATGGATGCTCCGTGGCATTTTCACCCCACAAGTGAAGGGAAGAGATCCAAAACAATTGATGAAATCCCTCTCGAATATTGCTTTAGTGACGGAGTCATATTAAATATGACAGATAAAAAGCCGGGGCATGTGATTAATTCAAAAGATATTCAGAAAGCTCTTGAAAAGATAAACTATAATTTAAAACCTTTAGACATCGTCTTGATACGAACAGATGCAGATAAGCTCTGGGATACGTTTAAATACTGGTCTGATTATGCAGGAGTGGGTAGAGAAGGAACTATTTGGTTGGTAGATCAGGGTGTAAAAGTAGTGGGTACTGATGCCGCTGGATGGGACCGTCCGTTTTACTTTCAAGCGAAAGAGTTTCGTGAAACTGGGGATAAAAGTTTAATTTGGGAAGGCCATTTTGCAGGTATTGAGAGAGAATATTTCCAAATGGAGAAATTAGCTAATTTAGATCAGCTTCCACCATATGGTTTCAAAGTTAGTTGTTTTCCAATTAAAATCTTGAAAGCTAGTGCCGCCTGGGTCAGACCAGTGGCAATTATCGAGAATTAATTGATGCGATCGAGGAATTTGGATCAACTTCCTTTTGAAGCATTTTAAATGCCTTTCTCGAAGATGAAAAGGGCTTTCCATTGAATTTTTTAACCAAATTTGTAAGTTCCTCATCAAAAATCCTCACAAACACTTTGATTTGTGGATATTGTAAATTAATCTTGGACGTCAGATAAATAGATTCATCAAATTCCGATTCTCTTTTCCAACAAATAAAAACCTGGGTAACTCCTTCGAAATCCACATGAGGACGTATATCACTTAAAAAACGGGCAAATTCGTTAATAATATGTAATTTTTCGTTTACTATAAACTCGATTCCATCATGCTCGTCATCAAAGAGAAAGACTTCGCGATCAGGTTGTGAAGAAATATGATGAGCAATTCGATGAGTAAGACTGTCTCTGCCAATAACAATCGCATTACCTTTACTATTTTTTGTCCATTTATCAATGCGATCCATAGCCCATTTTGATGTAGAAAATGAAAATGCATTCAAAGGTGGCTGTCTGAGATATTCTTGTACATGGTCTCCAAATGCTCGGACATAAATTGGGCATTCTGGATTCATTTTTCGAATTTTTTCTGTGCAAATTATTGCAATTCTCACATCATCTACATTTATAAAAACTTCTTTAGCTCGTTTTACATTAGCATCCAAAAGATTAGAAGATTCTGTTTCGTCACCAACAACCACTGGATACGATGCATTAATTAAATCTTCAACTAATTCTTGATTGTCCTCAATAACACAAAAATTTTCTTTATTTTGGATGCAAAAATCTATTATTCTTTCAGAAAGATGACGAAATCCTATGATCACTGAATGATTGCGTTGATGTCGAGCGAGAATCCTACTTGTAACAACTGGATTATATTTTTCCATCAATTCTCCCATGATAAATCCAAGAAAAATCACTTCAAATAAAATTGGCCATAATAAACTATAAAAATTAGCGATATCTCCTGCATTTTTGGGATTCCGAATAGTTAATGAATATAAGATTATTGCCCCTAAACTTTCACCAGATTCTGTAATCAGAAAAAAAAGAAAACCTCCGAACCAGAATAAGAAGAAAAATATAAACTGCATTTTATATTGTTTGAGCTTAAGATGGATTTCAATAAAGATGTTTATCATACTCATAACTAATAATAAAACAATCTTAAATAAAAATTTATTAATAAAAATTAAGAAAAATGGTTAATACCATAATCATCCACGTTAACCAATGTTAGCTCATGTCTTTGCGAATGTCTCATTATTATAATAATCTTTGAATGAGCGGGAAATTTACCAAGTCCTTCAATGATATTAGTTGCTTGGTTTGTCCAAGTATTTTCTTCCCAGATTTTCTTAGTAAATTTTTCTGACATTGTGGAGATCTTATCTTTTCATCAATTATGTTGTGTTAGATTTCATAATAGCTCGTAAACTGTCTTAACAAGATTGTTGTCTAAGAAAATCGCAATGAAGCCTCGACTTCATTGAATTCCTTAAAATTCTCCTTAAAGGTGTCTTTTATCCATTCAAATATCGGGTCTATATAACCCTTTACGACTATTTAATTCGTCATATCTTTATTTTTGGTTTATAATTATTTATAATCTAGCAAATAGAAAAAAAGGAAAATTAAATAAAAATTTACTTAAAGGCAGATGGAGGAATTTTATAAATGCTCTCAAATGCTAAGCTTGGGGAAATTACACGTTTTCTTGTGATGTTTCTTCAATTTTTTCATAGGATTTTTTTATAAAAAGCCTTAAAAACCTTCTAAAATTAAGAAAAATAAGAATTTTAAAAAAAATGTCTTAGAAGGTTAATTAAAATGAATGTAGAAGATATCGAGAGTATTATTTATGAGAAAGAAGATAATGGTATATGTACAGCTACAATTAGTAGACCGGATAAACGTAATGCTGTTTCTGTTTTCTCATTTTTAGAAATCCGAACAATTTTAAATGATATGGAAAAAGATGAAAATGCTAAGGTATTAATTATTACAGGGGATCCACGTGGGCGAGCGTTCTCTTCAGGAGCTTTTTTTGATTCCGAAATGCTAAAAAATGCGAGTAAGGAGTTATTAAATGAAATTGATCTAAATGACATTGCCCAGAAAGAAACTACATTAAGCCTATTTAAGTTTAAAAAGCCTATCATTGCGGCGATCAATGGATTGGCTATCGGGGGGGCTTATACAATGCTTTTGGTGGGGGCTGATTTAATTTACATGGCAGAAGATGCTTGGTTGGGATTGTATTTCAGTCAACGTGCAATAATTCCAGAGTTTGGTTCTTCATTTCTTCTCCCACTTTTAGTTGGATTTCAGAAAGCGAAAGAGATTTGTTATTTTGGAGAAAATATATCAGCCCAAGAAGCAGAAAAACTTGGTTTAGTAAATAAAGTTCTCCCTAATGATGAGTTAATTCCATTTGCAAGAGAACAAGCCCTTCGATTAATTCCACCAAAAGGTCCAATAGCGGCAATACAATCAATGAAACGAACCATGCATTCATATTACATAAATATCCTTAGTTCTACTTTAGATTTAGAAAATGAAGGTATGCGCAAAGCTTTTGCTTCGAGTGATTTTAGGGAGTCAATTAGATCTCTCCAAGAAAAAAGAGAACCTACTTTTACAGGTAAGTAATTCTCATAAACCGATAATCAATTTTAATTGTGTTTTTTGAACCACTCACTTACTACTCTGAAGAATTCATCAGGTACCTCATAAAATGGGTAATGACCACATCTCTCAAATATAATAAGTTCAGAATTGGGAATACCATCATGCATACGTTGAGCTTGGGATGGTGGGCAAACAAAATCATCTTTTCCCCCCAAGACTAAAGTCGGTACCTCAATTTTAGAAAGTTTCGAGGTTACATTGTATTTTTGAATTAAATCTTCACCACGAGCTGCCGCTTCAGGATTTACTATCATAGTAGTAAGAACTTTCTCCACCTCCTCCTTTAGTTTAGAATTTAAATCATAGAAATATAAGGGGTTTAAAATCCTTAATTGTTGTTTAAATCCTTCTGCTGTGGGTGCTGATGGAGCATCTAATGTAGCTAAAATTTCAGGAGTAGGATTTTTTTGCTGAATATTGGCCATAATTTCATCCGGATAGTCATGAGCAGGAGCCGTATTAATAAGTATTAAATTGCTAATATTCTTTGGGTGGTGAATTGCGTATTTCAAGGCAATAAATCCACCAGCAGAATGTCCAATAACACCTACTTTATCGTAACCTAAGAACTTTCGCAGCTCATTTACATCATCCACTATTTGCTCATAAGTGATCGAATTGATTGGTGGTCTACCAGAGCGCCCATGACCTCTATAATCGAAAAAGATTAGTTTAAAAATTTCACCTAAAGGATCAAGGATCGGGCGGAAATAGCTATGATCTAATCCTAATCCCCCATGCATGACTAAAAAGGGTTTTCCTGATCCATATTCAATATAGTATAAATCTGTTCCATTAATTTTAGCTAATGGCATTTACCCACTTGACCCAAAATTATTTTATTTAAATCATTTGCGAAATTAGGATATGACAATATATAGGATATGACAATATATAAAAAAGATAAGAAAAAGAAATAATTTTTACTTTACTATCAACACATCACATTTCGCATTATTTAATACATATTCAGGTACCGTCCCTATAAATGTCCGTTTAAGTTTGGAATGTTCACCAGCGCATCCTAACAACACTAAATCAAAGCCTTCTCTTTCTACCTGCTTCTCGATATAATATTGAGGCCCGATATCATATTTTAATCTTGTTTCAACAGGTACATTTGCTTTTTCAAAAATATCCTTCACTTCATCTAAAAGCTCTTGAGCCTCTTTTTCTCGATTTTCACGTAATTCGTAAATAATCCGACCTCCGGGGTAAATATCTTGTGTCATGACTGGTGAAAAATCCGAAAATTTATGGATCACTGAATGAAATACTACAACTTCGCTATTGTCTCTTTTATATAACTCTATAGCTTTGTTAATTGCTTTCATAGAATGATCAGACCTATCAACACCTAATAGTATTTTTTTATACAT
>SDBV01010966.1_pt1 | contig 11814 bp, 6 predicted proteins | sample 2277081 | NCBI WGS metagenome assembly SDBV01 (sample SAMN10402039, study PRJNA504765) | marine sediment metagenome | isolation source: marine sediment core GS10_PC15, 223 cmbsf | place: Arctic Ocean: Southern Knipovich Ridge | collected 2010
GAGGCTTCTCTAGCCGCAACAGGCATGTTAGACGTATTAGCAATAAGAATCGTTCTGTCCATCAGAGGATTTCCCGTCTTGGGGTCTTCGAGTTCCGGAAACTCATCCAATACTTCTGTCATCTCGTTACCACGCTCACCGCAACCTACATAAACGATTATGTCCGCGTCTGCCCATTTGGCCAGAGATTGCTGCGTGACGGTCTTTCCGCTTCCAAACGGACCCGGAATAATAGCCGAGCCGCCTTTGGGTATCGGAAAGAACGTGTCAAAGATCCTTTGACCGGTAATAAGAGGAGCTTCGGGGTCAAGCTTGTGTCCATACGGACGACCTTCCCGAACCGGCCAGACCTGCATCATTGTAATCTCTTTGTCATCTTCTAAAGTCGCAACCGTATCGGTTACCGTGAACTTGCCATTTTTAATATCTTTTATTTTTCCGCTAGCATCGGGAGGAACCATTATCTTGTGAACAATACTTTTTGTCTCTTCGACGGTTCCGATAATGTCACCGGCTTCAACGCTGTCGCCGGCTTTCTTAGTCGGCTTGAATTCCCACTGGGCTTTTCTATCCAAAGCGTTGATCTGAAGACCTCTCTCTATAAATTCTCCGCTTTCTTCCCAGATAACCGGCAGCGGTCTTTGAGTACCGTCATAAATTGAGCGAAGCAGACCGGGGCCCAGCTCTACCATCAATGCCGAACCTGTCGTCTTTACTTTCTCGCCCGTCTTTACGCCTGATGTATCCTCATACGCCTGGATGACCGCTTTGTCACCATCCAGACGAATAATCTCGCCTATAAGGCCAATCTCGCCGACGTGAACAACGTCGAACATCCTGGTCCCTGAAAGCCCTCGGGCCTCAACAACCGGACCGGTAATCCTTGAAATCGTTCCTTCAATCATCTAAATCTCCCTTTCCTAATCTCTTAGAGCTAACTGTAGTGGATCGGGCTAGAAATTCGCTCGCTACCCTCTACCCGCTACCCTTTATCTGCTAATCACCTATATTAATATCAAAACCCACAGCTCTTTTGATGATGCTCTGGATGTAAGCTGTTCTGTTGTCTGAAATCTCAACTGTCTTTTTTGGCGGAATAGGTATCACGACAGGCTTATAAAGACTGTCTATCTTGTCCTTCAACCGCTCATCGACATGTTCCATCAAGTCTTCATCGATTGCCACTATGCCAACCGAGTCGTCATTGATAAAGTCAGTTAATAATTTCTTTGCCGTTTCCTCACTTGATGCCTCAAACACTTCGACTCCCGCTAAACGAAAACCATTTGAGGTCTCTGGATCGGTAACGACTACTAATCTAGACAAGTACTAACGCCTCCTTCATTTCATCCGGAGGCATCTCGACTTCTTTCCCGCGAAGAATAATGCGAATGTTGATGATCTCGTTGATCTTTGCCCAAACGTAGGCCACGATTGTAGCCATGCTCAAGGGATCAGCTTTAAATAGTGCAACGTTTTTGTGAATGTTGTAGTCTTCTAGTACTCTTTCGATACTGGTTAAAGATAGAGTTTTTTGATATTTCCTAAAACCCTTCTTTAACGAATCGTAATACTTGGTTCTTCTCAAGGCCTCGATTAAGTCCTTAACGTCTTTTTTCTTTATTAGTTCCGACAACCTGTCAACGCGCATTGAGCCTCCGCTAATAAAATAATCGTTGATGTTGGTTTTTTCCGGCAAAACCTCTTGAGACAGACGTAAAAGAGTCATCAGGTTCACAATGTCAATTTCTCTCCGGATCGCGTTGTTGACTATCAGTTCATTTTCGGAGTCTTTGTTTGAGCGACTGAGCACGGAGGCAAAATAAGATTTATCCAGTCCCAGTTCCAAATGAGACAAATTATTAGTCTTCTCATACTCCTTGTAGCCTGCAACCAAAGAAACTGCATACTCGGGGCTCATGACAATCAGCTGGCCTATTAGAGCTTTCATACTCGGTTGTTTTGCTAAAGTACGAATAGCTACCTCATCAAACATACCAACCGGTATTGTGTGCTCAATAATTTCTTCATCATTAGCTTGTGCGTGAAAGCCTCTTAGAATAGTCTTTAGATTGTAAATATCCCACCTGCTAATAATGATCCTTACTAGCTCTTCGGTCTTCTCGCTATCAGCGGAGATCTTAAGAAGTTTCTTTAAAGTACTTGAAAGATTTTGCCGCAATCCTTCTTCGACTCCGGACACGCCCTTAAATTTAATAACTCCTTTTTCGATATCAGCCCGGTAATTTGTCCTGCCCAGCATAGCTATGACTGCATCACTATCTTTGGCTGAAAGCATCTTCTCGATAAACGCTCTATCAAGAAGGTCCGCTTTCCAAGACCTCACTCTGGCATTCGAATAAGCAAAAGGGCTCATTTTACACCACCAAACAACTCGGAAATTATCTGCGGTTCATACAGTTGCCTGACTTTTTCAAGGCGTGATTCGATGGTGTTATCAACTATCACTTTAGTTTCCTGAGAAATCATTTTTAAGCCACCGATACTGTCAAGAGAGTTTTCTACACTAAAATGCCCGCCAATTTCAGACATAACTTTTTCAGCCATGTCTTTGCTCTTAGGGTTAACTAAGACCTTGACTTCCTGGCCGTCAAATTTGGATAGCGCTTCCTTGGCTAGGCCTTTAAAAAACTCGGCATCCGAGCCAAGATCTTGCGCCGCTTCCTTTTTTGTTTTGGCGAAAAGCTTTTCGATGACTTCTTCTTTAGCTTCCAGAACCGCTTTTTTGGCCTCGAAATTTGCGTTACTCAGTGTCTTAGATTGCTCAAGCTTTAACTTCTGGTTAACCTTTTCAAGAACCCTGTCGGCTTGCTCTTCGCCATTTTTTTTCGCTTCTGCCAATATCTCTTTGGCTTGCGCTTTAACTTCAGCTATGACCTTATCGGCACTTTCCTTTGCTTCAGCTTCAAGCGCTTTTAGCATTTTATCTAACTTCATACACCTCTACACCTTTATTTTGCGCCCATGATAAGGATGGCAATAACAAAACCAAAAATTACCAAAAGCTCGGGAATTACTAGCAAACCGATTACAAGACCGGCTACTTCACGCTTTTCACTAATTGCACCAACAGCGGCACTACCGATTTTTGACTGAGCAAAACCGGTTGAAAGAGCTGCTAATCCAAATGCGAGTCCAGCGCCTAAAGCTTTCAAACCTAATGCGATTTCCATCAAATCACCTCCTTGCAAAAAATGGTTTATACTCGCGACTACCCTCTTCATAAAACCTGCCAAATCCTTCCAGTAGATTTAAACGAAAAGAGTGAATAGCCGGCGAAATCGTATGCACAATTACATTGATAACGTGTAAGAAAACGGCCATAAAAATACCGATAATTGAGCCGTTGGCAAAATCATTGGCGACTCCGGCCAGAATTGCTCCGGCAAAGCCCAGCGACATCAAACGCAAATAAGAAGCGATGTTTCCGACTATTCCAACAGTTCCCTCCATAAGAGCCATCGGACCACCGCCATAAACAGCCAGACCAAGACCGACGATTCCTAAAATTGCAATCGGAAGTGTTTCCGGTCCCTGACTAATTTCTCCTCTTACTAGCCAACCGCTACCTAAGACAGCTAATGTCACCAGGAACCCTAGCATGCCGACTTTTTCCCACATATGCTTGTAGGCCATCTCTTTTCTAGAATTAATGATCCCCATAACAAAACTGGTGAATAAGTGGATAAATCCGATGAAAAGCGAGACGTATAAGAACTCTTGAAGGCGATTGGCAATATTTGGATCACGGAGATAAGGCCAGGTAATGGGACCCAGATGAGTTGTGATCTCCTCTACGCCATTATGACCAAGAATTTTCTCGATCACATTGCCGAAAAACTCCAAATAAAAAACACCGAATATTATTGTTGAAATCGACGCGTATTGAAATATTCGTGTCGAAACGTCTACTACGTCACCTTTTGACTTCATGAACTTGAATCTAAGTACTGTGACAGTAGCTAAAACAACCAATCCGTATCCGACATCGCCCACGATAAAGCCGAAAAATATCGGGAAAAATAGGGCCAAAAATATCGTCGGATCGAGAGTGCCATACTTGGGCGGTTGGAACACATTCATAAATATTTCGTAAGGCTTCGCCCAACCGGGGTTGTGAACAGCAATTGGAACGTCTTCGTAATCATGATGATCAAGCTCCACCTGTCTGATTACAATCTTTTCGCCCCAGAGGTTGCTAACTTCTTTTCTAAGATTATTAAGATCTTTTTGCGGTAGCCAGGCATGGAGAACAAAAGCGTAGTCTGTTTGTCCAAAATTCGGAATTGTCTCTATTTGCTCTACCTTGTTGTGAACAACATTAGAAATCGCTTTTACTTGAGAATAGTATTTATCGGCAAGCGGCTTCAGTTCATTGTTTATCTTTTCAATCTCTTTAGGATACGTTTCTAATTTCTTTTCAACTTGTTCGATAACTTTGTCGAGTGAAAGCTCTTTTGTATCTGCCGGCGCTTCGATTTGATTAGCTTTACCTGACAAGAAGAACTGGTGTACTTTTGATGAGTATTTATTGTTAAATATTACTATGGCAGCGGTTGTATCATCATCAATCGGTGAAGAGATCAGCTCAAAGTTTCCTTCGGTTATCTTTTTCAGCTCTTCATCAATTGCGTTTACCGTATCTTTGTAGTCGCCTTCCAGAATAAAAGCCACAGTTTCCGCATCTTGAGTTGGCATTATTTTTCTTGCCAGAGGATAGACTTTTTTCAGCACTTTATGGTAACGATTAAGAGATTCAAGTTCGAGTTCAAGATTGTTCTTATTGCTTTCGAGTTCTCTTGTTTTTTCCTCAACCTTTTTTAGAATATCATCGGCTTGCTTGGCCAAATAACTATTGTCTTTTTCCCAAACATTTGCATCTATAGTTACAGATTTTTCTTTTGCTAGTGGTTCGTATACGTGGAGAACACCGTTTATTCTTGTCAGAAGGTTTCCGAGGTTATTGCGAGACTCTAAGGCCTGGGGATCGATATCCATCTTCCTTAAAAGCAGGTCATCCCCTTTTTTAGAAAGATCCTCGATATCAAGCGTGCCCAATTGCTGAAGCACAGCTAATGCTTTTTCAAAATACTTTTTTGGGCCTATTAATTCAATTTTGGCCATTGTAACTAGCATCAACTACTCCCTTTTTAGGAAAACTTAGGCGCCAGAATACTTTTTAGCTGGGCAATCGCTTTATCAAGGTTTTTAGTGCCATCTTCAGATACGGCTTTTGCTTTAGCCGGAGCTTTTTCTATTATCTCTTTAGCTTGCTTCTCGGTCTTAACAAGTTCTTTTTTATAGTGCTCTTGTGCTTTTTTCTGTCCTTTGACAATTATATCTTTTTTTAGCTTTTCTGCTTCTTTTTTTGCATCTGCAACTATTTTGTCTGCTTTGGTTTGTGTTTCTATAAGATATTGCCTTAACTCTATCTCTTTTTCGCGAACAATGGCCAGAAGCGAATTGTCTTTCGCTCCATCTTTGCCTACTTCAAGCTCTTCCAGGTTTGGCGAACTATCGGTAGTATTTGTCTCTTTTGACTGTTCTTTTTTAGTTGTCATGGCTCAACCTTACATAATTTAGCAAATTTCCAGGAGCTACGCAAGGCTTTAACCATAATTAGACCTACCAAATACAGTGTTATAATAGAAATCGTTAGTTGTTAAAGCAATTGCATATAATAAGTGGCAATTGATGCTGCTTCTTAGTTTAACATTCAGAGAAATGCTCGTCTTTTCCTAGTTTGGTATAGTAGTACCACTGATGTCCGATTAATCTAGCGCTTTTTGGAGACGCCAAAACAAATCATATTTGGATTGTGGTCACTTTTAGTGACTTTTCAACAATTATATGCTATACTTATACTTAGCAAACGATACGATTTTAAGCTGTTCTTTGATACTTAACAAAAAACAAGAAAGCGCTTTAATGCTTTCTTGTTCGCATTTTAAGAATAAACACTATTACCCGATAATAATAATATCTTAGATTAACTAAACAACCTGGAGCGCAGATGTTCAGGAGAAGCAAGGATAGAGAGGCAAGACTACGATTTCAAGTATTTAGTCAGAAACCTCCTTTTGTCCAAAACAGGATGTATATATTTGCCTTAGTCGGCCTACTTCTTTTTGGGCTTTTCACAGCCTATTATTCTGTATTGCCTAAAAAGAAGACGCTCACTGAAACAGCGCGTGAGATCACCTCGCAAAGAACCGAAAAAAGTTTAACTTTCAAAAATAAAGACGGATCGTTTACAAAAAGGTTATACGCAAGCCCTGTTAACTATAAAGACGCTGATGGCAAATGGCAAAAGATTGATACTAAAATTAGCGCTAAAGGTTCAAAGTTAGAAGTTACAAAAGCTCCTTACAAGCTATATTTCTCAAGTGACTCGACCGAAGCAGTCACCTTCAAATTAAATAATAAATCTATCGGTTTTACTCCCAAAGATATCAGTTCTTCTGCAGCTACAATCAATGGAAGCAAAGCCGTCTACAAAGATGTTTATATGAATACTGACTTAGAAAGAATTGCCACTTCAACAGGTCTCAAACAAAATTATATTCTTAATGCACCGGGCCACCCGGCTACTTTTGAAGAAACGCTTAACACCTCCCTTACCGTAAAAGCGGAAAAGGGTGGATCGCTTAGCTATTATGACGGAGCAAAAAAAGTTGCTGTATCTCCCCGACCCTATCTTACTGACGCGAAAGGTATTACAAAAGATATGGACTATAAGGTGTCGGGTGCCGGGAGCAATATCACATTAAGCACAACGCTGCCCTCACTTGAAGGTCTAAAGTATCCGATAATAGTCGACCCCACAATAAATAAATATGCTGCCGGTAACGATGATACCTATGTTAGAAAGTACGATTATATGGTTTGCGGCAATAACTGTACCACTACGACGACTTATAATAATTACCCTACCAATAATGATTTACTAATAGACTACACTTACTCGAGTGAAAGCGTGGGTAACTCTTATTCATATCGTTACTATAATTACTATCGTAGTTATGTTCGTTTTCCAATATCTGACATTGCCAGCATGCAAGGAATAAGTATCATATCTGCTCAACTGCGACTTAAAGAACATCCGGATAAGACAAGTGGTAGCGCTGGAGTTAAACTATATCATTCCGCAGCCATGAATCCGGGGTCCGGTGCAGCCTCAACTCTTTGGAATACGGCCACAAGATCTTATCTTGGGATTATTGGCCAAACAGCTAACAGCTACAATTCTTTTGACGTATTCAACAATCTAAACACCGATATCAACGATGGAAATAATTACACTTACTATCAATTAAGAAAAGAAAGCAATAGTACTCGTACTTTCTACGCCTCGGCTGATTACACGGGTACTTCAAGTGATCCATATTTAGAAGTTGTGTACAATATCGCAGCGCCCAGTTTGAATAGTTTAACTGCTGAATCTGCGACCCAGATCAAAGCAACTGTTGAAGATAAATCGATGTCTGAAGACGAGTTCCATTTTTATATCGACCAAAACCAGAATCCTACCACAGACGATGGGGCTCCGATTGTTTCGACAACAAAAGCGGGTATCGGATCTACTTATGAAAAAACATATAGCGGGCTCTCACCCAGCACTCAATACTTTGTAAGAAGCAGAGCGCATGATCATACTACAGACGAATACTCAGGTTATTCTGACGAACTCTCAGTTTATACATTGGCTAACCCGCCTCTAGCGTCAACTATCACAAATGTCGGAACAAGCTCAAGCAAGCTTAAAGTAGTAATTAATACAAACGGTAATGCTTCTAATACGACTTATGCAATTTATGACGAGGTCGAAGGTAAGTATGTACAAGTTGATAGAAGTCTCGGCACAAGTCCGGTTTTTAAGACTTTTGCTGGTTGGGGTGGACTTAATACCACAGTAAGAGGATTAAAGCCCAACACAAGTCATTCCTTTAAGGTAAAAGCAAGGAATGGCGACGGAGTTGAGACCGTTTTTGGACCCTTATCAAATACTGCCATAACCTATGCTTCTCCTCCGATTAGTCTTAAAGCCAGAGATTTCTATGATGGCAGCAGCAACTACAACATTAAGCTGACTTGGGATGAGGCATTTCCGGCCAATCCGGCAAGCTATTACCATGTATATTCTTCAACCGATGATGGTCAGAATTGGACGCAACAAGGCGGGGATATCGCCCAGAAAGAATATACGTATCAAACAAGCGAGGGTGATTACTTGTTCAAGGTGGCCTCTGTAAATAGCTTTGGGTTAGAAAATCCTTTCTTTGTTTCAATCGTGCTTGGAACAAGAGAGGCGAATAAAGCTAATGATAATGGCAACGGCACAGGCGAATTAGTAATTGACGGAACAAATGCTGCCGATTCAACTGATGGTATAAAACACGATGAAAACAATCCTTATGTTTTGGATGGTGTTCATGAATATGGCAGTGTAAAGGTCCAAAACAGTGGTGTTTTAACTCACTCGGCAAACAGCGGGGGCTTAGTTCTAAAAGTCAGCGAAAAAATACACGTCGATGCGACTTCAAAAATAGATCTTGATGGCAAAGGTTATCCGGGTGGAGAAGGTTTTGGTGTCGGAGGTCCAACTGGGAGCGTATATAGCGGAACCGGCGGAGGCGGTTATGGTACGGTCGGCGGCAAAGGTGGTGGAGCAGCTGGTGGACAAACATATGGCGATGAAGCAGCACCTACATATATGGGCAGCGGTGGTGGCGCAGGCTATGGCGGCGGAAGTGTTGCTGCCGGAGGCGGTAGAATCCAAATTAATGCTCATAAAATAGTTGTTGAGGGAGAAATTAAAGCTAACGGTCTTGGAGGAAATACTGGCGCTGCTGGCGCCTGGGGCAAAAGTGCTGAAGGTGGCGGAAGCGGCGGTTCAATTTGGCTAAATGGAACATATGTATACAACAATGGACTATTAAGTGCTGCTGGCGGCGGCGGAGGTGCGGCCCCAGGCGATAGAGGCGGGTGTAGTCCCGAGCAGGTATACGTTAGGCCCGGTGAAGTCGGTAAAGACGGCTTTGGTGGTGCAGGCGGTGATAACCGTGTCAATACAGTAAACGGATGTAGAAATTATTCAGGAGGCAGTGGAGGTTCACTCGGAATAGCCGGCCCCGGTGGCGACGGTTCAGGTGTTGGTAATACCATCATTGGTTCAAATGGAAATGCGGGCGGTAATTCGGCAGGCGGTGGCGGAGCAGCAGGCCCCCGTTATAGTGCTGGTGGTGGTGGTGGAGCAGGCCGTATTGCAATAAATTATCAAACGTACAACGGCACTCAAGTGAATGACAGCAACGATGGCTATGCTGACTCTCCAAGAGGTGGTCCAGCAGGCCCTTATGCATACTATCAAAGCACAGCCGGAGAACAAGAACCTGATCTTCCTTTAGCTCCAATTTCGCTAAGTGCGCTGGGAATGTCTTTTGACAAAATCAATCTTGTTTGGCTCAATCCCGGCGGAACAAGCGTTACCGGTTTTAAGATTTATCGAAACGGAATGGAAATTGCCAATACGACTAATACTTCATATACAAACATCGACCTCGATCCGGGCACTGATTACAGATATCAATTACGCTCTTATAATGCTAATGGAGATTTAAGCTCTTTTAGCAACACGGCCTTTGCCAAAACTTTTTCTTACGAGTATCCAACATTAGACGAAAATACTATATACGCTGACGAAGATACCCTCGGCACGCTAAACAACATTAATTCGGATGGCTCATCACAAACATATGTTTCGGTCGATATGGGAGTTCTAAATGCGGGAGTTGAGAAAACAGTAAGTGACTTGAAATATAAACGTTCTTATTTTAAGTTTCCGGTTGAATCTATCAATAAACCGGTTGCTTCGGCAACACTGTATTTGGACTATGTTGGCACGAGTCAAATCATTCCTGATAGGGAAGAAGTAAAAGTTGACAGCATAACCGATTATGGTTTGCTTAGCGATGATTGGTCGGACGGTAATCTAACGAAAAATCCCATTGATGTTGGTACCGGTGCTCAAAGCGATGTAACCATTAGCACCACCAGAAATATTAATGAGTTTATTGCCGGCTATGATCCCGATAATGGCGTTGTTCCTAATTTTGACAACTTAACCATAACTCCTACAGGAAAACTAATGACTTCAAATCAAGTCAAGCTGTCCTTCAAGGTCAAGGGAACATTAACTATTCAGGAAGATACAAATACTGGCGAAAAAGGAAGCATTGATGCAAGCGCCGCAGGATACAACGGTGGCACAAACCCGATGAGTGGAGGCACTGGCACTTCCGGCTCCGGGCCCGGTGGTGGAGGTGGTGGAGGTGGTGGCGACGACGGGGGTGGCGGTGGCGGTTATGGAGGCCAGGGCGGCATAGGACTAGTCTACGACGGTGGCGCTGGTGGACCCGCATACGGCGCTTATCCTCAAGAGACTACTTTTGGCTCCGGTGGAGGCGGCGGAAGTTCCGGTCAAAGCGGTGCTCGTGGTGGTAGAGGTGGTGGCGCCATAAATATCAAAGCTACAACAATAAGTAATAACGGTATAATTACTGCTGATGGCGGTGATCCAACCGATTCTAATCCGATGTATATAAGTGGCGCCGGTTCCGGAGGTGGGATCTACATAGCAAGCCCGAATACGGTAGATGCCACAAAGATTTTTTCTCGCGGCGGAGAAGGTGTATGTAGAGATGCTTCTCGTTGTGGGGGAGGAGGCGGCGGCGGCCGTGTAACAATAAAGGCTCCTTTAGTTGGTTCCGCTGATGTTAGCGGCGGTATCAATAATTATGGTGGTATTGAAAAAGAAGCGGGTGACGGTGCCGATGGCTCATTTGTCCAACTTAATCCAAGTAATACGGTGAACGTAGAGGAGGGAGCCATTGACGACTGGAATGTTTCTGTATACGATTCAAGCATCGAACCCTCCGGTTGGCTAAATCAAGGAACAGCTGCCGGAACATTAGCTCTTGATGTTACCAATCACCTTGAAAAAGACTTAGCAAGAGGTTTGGATTATACGTCTTATCGTTTAAGGGGTCATCCGGAGCGAAGTGACAAAAACACCTATTTTTCTTTTGCTTCGTTGAGCGATTTTAGGCCGCGTTTAGTTGTTAAGATGTTAGAAAGCAAAGCTCCGACGTTAACAAGTCAAAGCGACAGCCCGATTCAAATAACGGTAAATACGCTTGATAATTCTACCAATGAAGATGATTTTCACTATTCACTAAGCACCGACGGCGGATTTGAATATACCGATAACTTATTTCCCGTATTTTCTGACACCAAAAACACCACTGGAAGTTTTTACTACAAGACATTTGATTATCTCGTGCCAAATACGCAGTACTTTGTAAAAGCATATGCTCATGATCATGACCCCGATGTGGAGTCGCCTTATGCTCAAACAAGTACTCATACATTAGCCATAAGACCCTCTGCGCCATCTGTTTCGACGGTCTCGCAAATAGCTATTAACATCAGCCTGAATAGTGATCTAAATCCGGTCTACACCAAGTACGCAATTTATAATGAAACAGCAAGTGAATATGTTCAAGACGACGGTACTCTGGCTATCACGCCAGTTTACAAAACAATATCTGATTGGTCGACTATAACGAACACTGGCTTGGAGCCAGACACAAACTACGTTTACAGAGTAGTAGCCCAAAATGAAGATGGCATATTAACAAACTTTAGTGAACAATCGATAGCCAAGACCGATGCTGAAGATCCCGTGTCTCCTCCTCCGGATCCGGGAGATGTAGAGAAAGCGCCTTTCGGAAA
>SDBV01010967.1_pt1 | contig 11814 bp, 24 predicted proteins | sample 2277081 | NCBI WGS metagenome assembly SDBV01 (sample SAMN10402039, study PRJNA504765) | marine sediment metagenome | isolation source: marine sediment core GS10_PC15, 223 cmbsf | place: Arctic Ocean: Southern Knipovich Ridge | collected 2010
ACGCGAACGGATGTATGCCTTGCGGGGAAACCCCCCAATCGCGGTTAATTGACAAGTTATAACCTTGTCCTTGCCAGGGGTTTGAGATTTTGGCTTACGCCCCCTCCGCGTCAACTCTCGTGTCAGGGCACAATTGCTATACGGAATCTGCAACGGAATTTTTACTGATTTGTTCATTTGCTCCTGCTGTGTTTAGGCGATCTCTTGTAAAATTTAACAAGCGTTAGATTCAGTAGGTCTCGCTCATCTGTGAGCTGCGTCCATATATCTGTTGTTCGCTTGCTTAGTACGCCAAACCTCAGACTCAGCGAACAATAGCCTCATATATGTCTCCGCAGTTTTCCAATCGGCGTATGCGTTTTGTTTCCTTTCAATTGCTTTTCGATATTCTTCCTGTCGGCGTACCCAGGCATCGCGCTCGCCAACAGTTTCACCAATAGCTGACGAATAAATAGATGCGTAGGTGCTTTTCAAATAATCATCAGCAGTCTCTTTACACCCATACAATTTCCCATAGTCCTGAGACTTCTTACGGGCTTGCTCTAACAGGCTGTCAATGTCGGTCATAGTCTTTATTCAATCTCGCTAAATACAGGTCGTCTTTCCCAGACGGTATAGCTGTTCGTCGCATCCAGCCTTCCGTATTTGATGGCGTCTCGTTCCCAGGTCTCCCAAATTCCACCAGCCTTAGTTGATAGCGACCAGAGGGCCGTTTGAGAGTCCCAGTCGAGTTCTTCAAAGGCTTCCTGTGCGGCAGAAGCGTTTGGTGGACATTCCGATAAGAATTTGAAGACATGCCAGAGAATATCCTTGTTTACCTTAACTGCCGCAGTGTGAGAGAGAAGTCGATTGTCTTGTTGAGTACCTGTGTACTCAGCCATATCCATCAGAAGGGAATAGAATCGTCAAAGGGTTCTTCTTCAACATCCAGGGGCTTGACCAACCAGCCAGCAGGGAAGTTGTCGTACTCAACAGTGCTTAATCCGATTTCATGCTTAACCCAACTGTCGCTATCATCCCCCTATGCTTTGCACAGGATTTTTACGTTCGTTGGATTCAGGGCCAGTCCCTTGTCTTTATTGAGAAACTTCAGGGCGGGTCTTTGGCTTGCGGGTTTATCACCCTCGGCGTCAAACTTTAAGATTTCAACACTTTCGATAACAACCCTCAGATTTGCCCCAAGCATGTCTTGAGCCTTGAGGTACTTGCCCTCACTGCCTGAATATTTCGTCATGTCCACTGACCTTCTCCTTCAACCATTCCTCAATAAAATGCCACCAGGGCGGCTCTTTGTTCATAACTTCGTCGTATTCAATCTCTTCTTCATGCCGCCTCTGTTCTTCCGATGTTAATTGCTGCCAACTCACTGACTCGCCTTCAATACCTTCTTAAACTCTGCTGGCGACATGAACTCCATGTAGAAGTTAATGCCCATCCAGACATCAGGCCCATCGTCAGTGATGAAGCGTTCGCGCCAGTCTGGATCGAGCTCCTCAAGGAATAACTCAGGGTCTAGGTTCTCAAGGACTTTGATCTGCTCGCGGGTTATCCGCTTGAGTTCGGCATTAAGATCGGTGTCTCGCTGTCTTTGTTCTCCGCCGTCGTCTTCAGGCAGGATGAAATCGTCGGGTTCGTCCTTGAATACGTTGTTTTCCAAGTCCCAATAATTTGTCACTAGATGTTTCATGGACAAAGACCAAGGTTGCAGTTTTCAATTACAAGTGATGCGGAATATAAGGTGGTGCCCACTTGGTAAAATCTTCGCCACTTTGCCGGCAACACCGTAGCAATCACGTAATGACTGATGCCATAAGTGATAAATAACAAGGCAACATCAGTTTCGTTTGGCTGGCTCCCGACGATGGCCCGAGTAATGGGGTTCATTTCCTCAACGCCGTATGTGTGTCGAATACGAGAAGTTGTGTAGGCATCTGCTGCATTGATGACTTGAAACGCAATCTCGTATTTAGTGTCTGTTTTTGTCCAGTTATCAGAAGCACAGCCTGAAATTGCGGGCGCAAGTAAAATTACCGTCATAAGGATGTTTGCGGAAGTAACAGTCATTTCTTCGTCCTGCCAGTGAATGATTAGATGCTGCATTTCGCCCTCTCCATCTAGTGTGAGGGCAATTATACATTCTGCGTATAGAATAGCAATACCCAAAATGAATTTATTTGATAAATTGCTGCATTATGTGAAAAGGGGGCAGACTCTGCATAGAATAATACGGTAGTTGTATCTGCTAGCTAAAGGCGTAATATGTAAATATGTGCCGGAAAGCACAGGGAACGGAGACGTGCCGCTACGAAAATGCGACAGCGGCTTTCATGCGCCACGAGGGCCGCCTACTGGACGTAGGACTGGTATGCTGGTGGTGCTGTCAAATCAGGGAGAACTGCCCTAAGACGGCTTTTGACGGTTCCTCAAGGCCTTGTATCGCACACTTGCCTGTATCTCATCCTTGTCGTCGTCGCTCAAACGGCCAGCATACTTCCGCATAGACTGAATGAACGGATCATCGTCCTTGGCGATATATGGATCTCCAACGCCTGATTCCAGCCAGTCCACATTCACCTTGAAGTGATGGCAGAGCTTTCGTAGATTCTTTCGGCCTGGAAGTTTTGGGCCGGTTTTCCATCGGCTCACAGTACCCTGCTCGACATCACATATGTCCTTTATGTGATCCACCCGATCTTTAGGCGTCATGCCTTCAGTCAGATCAATTATCCGATACCAAAAGTCACTCGTTTGTTCTTCTTTCATGTCGGCATTATGCGACATCTGTATATTCTTTTGGGGTATTGTAACTAAATACATTTCAGGTATAATGCTGGAATGCACTCAAATTTGCAGCAGTATTTTGATGACCCTGAGAGAAAGCAAGAAACGCTAGCGATTCTCATGGGAGTACGCCAAGCAACCGTCAGTCGATGGGTCACTGGTCGCGTTCCTGCCGAACGTGTTTTGAAAGTCTCGAAAATCACAGGCATTTCTCCCGAGGACTTGCGTCCTGATGTATTTACCCGAGAATCTCCGTGCTGATTTCGCCCCGTTGTAGCGCCTATCGCTCCGGGGCTTTTCTTTTCGGCAACACTTATGACTGAAAGTTATATCCAAGTCAAGAAGCATTCTCAATACCGGGAAATAAATCCCTAATGCCTGCCATACAAAGAGCTAAATCAGGCGGAGCCAGGAAGATTGGCAGAAATGGAGTTCGTTGTGCGCAATACAAACTTGAAGGCCGGCGAGAGAAAAACAAAATCATACGGCTCAAGAGATACATCGAACGAAATATCGTAATGGTTAGAAAAAAGACACGCAAAGGACATCACACATTCCTGGACAAGCAGGCACAGAACGCACTCAAGAGGCTGACGACATGAACAAAGAAGACACAAAGAAAGCAATCGAAGTAATGCAAGCCTATGTCGATGGTGGTGAGGTTGAACTACGCTCTGTACACGAGACAACAAATTGGCACGCGCCTTATTCCCCAGATGGCACGCCTTCTTGGAACTTAGAGTTTCGTGCTTACCGCATCAAGCCCAAGCCTCGGGAATGGGAGGTTTTGCTGGATAAGAATGACTGGACAATGACGATAAGACAACCCGGCGTAGGCGGGCGAAGATGGATCAAAGTCCGCGAAGTCATATGAACTACACCGCTCTCTTAGTCCTGACTTTATTACTTGGCTGCGCTTACAAACAGTTTGAAGAATTACTAATAGACGACGTACCCCTAAACGAAGTGACAGTCGCAGAAAACAAGAAACCAGAATGGCCGACTCATTACTTTCTTTGTAAACGACTTTATCCAAACATCGGACAGCACGGAACATTTATTAAATGTATTCGGAGGGATATATGAGCTGAGTTTTTTGATGGTGGTGCATGGGCCAATGGGCCAGCCTTGTAGCTGCAAGGCAACATGAGAATGGGCGTATTAGCCCCAGAGAGTAACTATAGCTCTCAGTCGGTAGGTTCGGATTAGCTTCCGAGAGTCCGGCCACCACCTTCAAAGAGCTTCAACGGTGTTTGGGAACGTCTGACCGTAACTCTAGACGCGACAAATCCAGGGGAATACGACGGCTGTGTTTTGATCCTGGTCCCTATAAGGGATTCCGATCTGATAAGAGGAAAGCCAGTACCTGTATTCCGATCAGGGAAGAGCCGCTGCTTTGGGCGAATGGATGAAACAGAAATGGAAGACAATACTCTCGAAAAATGAGAATGCTATCCATGGGCTGAATGAAATTAAGTTTTCTGATGTCCCGAATGAAGATTTCAGAAAGTCGTTAGTGTTGCAGTGGGGCCGTACAGGCGATCTGACTGGTGCTCAGTGGCATTCAGTTTATGACTTATTGCGGCGTTACAAGCGTATGAAGCGGCTGGAGCGAAGAACGGGTGGTGAATATCACGTTTATGTTATGCAGGCGGGAGGGCGCATCAAGATTGGATATAGCTGCAATCCGTTAAAACGCGTTAATGCCATTCAGGTAGGCAATGCTGATCTGGTTCAGTTGGTTAGAACAAAGCGTTGCAGAACTATGACAAGGGCTAAGAATCTTGAAAAGAAATTACATAAAAGGCTAAAGCGATTTCACATTCGCGGGGAATGGTTTGGGCCGCATGTGCTAGACAATCTTGATGTCATTGATTGGAATGATGATGCACTAGATGCCCAGACATAAGTACTTGAAACATAAGGTTAAAACTATATCAGGACAATGTTCTAAGTGTAAGAAGATGAGAATTATTGCCTTACAGATATTTCCATATTACAGGAAGGGTTGGATGTGTCAGGAGATAGCAAATGGAAGGCCATGTAAGTTTATTCAGACCGATTGAAAACCCTAGATATTGGAAAGGCCTTTGGGCTGAAAGATGGTTGAAAGGTACGGGAAACAAACCCTCAGACGATACGGCTTATCGAGTAGCTAAACGCATCTATGTCAAAGATCCGAAATACACCAGCAACAGGAAGTGCAAGTTATGAACTGGAGAATGCATCCAGGGAATGCTGCTCGCAAAGAAGCAGCAGAACTTAACTGGCACAAGAAAATAAGAATAGGTTCAACTACTCGATCAATCATAGATTGGATGGGACGTATATCTGATCCTGCTTTATCCGAATATACCCATCTTGCTAAAAACCAGCCTTATTCTGATGTGACTGTTGCTTATCAACCTTCAACCATTGGTATGAAAAGAAGGGAATTGGGTAAGGGTAAATTTACAGGGAGCAGTGTTGTTGCCAGCTATGAGATAGCGAGTGCTCGCTGTAAGAGAAATACAAAGCTGTTAATGAGCTTTGGTAATGGCAGGCCAATGAGTGCTGAGATGAAGGAATTTCTTTTAGAAAAAGACATGGCTGCTCTGGAGAAAAAGTATGGATGAATGTATCTGTGAGGGCAATTGGAGGTCAATTGTCAACGAGACGGAACACCTGATTGACAAGTTATTTCGTGATAACAAGGGCGACGAATACAGGTTCTTCGGCATTGTTCATGGTAGCGATGATTACTATTACGGCATGTATAAGGGACAGAATCGAGAGTTGATGCTCTTATCTTGCGTTGGAAGCATAGAAGGGCATGGCTATGAGCCAGTCTCGGAAGAAGAATGAAATACCTATTCATTCTCATAACCTGGTTGGGAGCTACAGGCCCATTCACTCAAGATATTCCTATTCGAGATTTAGATGCTTGTAAGCAGATGCAAGCCAATATCGAAAAGGCTTGGGCGGACTCACCTAAAGAATTTGGTTATGTGATTGTTTGCAGGAAGAATCCTTTTTACGGGAAGAAATGATTAGTTGAAACAAAAAATCACAACCCCGGAAATGGAATGTGCGCTGGCGTCGTGGTTCAACTACCGGCAGAACCTGATCGTGCCGAATGTGTACTGGGGCTTCGGCCTGCATCACGAGTGTGACCTGCTAATTGTCTCGAAAGCCGGGTACTGCACTGAGGTCGAGATCAAGGTAACGAGAGCCGACCTACGGGCTGATGCGAAGAAGCTTCACCGTCACGAGAGCGCGGCAATCAAGTACCTGTATTTTGCCCTGCCGACGTATCTCGATCACTGTCTGGAATTCGTACCCGAGCGTGCCGGAATTATTTTGGTGCGGCCATACAAGGAAGGCGATTGGAGTCCGTCGTGCCGCCGAGTTCGGGCACCAACCTGTCACAAGGGCGGGCGGAAAATGACCGACAGACAGCGGTACAAGGTGGCGAGACTTGGTGCGTTACGAATATGGGGTCTGAAACGGCAGCTAACCGAACGGGAGCAGAAATGAGAGGCATTCAGGTATTAGGCATAACAGGCATTTTATTTGGTCTGGTGATGTACTTCATACCGTTTGCAATCCTTTACTGGTTGCTAGGTCTTTTGGGGATGGTTGCTGTTTGGATAATCTTAATGTGGATTGTCACCCCGCGGATTCTGACATGGTTGGAGGATATCTTTGGCCCTTAAACGATCCAAGCTCGACATTGTATTCAGCAATTTAATTCGGGAACGAGCGGAGTGGAAATGTGAAAGATGTAATAAGTACTATCCTGAAGGACACAGACAGGGGCTGGATTGCTCACACTTCTATGGGCGGCGTCACAGAAGTACCCGGTGGCACCCTGATAACGCATGGGCGCATTGTAGAGGCTGCCACCAATATCTTGGCAGCAACCCCGCAATTTTCGATAAGTTCGCTAGAGATCAACTTGGTGATGTGCGATACGAGTGGCTCATGCGACGACACAACACAACCGTCAAGTACACCAAGGCAGACCTCGAAGAACAATATCAGCACTACAAAGCACAATTGCAGTATATGCAGAGAAGAAGAAAAACAGAAACCGGATGGCTTGATTTTGTAGCATGGGATTGAAACACGGAGATTGGGCGATGATTGATTGGGTTGACAGCATGGGAAACGACTGGGGTCACTGGATGCGTAAGGCAGAAGCCAAGCAGGGGCAGATTCAGGGGACACTGGGTAGGATTAAGGAGCTGGGCTTGGACGGCGCAGCGATCAAATCTCATGGCGATAAGATTCCTGTTGTTGATTTTCCCGAAGATATCTCTGAATTTCATCGGGCCTGGTTACGGCTAGATCGGGAATTTCATCTGATGATTTGGGTTCATTACAAACTTCGCAAGCCAGTAAAGAAGAAATTCGGCCTGATGAACAAGAAAAAGAACGCTTATTATTTGTTTCTGGGCAAGGTACACAGCGCGATTTCCTATGAAATGGCAGTAGGCTGAAAACAGTTTCCCGTTTTTCCCGTTTTATCCCGTATATATGTGGTAGCATGGCAAAATGGCGTAAGGTGTAATTACACTCCGCCTATAGGCTTCGTTAGAGCTGTCTGAAGCTAGACTAAGCACAGCACGGAGCAGCCCATTACAACAAATGGGCTATATTCTTTCTGCCTCGCAATCGCGGGGTTTTTTATTGGGCGACAAATGATCAAAGTAATTCTATTGGCGTTGAGCCCATTTCTGCTCATTTTTCTTAACAACTACTTTCGACGTAAGGAGCGATACGACCAAGACAAAGAAGATCGAGAGCGGCGCGAGAGAAGATGACAGCTCTTGCTCCGCCATTAACTGATCGATTCAAGCTCGGCGTCCTTATCATGCTGTTTCCGATTGTCATGGGTGCTCCGTGGGTTGGGGGATATTTTGGTAGCCTTGAATTTGGCCTTGATACGACTGGTAATTTGACTGACGGGCCAACCGGAATACCGCGAGCATTTCCTGGCTGTGAGGGGTTTGGTTGTGAGACTATTGGTGGTCGTGGTGGTTCTGTTTGTATTGTTACAAACACCAATTCAACTGGTACTGGTAGTTTTACAGACTGCATAATGCAAACTTCACCACGTATTATTATTTTTCGTGTCTCTGGCGTGATAACAGTAGGCACAAGTGGCAATGAAATAAATCCCGCATTAGCACAATCAAATGTAACAGTATTGGGTCAAACGGCTCCGGGTGATGGCATAATGCTAAAGCCATTTAGTACGGGCAGGATTATTAGGCTGGGTCAATTTGACGTTCAATCAAATGCTTTTAGTCATGGGATATTTCAGCATATAAGGATGCGATTAGTTCCGGGCAGTGGGGGTTCTACCCCTAATTCTGGAAACGATACTTTTTTAATTAGCGCTGGTTCGCATCATATTGTATTTGACCATTGTGAGACCATATGGACAAGCGATGAATCGTTTAATCTTGTGGGATCAAATATTCACGATATAACATTTTCCAGAATGATTATTGGTGAGGCGGGGTTAGCCCAAAATGAAGGGCCGTTAATGACCGGCAATCCAGGTGGTTATCATTACAATATCACTTTGCATCATAATCTGATCCTTCATCAAGAACATCGAGGGCCATTGTGGGCAGCTTCGACTGCTCCATTAACAACTGACCCTCGCGGATTAGAATTTATAAACAATGTAAGTTACAACAATTTTGCTCAGGGATTTCGCGCCCAAACCGGGTCGCCATTTCAAGGCTATAACGAACCGATGAAATGGGACATTCTTGGAAATTATACAAAGAATGGCCCGAATGGTGGTGCGTCTCCGGTTACTACTTTGAAAGCTGGTGATGGCGCACCGGCTGGTGCTTGGGCAGAAGCATGGAATTTCAAGTGGGAAGGCGGCACATGGAGGAACCAGGATGGTACGCCGCATGTACTTAATAATGAAACGAATAATTACGCGATGGTCAATGTCATTTTGAATGGTGGTTATGCAGCAGAACCCATTATCGTGCGTACTACTAGAATAACATTGCCAGAATTTCCCGTTACTGTTCAATCGTTTCAGGATGCTTACAATAGCGTTGTGATTAATGAGGATGTTGGCGCTAAACCATTTGATTCACACGCACAACGACTTGTTGATGCTCCTGAAAATGGTGATGCGTATAACCAAAGTCTTATTCCGGCACCATTTGGCAGTGGTAGCGTTGCATTTGTGACCTTTAGTGTGCCAACAGACACTGATAATGATGGTGTACCTGATTCATATGAAACTTTGATAGGGACAGATCCAAACGTTTTTGAAAATCAAGCTGTCTTAGATAGTGATAGCGATGGTTATGTCAATATTGAAGATTGGGCGCATTCATTAACTGATTATCCTACACCATAATGGCTATTGCAAGATTAGATGCTGCCGCCTCAGTTGCTGCTGCTACACAAACATTTTCTGTTTCTGCTGGTTCTAATAGAATGCTGGTTGCTTGTTTCGCGGCTGAAGAAGCCGGGCCTACTGAGGTGTTTATAGATTCGGTTGATTATGGCGGTCAGGCAATGGTGGAAGCTGTTGAGGAAAATATCGCAGCTTCGGCTGCCGAAGGAACTGTTGCAATTTATTATTTGCTGGAAGCGGGGATTGCCGCTGCTACCGACAGCGTAATTACACCAACATATAGTAAGACGCCTGGCGATGAAATTATAGCGGCTATATCTTATACAGGGGTAGATCAAACCGGGGGAGCAACGACGAATCCCGCAATAGCTCAAGCCAGCGCAATTGGCACCACCCCGAACCCACTTGTTACTGATTTGACAGAAACAGACAATGGTTGTGTTGTTGCCTGCAATATGGGCGGTAATGCAAGCTCTAGCACTTGGCACGCTGATATGACCGAGCAAACCGATCAAACCGATACCAGTTCTCACGGGGGTATGGCAGATAGGTTATCTACGACGAGTGGCAATGTGAATATTGAAGCGACCATTGCCAGTCAAAACAGGGCAGCGCAGTGTGCGGCATCGTTTGCGCCCAGTGCTACCACCGTAGCACTACCAGGCTTTCACGCAATGAACAGAGGAATAATGCGTGGCGTTAATCGCGGCGTAGGATAAACACAAAACACAATTTTTTCATGGCTCGCTATAGGCGGGCCTTTTTAATAGGTAAAACTAATCATGCCAGCATCAGATACATTTGAAAACGATTGCCTAACTTTACTTTTCATTAATACTTCGTGGGCGGACTTTGGCGATGCCACAGGGCTCGTCAAGTCAACTGCGGACGGAAACTTTACGCTCGCGCTTTCAACCGGAACGTTGACGGATACCTCGACCCAAGCCACTACAGAAGCGGCATATACATCTTATGCCCGCAAGTCTGTAGCCAGGGGTGCCGCAAAGTGGACCGTGACGACAGGAACTGTAACAAACGATGCCGCCGAGGCATTCGTGCAAGCCACTGGCGGATCAGAAACCGAAACCGATTTCAGTATCGGCACCGATCAGGTAGCAGACGAAATGTATATCTACGGAGCATTAACAGCTTCTCTTGCTGTGTCTAACGGCATAACTCCCGAATTTGCGGCCGGGGATTTGGATGTCAGTGTCACCTAAGTCATTGATTTATATAGCGTTTATTAGTTGAACTTAAATCACTAACCATGTCTAATCCCATACATCAGCCAAGTATGGAGCAGGACATGGGCAAGCCAAGAACCACCCCAAAACTTGAAGCAAAAGCTATCAAGGACTACCTGGAAACCAAGTCAGTATTCAAAGCAGCAAAGCGTTGCGGACTTGGGTCAACCACAGTCCACAGAATCCTAAAAAGAAACGGAATTGAGGCGACGGGCCAAAAGGAGCATTACAAAAGGATTCGCAAACTTCCCGAAAGCGAAGCACTAAAGGCCGAGTACGAGGCTGGCTCTCATATGAAAGAAATTGCTCAGAAGTATGGTACTTGCATTCAAACTGTCCACGAGGCGTTACAGAAAGCTGGCGCTGACATGCGCCGTCGTGGCGGACAAAGAAGGCTTTTGAGCCCCGCTGAGAAACTGGAAGTTGTTGAGCTATACAGTCATTTGGGAAGCCAGACAGCGGTCGCCGTTGAGATGGGCTTGAGCCAGGGCATTGTATCGAAGACCCTGCGTAGAGCCGGAGTCTCAACGGGCAGACTCATGGGTGAGAACCACCCGAATTGGAAGGGCGGCACAACTGTAACTTCTGGTGGTTACGTTCAGATCAAGATTGATGCTGATGATCCGCTTGCTTCAATGACTAATGGAGAATATTACGTGATGGAGCATAGGTTGGTAATGGCAAGGAAGCTCGACCGCATGTTGACGGAGAATGAAACTGTCCATCACATCAATGGCGACACAAAAGATAACCGTATTGAAAACCTTCAGCTCCGACAGGGTAAACACGGCAAGGGCGTTGTTCATATTTGCCAAGAATGCGGCTCAACCAATGTAAGGACTGAAAAACTAAATTGATAACCCCCAAGCACAAACAAGATCCAAGGATCAATCAGAAGATTCAAGTCATAGGCCCGTCTTTACTTGAGGCGATGAACATGGTTGTTTCGCACGAGTTTGATTGTGTGAAACTGGACCTGGGTGGTCATACATTGACTTTGGATTATCCGACTGCAATCAAGCTCAGTCAGTTATTGCGCGTACACGGTAAACAAGCCAAGAAATTTGCAGGTGATGCTGGCAAGTCTTGGAGTACCGAGGCGAGTATTTTGACTGACGCAGAACAAAACTATAAGCGAGGCTGGTAATGATCATCCCAATTGTCTATGGGAAAGCGACTACCATCTATTTCCCGCTGATTATTGCTGGTGGGACTGGTTTTCAGGTTACTTGGACTCCGGGCGCGGGGGAATATGATTACATCCTTGATGGCGGGTCTATTACAACCTTGGGGTCGGCACCATCACACGAGGGAAATGGTGTCTGGTCTCAGGCCCTGACCATAGCCGAAACATCGGGTGAATATCTGGTCATCACTTATGATGACGGCACCACTGACATTGAAGATCAG
>SDBV01010968.1_pt1 | contig 11814 bp, 8 predicted proteins | sample 2277081 | NCBI WGS metagenome assembly SDBV01 (sample SAMN10402039, study PRJNA504765) | marine sediment metagenome | isolation source: marine sediment core GS10_PC15, 223 cmbsf | place: Arctic Ocean: Southern Knipovich Ridge | collected 2010
AGTGGACCAACTGGTGGCCGAGGCGGTCTACGTCACGCAGCACGTGTTCGCCCCGTTGAAACGGGCCCGGCCACCGGGTCAGCCCAGAGGCCCCGCCCCGCCGCCGCCACCGCCGCCGGCAGGAGGACATTGATGCGCGTGCCGACCCATCTTGTCCGGGGTAGCGTGGGCTTCAATATGACGCCCATGATCGACGTGGTGTTCTTGTTGATCATCTTTTTCCTCGTCGCAAGCCACCTGGCTCAACAGGAGGTCCAAGTCGAGGATCTGGACTTGCCCGGGGCCGGCACCGGCCAGCGCGCCGACGAGCAACAGATCCGCCGCGTGGTGGTCAACGTATTGCCCGAGGAGCAGCCCGGGGGACGAATCAAGGTGGGCGGACGGCTGATCGACGGGCGGCAACTCTCGACCCTGATCGGCTACGAAAGCGCTCGCAGCGACGGCCGCTTGGAGGTCCGCATCCGCAGCGATCGCAAGGTGCCGTATGGCGTGGTCGAGCCGATCATGATCGCCTGCGCCAAGGCCGGTGTGTGGAAGGTAACGTTTGCGGTGGTGGGGAAGTGAACATGCGACGACCTCCCTACCATCGCGACCAGGGCGGCCGACTTGAGGTGAAGATGACGCCGATGATTGACGTGATCTTTCTGTTGTTGATCTTCTTCGTCTGCACGGCCAGTTTCCAGCCGCCGGAGGAAATCCTGCCCACGCAACTTTCCTTGCCGGGGACGGTCGACAGCGACGTGCCGCTCGATCCGGAGGTGGCCGACCTGGAAGAAATCGTGGTCAAGATCCTCTGGCGCGAGGGCCGCGCCCGCTGGCGGATCAACGACGTGGATTACGGCCAACTGGCCCAGGTTCACGCCGTATTGACGGGAGTGAAGCAGGTGAAGGCCGACTTGCCGGTGATCCTCGACGTCGAAGCGGCCGTGCCGATGGAACACGTGATCGACGTCTACGACCTCTGCCGCGGCGTGGGATTAGAGCGAGTCCAGTTCGCGGCGAGCCTGCAAGAGTGATGCATGGTGTGGTTGTCGGTTTTATTGGATTGCAGGGCTAATATGACCAACTTACGGTTGTTCTTTCCCTGTTTGCTGCTGTTCATTCAGGCGTCGGGAGCCTTCGCCGCCGAAGGCTCCAGCGATCAGCGCTTCCTGGCCGGGCTGCGGCAGCGGGGGTTGTATCGGCTGGCGGAAACCTATTGCCGCGATCATCTCGATCCGCTGAAGCATCCCGGACTTTCCGACCGGCGACGGGCCGAATTGGTGATCGAGCTTTCGCGTTGCCTTGCCGAGCGGGCCGTCAACTCGCCGCCCGAAGTGCGCCCGCCGCTTTGGCAACGGGCACTGACGGTGACCGAGGACTTCGCCCGGCGGCATCCGCAAAGCCCGCGGCAGCCGCTGGTCCGATTGCAAGGGGAATTGGGACGGCTGGCCCGAGGTGAATTGGCCCGACAGGAAGCCGAGGTCACGGCCGATGCGGCGCCGCTGTTCGAGGAAGCGAAAACCCAGCTCCGCGCCGCCATCCGAGGGCTCGAGCAGTTGGCCGAGGACGTGCAGCGGCGGCTGCAACAACCCCGCCCGTTGGCCCCGCGCGAAACCGACGCGCTGACGGCCGATCAACTTCACTCGTTGAACCACAACCTCCAGTATCAACTCGCCCGGACACTGCGCAACCAGGCGGCGTGCTATGGCCCCCAGAGCCCCGATCGGGCCAACTCGCTGACCCGGGCGGTCCAACTGCTCAAGCCGCTGGCTGGACTCGATCCGGGCCATCCGCTGGCGTTGGGGAGCCGAGTGGACCTGATCGTTTGCTACCGTCTGCTGGCCGACTATGCCGAGGCCCGGCGGCAGCTTGACGTCTTGCCGGCGGCGGACCCTCCGCCTTCGGTGCAACTCCGCGCCCAGGCCGAACGCATCCGTCTGGCCTTGGCGACCGACCGGCTGTCGGAGGCCGTCTCGCTGCTCTCCCAGGGGCGGCGGATCGACGCAGCGACCTCCGCCGAATTGGATTACGCGTGGCTGCAAACGTACCTGGTTGCCGCGGCCGCCGCCGGCCGGTCCGCCGATCAGGCCAACGCCAACCAGTGGCAGGCCAAGGCCACCGAGATGGTCGAGCGAATCGAGCAGTTGCACGGTCCGTACTGGACCCGCCGGGCCGGCATGTTGCTTTCCCGGTACGTTCAGGCGTCGCCCGCCGGCGGCGATCTGGCCATGCTGGTCCGCGCCGCCGAAAGTTCCTTCCGCAGCGGCCGACTCGACGACGCGCTGGCCACCTACGACAACGCCCGGCGGCTGGCCACGAAACAGGGCAGCCAGGATCGGGCGTTCGAGCTGGGCCATATCGCGGCGGCCGTCGAACACCGGCGCGGCCGGCACCGCGAGGCCATGGCCCGATATCACCAAATCGCCACGACCACGCCCCAACATCCCAAGGCCGCCGAGGCCCATGAGTTGGCGATCTACCATGCGGCCCAACTCGCCAAGAAAGAGCCGTCGCAGGCCTCCCTGGAAGCTTACGCCGCGATGTTGAACGAGCATTTGAAGAACTGGCCTCAGCAGCCCGGCGCCGAGAGGGTCCGGCGGCGACTGGGACGATGGTATGAGCACGGACGCCACTGGAAAAACGCCATCGACGCATACCGCAAGATCTCCGCGGGCGACGGCGAGCATCTCCCGGCGGTTGAGGCGGCGGCCCGCTGCTATCGGGCGTGGTTTGGCGAGCGGCTGGCAGCGGGCGAGCCGGCCGGCCAGATCGCCGCGGAGGCGGCCGACGCGGCCGAGTGGTTCGAGTTACTGGTGTTCGGATCCGGGGGCGTGGTGCCGCAGCGCCTCACTCCGGCGCAACGGTTGGCGGCCCTGGCTGCGGCCCGGCTGCGGCTGAACTACACGCCGGCCGGCTTCGCCCACGCCGAAAACGTCCTTTCGGCCGCCTTGCAGGGCGCCGACGACGCTCCGGCCGAGTGGAAGTCGGCGGCCCGGGCGCTGTTGGTTTTCTCGCTGGCCGGCGGCGGACGGCATCGCGAGGCGGGCGAGGTGCTTACGCAAATCTCCGCCGGCCCGCCGCAAGGATTGTTCGACATGATCGAGGGCCTCGGCCGAGTGGCAGCCTCCGCCCGGCCGCGGGTCCGCACCGAACTGGCCGAACTGCAACTGCGTGCAATCGATCTGCTGCGTCGCCGCCATGCCCAGTTGAGCGAGGCCCAACAGGAGAAACTCCAGCGAACCCACGCTCGGGCGCTGGCCGACGCCGGCCGCATCGACGAAGCGTTGGCCGCCACCAAGTGGCTGGCCGAAAAACACCCTCGCGACGGTGCCCTCCAGCAGCGCTACGCCGAGTTGCTGTTGACGCGCAAAGACTCCGCCTCGATGCAAACCGCACTGAACAAGTGGCGCGAGCTGGAGAAGAAATCCCGGCCGGACAGCCCGCGCTGGTACCGCGCCAAGTACCGGGTGGCCTGGCTGCACTGCGAGATGGGCAACAAGGATCAGGCGGCGAAGATCATCACGCTGTTGAGGCTTCTGCACCCCGAGTTGGGCGGGCCCGAGATGAAGGCCAAGTTCGACGAGTTGCTCCGGCGCTGCCGGCCGTAGGCCCACGTTTCTCGGCTCTTTGGAGTGCGGTGACTTGTCACCGCTTTCCTTTTCCGACCGTGTTGCCCGATGAACGACCCTCGCAGTTGCGAAACGGTTGAAAAAAGAAAGCGGCGACAAGTCGCCGCACTCCAAAAGTACCGTAAGAAAAACAGGGTAGCCCGACGAATCGAGCTACCCTGGCTTGAAAAGAGACGGACTCTCTATCTCTTCGGCCCGGGGGGCAACGGGACAGTTACCACGGGCCGCGAACGTAATAGACTCCAAATTGATCGGTATCGCTGGGCCAGCGCGGGGTCGGCCGAAACGCCCCGCGATTAGAGTAGCCGGGGCCCGGCCAGTGGCGATGGAACTGGTGGCAGATGGGTGTGACCCGGGTGTTGCCCACGCCCCAACCCCAATGCGTTTGCGTTTCGACGGTGGGCGGAACCACCAACGCCACCGGCGCGCCCAAGGCCGTGTGATAGTACCCGCCATGCCACGGGTACCTGTCCACGTGTCGGCACCCGCAGGGTGGGATCGCCCCGGCCGGCTCCGCCGCGCCGAGGGCCGCCACGGCCAGCGTCGCCACGATCAGCAGCAGCGAACGTTTCATGGTTGTGGATTCCTTTTCTCAGTGGCTAAACTTGTTGCACCACCGCGGCGCGTTGATCGGTTTAGGTGGCCCGTGGAGCCAACTGAAATCGAGCCAGCTTCTATTCCAACTCACACAGGTCTTCGTCCAGCCGCTGCCACCGTTATAGCGGTAGTAGGTGCGGTGGTGCGGGTAGAGCATTTCGTGCGGCATCAAGGGTTGATACGTGACGTAAGTATGCCCGACCAGCGGCGGCGTGGGCCGGGGGCTAAGATAAAGCTCCGCACCGACGCCCCCGTAGCCGACCGGTGGAACGTAGTAGTTGTAGAACAAATCGGGAGACGTGCGGTGCCGCTGGGCGGCCCGGGCCTGGTGCGAATCGCCCGGCGCAAGCTCCCAGACCGAAAGTACGGCGGCCAAGGTGATCATCACGGGCAGGAGTCTGCGAACCATAATGTGGCTCCTGAATAGGCGGGAAGGCAACGAGGCGGGAAAACAACGGCCAAGTCGGAAGGTGAAGGCTCGGCTTACCAAGAGTCTCGGCTTGTGGCGGTCCTGCGGGTGAATCTTTATTTGCCGAAGATGGCAAACAGACCGAATCTGCGGGAAACCGCGGGAAAACGGGTGGGAATCGGCCGGCATAATCGCTATAATCCGTCCGGTCCGGCCCCACTGCGGCCGCCCCGGAAATGGGGATAATCAACAGAAGGCGGCATTCGCCAGACGACCTCCAAATCATCGACAACAGGGAGCCACTCGATTGGCAGCGTCAACCAGGTCCCAGAAGACTAGAACCACCACCAGAATGAAGAAGGACACTACCGCTTCCAACGGTGCTCCGCGGCGTCGCCGGCGTCGGGCAACCGCCCAATCGATGGCCGCCAGCCAGCGCGACATCTCCGTCAGCGAGTTCTTCGCCAAGAATCGACACCTTCTGGGGTTCGATAACCCCCGAAAGGCACTCTTGACCACCGTCAAGGAAGCCGTCGACAACGCCATCGACGCCTGCGAAGAGGCCGGCATTCTGCCGGAGATCTGGGTCCACATCCAACGAAACGGCCAAGGCCCCAACCGCTTCAAGGTCGGGGTGCAGGACAACGGGCCCGGAATCCTCAAGAAGCAGATCCCCTTGATCTTTGGCAAGCTGCTCTACGGATCGAAGTTTCACCGACTACGCATGAGCCGCGGGCAACAGGGCATCGGCATCAGTGCGGCGGGTATGTACGGACTGCTGACCACCGGCAAACCGGTCAAGATCATGTCGAAGGTCTCCGTGCGCAAGCCGGCCCACTACTACGAAATCCAGATCGACACCAAGCGGAACCGCCCGGAGATCGTCAACGGTCGCGGCGACGGCGTCGACATTCAGCCTGGGGCCCGAGGCTTGAAGGCCATTGAAAAGCACGGCATCGAGTGGATCGAGTCGAATCACGGCACCCGGGTGACGATCGAATTGGAAGCCAAGTATCAGCGCGGCCGCGGCAGCGTCGACGAGTATCTCGAGCAGACCGCCATCGCCAATCCCCACGTGGCGATTCACTACGAAGACCCCGACGGCAACCAGAAGGACTATCGGGCCGTGACCGACGCCTTGCCGGCCGAACCGCGAGAGATCAAGCCGCATCCGTACGGCGTGGAGTTGGGGATTCTGGTCGGGATGCTCAAGAACACCAAACAGCCGACGGTCACCCAGTTCCTGGTGAAGTCGTTTTCCCGCGTCAGCCCGGCCGTGGCCCGACGGATCTGCGAGGGCGCCGGAATCAGCACCCGGGCCAGCACCAAGAAAATCGGCCGGCACGAGGCCGACATGGTGTACCAGGCGATCCAAAAGACGAAGATCAAGGCCCCCTCGACCGATTGCATCTCGCCGATCGGCGAGGAACTGATCCTCAGGGGATTGCACCAGGTGGTGCCGGGTGAGTTTTACGCGGCGGCCACCCGACCCCCGGCCGTCTATCGCGGCAATCCGTTTCAGATCGAGGTCGGTCTGGCCTACGGCGGCGGTTCCGTGGCCCATCGGGTGACGCGCGAGACGCTGGTCGAACTGCTCGAACAGAGCGACGCCCGCACGCTCCGCCAGTTCCTCGCCACCACCTTCGACGGCCTGGGGACCGACGCCGCCGACAAGATCATCAAGGAAGCCGGCGTGAAGACCCGCACCTCGCCCGGCCGGCTGGGCAAGAAAGGCGTCGACCACCTGCACGAGGCCATGCGCAACGTGAGCGTCAACGACGGCCAGACGATGACCGTGTTGCGCTACGCCAACCGCGTGCCGTTGCAGTTCCAGGCCGGCGGATGCGCGATCACCCAGACGGTGATGTCGACCAACTGGCGGCCCTACGGGCTGAGCCAGTCGCGGGGCCAGTTGCCGCGGGGGCCGGTGACCCTGATGGTACACATGGGCAGCGTGTGGGTCCCGTTTACCAGCGAATCGAAAGAGGCCATCGCCGCCTATCCCGAGATCCACAAGGAACTCCGCCTGGCCCTGCAATCGGTGGGCCGTAAGCTGGGCATGTATCTGCGGCGGCGAAAGAAAGTCAAGCACGAAGGCCAGCGGCGGAACATCTTCCTTCGATACCTCGGCGAAGTGGCCACGGCCGTCAACCGGATCAACCAAACCGATCGCGAAACGCTCTATCAGCAACTCCTGCTGGTGGCCCGAAAGAAGACGGCCGACGCCGACGTCAAGCTCGACGACCGCGGCCGGCCGATCGATGAAGAGGAATTGGACTTGGGAGAGAGCGTATTGATCGTGGACCCCCAGGAGCGATTGACTGCGGCCAAAGAGGAAACAGCCGCGGAGGAGGCCGTTTAGCAGCCGCCGGCACGGCGGCTATTGTCTGTGATCAGGCAGATCGAACCGAGGCAGATCGAAGCTCCTCCGAGAATACTGGAACGACCATGGCCAAGAAAAAAACAGTACGCCGCAAACCGGCTGCCGGCAGCGGGGCCTCCGCTGCGAAGGTCAAGCTGGCCCCCCGTGACGAGAAGACCCTCGGCCAGTTAAACGGTCTGGCCGACGGTGTGGTCGCGGCGGCCGGCCGGCGCCGCGACCCGCACGTCGACGTCCCCACCCGATCGCTGTCGAACGTCCGCTACAACCGGACGAAGAAGTTCATCGAGATGGGCAGCAACAAGATCCGCCGCGAACTGTTCAACCTCTCGCAGGCCAAGAGCTTCATGCAGACGATGCTCGTGGCCAGCGGGGCCACCCAACTGATCGAGGCGGGCAAAACCACCAGCATCCGAGGCCTCTACTACCTCTTGAAGCACACCATCGAGGGCACCAAGGAAGAGACCTTCGGCGACCAGTCCGAATGCGATCCGGTGATCGAAGACGTCGAGGTGCTGTTGAACGGCCTGCGGGAGGAGTTGCACCTGTACGCCCAAAAACGGGGCGACATGGTGGGCAACATCGTGCTGGTCGACAGCGGCGACGAGATCGATTGTGCGCGGATGGGCTCCGGCGGCTACGGCATCCCCTCGATCGTCGAGCCGGAAGTGATCCGCTTCAAAAAGTGCGACGCCCGGTTCGTGCTGCACGTCGAAAAAGACACGGTCTGGCAGCGATTCAACGAGGACAAGTTCTGGCGCAAATACCGGTGCATCCTGACGCACGGAGCAGGCCAGCCTCCCCGCGGCGTCCGCCGGATGCTCTACCGGCTCCACCACGAGCTGAAGCTGCCGGTCTATTGCCTGTTGGACAACGACCCTTGGGGATATTACATCTACAGCGTGATCAAGCAGGGCTCGATCAACCTGGCCTTCGAGTCGCGGCGGATGGCGATTCCGGCGGCCCGATTCCTGGGACTGCGGAGCGTCGACTTCGAGCGTTGCGGGCTTTCCGACAGCGTGACGATCGACTTAAACGAAACCGACCGCAAGCGGGCCAAACAGATCGCCAGCTATCCCTGGTTCGCCCACAAGAAGCCCTGGCAAAAGGAGATCAAAAAGCTCCTGGACAACGGTTTCAAGCTCGAAGTGGAAGCCCTGATCAGCAAGGACATCAGCTACGTCACCGAGCAGTACACGCCGCAGCGGCTGCGAAACAAAGACTGGCTGGATTAGGATTAGGATTAGGAAAAGGTGTCAGGGAGGCAGATGCACCGGTGTTTGGGGCAAAGACCATTGGCTGCGGCCAACGGCCGCCGGCGCCGATCGTGTGACCCCCGCCCCCGGGCCGTTTTGGACGCCTTTCTCCAACGGGACAAAGCGAAAACTCCACGCCCCTTTAGCGGCAACATTTTCCCCGCGGGCCGGCTCGGTGGCCGATAACTTGCCTAGTAAAATGGACTTACGTCGATTAGAATGATGTCAAGTGGACTTGCCTCGCCTGGTCCAAAAACCAACAAATGGCCGCAAAACCGGGGCTAAGTGGTGATTCTGCAACGGTTTGCGTCGATTCACCTGCAACCCTTCGGGAGCGTCTTTTGCGCGACTCGACTTACGGCGACCGCTGGTGCATCAGAGGCGACCGAACTTGTTTCGACACAGGGCGTTACGAATTCACCCGCTCGATGCCCGCCGCCGTAAGCCGATTTCACCCCATCTATGTTCACCCGGCATACCACGTGAATTCACCCGGCATGCGACGTTAACCGGACCGTTGCCCCGCGACATCAGATGCTACAGGGCGCCCGCATGTTCCAGGCGTGGTGGTCGTCGCATTCTCGCAAGACACCAAGTCGGCGCGGGAAACGCGATGCGAAAACTGAATGTTTAGAGTTTGAGCCCGACGTCTCATCGCGACTCCGCGAGGGTATCAAAGCCGGAACCGGCGTGTGCTCCAAAGTCGCTCTCTGAGACGCTCACAACTCCCAAGATCCAGCACATATACTGCGCGAGGTCGCTCATCGCTGTACTTTTCCGGATTCCAAACGCGCGGGATCGACACAAGGGCCGCGACCTCCGGACGGAGAAGATGAAAGATGGCTTGCCCGAGCTTCTGCAATTTGCTGCCAAGAGAACATACAAAGATTCCGTACGCCTGTCTGCGCTTTCTGTAGACGCTTTCCAGTACGCTAAGTGTTTCCCGGTAGTCGAATGTGCTGACGTAGCAGTGTCGGTGCGACTTTTCGATCAGAGCGCCGTGATACTCGCGCTGAGCGTCTATACGCCACCGGTTCTCCACGGTATGAGGGACTCCGAACATCCATTGGACCCGACTGGGACAAAGCTCCTCGATGACGGCCCTGACGCGTGTGCATGCAAACGCCGGAAACACGACCAGGAAGGTTGGCCTCGAATCAGCGTCGTGCCCGGGTATTCTTCGAAGTACCTCCACCTTATCCACTCCTTGAGTAAGAAATTCGGGTGGATCGGGATCAGGCAACCCTTCGTGATTGCGGAGGGCGAGGTACTCGCCGAATCGCGGGCGGTAGGTTGGCGACTCGGAGTAGACGATAGTCAACCTTGCTCGCGTGTTCAGCAACGCATGAAGTCCTTCCAGCAGAAGGCGCGAACTGCCCACCGTGATGTCGAACACGACGTGAGTCGACTCCGCGTCGAGGTCGAGGTCAACACTCCTGAGACGAGCAAGTAAGGCATCACCAAAATCAGCTCCCAGGTCGTGATCGTCGTGTGTGAGCAACTTGGGCTTTTTGTCATCACCTAGCCTCTGCAACGTCGAGTGCCACTCGCTTTCGTGCTCGAAGTTGGATTTGCCCATTCCCTTGTTTGCGTACTTAACGCCTACTACGGTAGTCGCGCGTACCCCGCGCTCTGCTAACTCATTAGCGGCAGCTAAGCACCTGCGCTCAAAGCCCAGGATCGAGACTATGCAGTCGACAGTCTCCGGAACGTCAAATCGCTCGATGCGACGAAGTTCAGGGAGGTCAGCCACAACATCCTCGAATGGCTTTTCAAACTGCGAAGTCATATCTGTTTCTCCTTCACCCTACAGTCTAAGACACTCAATCGAAGAGCGGATATTTCTCGTCCCCACGCTTCTTTCGAGCATCTTCGATTGTGCTTCGGGCGTGATTTTCCGCTATGCCCTTCGAATCAGCGCAGAAAGCCGACCACTGCTGCTGCGACAACGTGAAGCTCTCGCTGTTGACAAGTCCAATACGGAAGGCGGGGCAGAAGATCCGTCGCAGCAGCACACGGCTCGATAGTGTGTTCCGCCTCGACCGTCCTTTATCCGCGTCAATGAACAGGCAATGGCGTTGCAGCAGTTTCCAGAGCAATGGGGGCTGGTCTGTCGCGTCTGCTTGGCCGTCGTCTTCCTCTAATCGGGCTAGATCAGTTGCGACGGCATCCAAGCCTGCCTCATCCAACTCGATCCGCAAAAGCTGATACGGATCTCGTCTATTGCCCCCGCGCTCGATGTACGGATACCCCTCTAAAAGACGCCTCGAAAGGTGCCCAAATGCATCCACAATCTTGAAGAGCCGCTCACCGTGGCGGGGTATTCCCTTGACCTTCGAAAGGTACTGCTTCGAGTAGCCTTCGATAACAGCGTTCTGATGCCCGGGGGGAATCAGTGAAGTCTGATCGCGTGTGACATTGCACTGGTCGAACATTCGATTCAGCAACTCCAGGATGTTGCTGACATCCCCAATACACAAGTCACAAATCGTGTCCCAGCCGTGGTAGTACGCCAGGATATGCTCATCCTCCAGTTCCCGCTGCGTCTCGTTCTCGGCTACTTCCGGTGGATTCTTCCGCAGTTTATCCTGCTTCTTCTGGCGTCGCTGCTCCGCCTCCTCCTTCAAGGTACGAGCAAGTGTGCCCTCCCGATATTGTGATTTGCCGAGAAGAGACCGAACGCGCCCTTCATACCCGCAGAGCTTCAATCGGTTGTCCACGATTTCGCCGAGGAATTCCTTCTGACTCTTCGACGGGAGCTTCAGGCAATACAGGGTCCCCAGATTCCACTCCCGGTAGTCTCTGTCCTGGTCCAGGAATGCCCCGAAAGTCTGATCTGGAGTGACGCCGAAGACCTCTGACGAGATCTTGCACTTGTAGGAAGCATTTGGAACAAACAGGATGTGATTGAGGGCCTGTTGCGCCTCCTTCGGGACCTTGCGCTCGGTGTAGTCGTCTACGAAGAGATAGAGGACCTTTCCACCGAAGGGCCCAATTTTCGTCGCCGCGAAATCCGCCAGATCGGCGACAAATCCTTGTGTCGTGCGCGTGGCGCAGTCTTCGTCGTTCCAAATGCGCATTCGCGTCTGGTAAATCGCTCGGGTTATCGTCGCCTCAATCTCGTCCAAAGACTCTCTGTCGCCATCAGCGTCTTCGCTGAGGATCGCAGTGTGTTGCCGAACGAACGTTCTGAACGCGCGCAGGTCCATTTCCGTCAACCGCGACTGGCACGCGATAAGCGAGGCTGTAAATTCCCGTAGGACTATCAGGTTAAGATAGTGTCGCAGGTCATCTTCTCGGCGATGCAACAAATCGCGATCCAAGGCGCTAAACCTGAGGCGAAACTCGCGGTTGCACGATATGTAAAGTCCCACAAACTGACGAGACAGGGCGTCGTCGAGCTTGCCCGCGTCGGCCAGACAACGCAGGGACATCGATCGAAAAACCGTGGTCTTGCCACAGCCGCGCGGGCCGATTACCAGAAGGTGCGAGCTGGCTTCAATCTTATCGCGCCAAGGAAAAGATTTGGCGGACAACTCGTAGAGTAGCTGGTTGTCCAGC
>SDBV01010969.1_pt1 | contig 11813 bp, 12 predicted proteins | sample 2277081 | NCBI WGS metagenome assembly SDBV01 (sample SAMN10402039, study PRJNA504765) | marine sediment metagenome | isolation source: marine sediment core GS10_PC15, 223 cmbsf | place: Arctic Ocean: Southern Knipovich Ridge | collected 2010
TATGGTTTGCAATCTGCTGCTATAAGATTTAAAAATTCAATTCAAGAAAATGCAAAATCCCATGCAATTGCAGAAGATGTCATAGAAGCTTGCCACAATGGAATTGTTTCGTGGGAAAAAAATGCAAATGTGATTCCAATTCTAATAGAAGGAAAGGATGATTATTTTAAAACTAAAGAAAGATGGGATATATTAAAACAATTTTTTAATGACAAAGAAATTGAATATAAAGAAGTTCTCTCGCCTAGTGGCAGTGTTTTGACAAAAATAATTTATCTAATTTACTTGCTTGATTATGCGTCAATTTATTTAGCAATTCTAAACAAAATTGATCCTACTCCAATAAATTCTATTGATTATATTAAAAAAAGACTTTAAAGAACACTAATCATTCATGAAATATTTCATTTTAGCTGAAATCCTTGATAGTACATAAATAATAATTGCAGCTAAAATGAAGAAAAATGCTATGAATATTAGTAGTACTGTAAACACTGTCAAGCCCAAAGGCAATCTACCGACTGTGTTGTAAAAATCAACAACGAAATAGGTACTTAATCCTGAAGCTATGAAAAACACCAGTGATGGAATGCCAAATGCCTGCAAGGGTTTGGTTTCTACAATTAATTTGAAAATCGTTAGTAAAACACTTAATCCATGTCTTAATGGATTTTTGGATGAGGTTTTAACTCCCTCAGGATACATTTCTTTTCTTGGAATTTCAATAATTTTCAATTTTTGAACAGATGCTTTTAGTAAGATTTCAGCTGACATGCCCATTCCTTCAGTTTCTAAAATTGGAATAATTTGATGAAGTGATTCTTGGCTATACGCCCTAAATCCGCTTTCTGCATCTTTTATTGGATTTCCAATAAATGAGCTTACCATTTTTGTGATTAGTTGTATGCCAAATTTTCTATAGGGCTTTACCTGGTCATTGTCTTCTAAAAACCTTGATCCAATAACAATATCTACTTCATTGGATAAAATTGGTTTTACAAGTTTAGGAATGTCTTTTGCATCATGTTGTAAATCAGCATCAAAGGTAATTGTTACCTTCGCATTTCTTTTCAATCCCTCTTGTAGACTGGTTTTTATTGCTCCACCGTAACCACGATTCATTTTATGGGAAACAACCTCGGCACCTGCTTCTCTAGCAACTAATTCAGAATTATCTGTGGAACCATCGTTGACTACTAGAACCATATCGGCAAATTCTTTGCATTGCACTATAGCCTGTTTAATAGTAGATTCAGCATTATATGTGGGAATGCACACTAGAATTTCTATTGCTTTATTGATTGTGGGTTCTTTTTCGGATTCACTTAGCATCCTATTGATAATGGAGAAAAAATCCAATATTTAAAAACATGTGAAGGTGTATTGATACCTTACAACCAATTTTTTGTTAAAAGCGATTGTTCATGAATTTAATGGATATTTATCGACTTGCGAATAACTCTATTATTATATATGAAAATCGATGTAACTTTAAAATAGTTTTTCCATTAGACTAGCAAGTGATGTTTGTAAAATTTTTGGGTCAGGCGTGCACTTTAATTGAAACGAAGAATAAGAGAATTATTGTTGATCCGTGGATTGTTGGCCCTTGTAATGTTAACACATGGTATACCTTAAGAAGAAAAGCGGCAAAAAAAAATAACATACCAACTGATGTTGATTATATTTACATTTCTCATGAACATGAGGATCATTTTCAACAAGAAACACTCAAAGAATTTTCAAAAGATCTACCAATTTATATTTGCAAATTTCCAACAGATCGGTTTTACAATGCTATCATTAAATTAGGATTTAAAAATGTTAATGAGTTAAAATCATGGAACCCTGAAAAACTTGATGAAGATCTTGAAATAACTTCAATTAAAAATACTGATTTAATGTTTGAGGATTCTGCCTTACTCATAAAAAGTAATGAAGGTACTGTTTTTTGTCAAACAGATTGCAAAATGAGTTATGAATCAATGAAAAGAGTTAGTGTGGCTAAACCAGATATAGGATTTTTCATGTATTCTGGTGCAAATTGGTATCCGGGAGCATATAGGTATCCTAAAGAAAAAAAAGATGCTATAAGTAAAAAACGTAAAGCTAACAAGATTAATGGGTTTGTAAATTACGTAAACGTAACAAAACCAAAGTATGCGATTGCATATGCAGGAGGACCATTATTTCCTCATAAATCACAATTAGAATTGAATGATCCTGAAACGGGTATTTTTGGGTGTCCTGATGAAGCTAAAAAAGCATGGGATGTCAGTGGAAATTCAGGTTCTGAGATAGTTATAATGGCGGCAGATGATGAAATTGCAATTGATGGAACTCTTACAAAAAAAGCTGAACCAATATTATCTACTCAAAAAATGGATGCGGTGTATCAACTAGCTGATGAAGTAGAGGATGATCTCAATCGAAGATGGAAAGGAGAGGGTGAGGCTTCCCCAAAACTGCCAATTCAAATAATTGATTATTTTAATAGGATTATTTCTGATAATCCTATTGCTAGAAAACACATTGATATGAAAGTACAATTAGTAGCTGAAGGAAAAAATGGAGGCGGATTTGTTTTTAACATGACAAAAGATAAAGAGACAGGTCCCTATGCTAAAGAGGGTTTTATTGATGATTGGAATTATTTTATGAAAATTCCTGCCCATTTAGTTCAAAAAGCGGTTTCAGATGAACTGTTATGGGAAACTTTATTTTTGTCATGTAGATGGGAGGGTGATAGAAATCCTGATCAGTGGAATGAGCATTTTATTAATCTTCTTTATGATCCTGATCCAAAAAGGATTGAAAAAATCTACAAAATCTATGATACAAGGTAGTAGAACATGGAAATTAAGGTAATGAAAAAAGAAATTCCCCAAAATGAAATTATTGAGATTGCTAAGAGTCCAAAAATCTTAGTATATTTCGATGGTCAACAATACTTTGCTTTTAGTGGAATTTGTCCTCATGCAAAATGGCCCCTTGAATTAGGAAAAATTTCTCATCATCTTCTTACTTGTGCTGGACATAATTGGGAATTTGATATTTCTAATGGAAACTGTACTTCAAACCCTGGAAGAGGTCTAAAAATATACAATGTAGTAGAAAGAGATGAAGAACTTGTCATTTCTTTTTGAATCCATAATTTTTAAAATGTCATTTTTGTAGGTTTGATTTTGGAATAAGAGTTTACTTATGTTCTTCAGTTTTATCTAAAATTTTTTTATCATAAAGTATTGAACATTGCTAGCCCCCACAAGTATCACATGTAATATTTTAAATGGAGTTTTAAGGATCATATGTATAATTATTCTTAATAATCTCTAGTAAGCTGATTATGTCTTCTTTACTAATCTTCTTTGGGTTATTATCAAGATGTTTTCTATCAGTGAGGATTAGATTTGCAGCCTCATCCAAATTTTGTTTTAGGGTAATATTCTTAAAATCAAATTTTTTTACTAATTTCAAAAATCTCTCGTAAAATATAGATTCATTAAATTTATGCGCTACAGCAGTTGTAAAGGCAAGGGCATGTCCATGAGAAATCCCTTCGTTTGAAAAAACATATGATAAAGCATGGCCTAAAGTTGTGGAAGAGTTTCCAAAACCTAAACCGGATATTAATGATCCTAGAGCTATTTTTTCATGATTATTTTCTAATATTCCCTCCTCCAAGAAATCAAAGGCTTTTTCACACAAAAATTTGGTGAGGGGATTGGCTAATTTACTATCATAAGCTTCCGTACATTGAGCACAGGCATCAATTGCGGAATTTTTTATTACTTCTTGTGGCGAGTTATTCATAAAGAATGGATCAACGATAGCAACATTTGCAAACAACGCATCATCATGAAAGCTTTTTTTCTTTCCATCAATTTTTAAAACGGAAATACGAGTTACTTCACTACCACTTCCAAATGTAGTAGGAACCATAATCTTTGATTTTACTAACTTATATCCCACAAATTTTGCTACATCTAAGGAACTTCCCCCGCCTAATCCAATAATATGAGAAAAATTTGATTTTTCAAATTCATCGATAATTTTGTTAGCAGTTTCAATTGAAGGATTAGGTTCTACTTTATCAAAAATCAGGCAATTTTGTAATGAAAGATGGTCTAGCCATCCTCTTGATTTTGCTCCTTTGGAAGACACAATGAGACAATTTTTTGGAAAACTATACTTTTGGGCTGAATTCTCACCAAAAATTATAATCGGAGGTTGTTTTATTGTAAACATAGGATATTTTTTCTAGTCATCCAATTTTAAGTTAAAAATAATACCTTGGAGTAAATAATTTCCAATAATGACACAATCGGAATTATTAAGAGATTTGTTGAAAACAAAGCCTATACTAAAAGTTGGGGGTGCGTTTGATGCAATGTCAGCAAAATTAGTTGAAATCCATGATTTTGATGCTGTATGGGCCAGCAGCTTCGCAATATCAGCTACGCACGCTTTACCTGATGCAAGTATTATGACCATGACTGAATTTCTTGCAGTTACAGCTAACATGGCAGAATCATGTAAGATTCCGATCATTGCTGATTGTGATACTGGTTTTGGAGGTCCAAGTAATGTCAGTCATATGGTAAAAAAATACGAAAGTGCGGGAATCGCTGCAATTAGTATAGAAGACAAAACATTTCCAAAACAAAATAGTTTGTTGGAAAATGGAAAACAAGAACTTTTGTCCGAAAGGGATTTCGTGGCTAAATTAATTGCTGCAAAAGAAGCTAAACAAGACCAAAATTTTATGATAATTGCTCGTGTGGAGGGTTTGATAGCTGGTTTGGGAATGAATGAGACAATTAAACGTGCAAAGGCTTATGAAAAAGCAGGCGCAGATGCAATCATAATTCATTCTAAAAAAAATACGGCTGATGAAATTTTTGAATTTTCAGATTCCTGGAATGGAAACATACCATTAATTGTAATACCTACATCTTACCCATCAGTTTCAATAGATGAATTAATAGAACATAAAATTAAGATGGTTATTTATGCCAATCAAACTTTAAGAGCAGCACATAATGCAATTTCAAATCTTTTAAGCCAATTAAGTAAAGCAAAAAGTTTGGATGAAATTAAACTAGACCTTTCCACAATGGAAGATGTTTTTCATTTACAGCAAATGTATAATATTAAAAATCAAGAAAAAATTATTGAAGAAAATTTAAGAAAGATGGGTTATCTTAATTGAAGGAATCCCTACAGAGAAAGATGTTTGATTTTTTGGTAAAAAATCAAATAAAAAATTTTATTGGTGTTCCTGATTCAACATTGAAATATTTTATTGATCAGGGACTAAAAAAAAGAAAAATTCTTATCTCAACTAGAGAAGAAGAGGCTATTGGTATCGCAGTAGGAATGTCACTATCAAAAAGTCATTCTCTAGTTTTTATGCAAAATGCAGGATTTGCTAATTCTCTTAGCACAATAACGTCATTGGTCCAACTTTACGAAATTCCAATAATTTTCATGATTGGTTGGAGAGGCTATCTACGTTCTGATGCACCTGAACATAAAAAAATTGGTAAAATTCAACCACAATTAATTAAATCACTCGGATTGGAATCAAAAATTGTTGATGATAAAAATTGGCACAAATGTTGCAAATGGGCATTAAATAAAATCAAACGAAATATCCCTTGTGCCTTGATAATACGGAGGGTTTTTCTTGATTAGAAAAGAAGCTATAACTGTTGCAGTTAGTAAAATTGGAAATAGTCCAGTTGTTGCGGCAAATGGATACATAAGTAGAGATTTGTTTCAAGTTTGTGATAAAAGTTCAAATTTTTACATGATTGGATCAATGGGCCTCGCTTCATCCATAGGATTAGGTATTGCTATGAAAAACCCTAAAAAAAGGGTCTATGTTTTTGATGGAGATGGAAATATACTCATGAATCTAGGATCTTTAACCACAGTTGGGTTCCTAAAACCAAGAAATCTTGTTCATATAATTTTTGATAATAGTTCTCATGAATCTACTGGAGGACAGCCATCAAATTCAAATAAAGTCCAAATTGATTCCTTAGCTAAAGCCTCAAATTACATTACCTTTAAAACAGATTCAAAATTAGGGTTTAAAAAAATTTTAAAAAAAATAGAAAAAATATCGGGTCCAATTTTGATACTTGTTAAAATTAAGAAGAGTGAAAATGTTAGTAAAAGAATTAGAATGGATACTCTGGACATAAAATCTAGATTTATGAATGCATTGTGAAAATTTGATGAGAACAATTGTAATTGGGGCAGGCTCAGCAAAAAGAATAGGAGGATTCGCTAAGGAATTACCTAAATCTTTAATTGAAATTAATGGAAAATCAATACTTTCAAGACAGATTTCACTGTTAAAGAAGAATGAAATTTTAGATATTGTAATAATAACGGGACCAAATAGTGAAAAATTTGATTTTCCTGACTTAACTTATGTTCATGATGAAAAATATCTGGAACATGATATTTTAGGAAGTTTGATGGAGGCCCGAAATTATATCAAAGGCGATGTTTTGATAACCTATTCAGATATTTTAGTTGATGAATCTATTCTGCATCAAATTCTAGAAAATAAATCGGATATAGGTATCGCAATAGATCTAAATTGGGAGGAAGTATATCATGGAAGAACAGAACATCCAAAATCAGAAGCAGAAAATGTATTATTAGATAAAAATGGAAAAATCATACAAATTAAAAAGAACATACAGAATTCAAGTGGACAGATAGGGGAATTTCTTGGCATAGTTAAATTATCGAGTCTAGGTTCCAAAATTTTAGTTAAAAAATATGAAAATATACTAAATAATCACAAAGGCAAATTCCATAATGCACCTTCCTTGATTAAAGGATACATGACTGACATGATCCAAGAATTAATAAATTCAGAAATTTCTGTAACACCAATTTTTGTTTCAGGTAATTGGTGTGAGATTGACACTACTCAGGATTTAGAAAGAGCAGAAAAAATATTTCATTAAAAATCAGTCTTGTTTTTGTAGTTTTTGTAATTCATTCCATAAAACCTCCTCCATTTTTTCTCCAGAGCCAGATAAATTTCTCTCCTCTTTAGGATCTGTTTCTAAATTGTAAAGTTCTTTAGTCTTGTTGTACTCATTGTAGATCAATTTCCATTTTGATGTGCGTACCGATTTTACATTAGGTTCTTTTGGTGGCTCTCTTTTATCTAAAGGGTTTCCAGTTTCTGAATATGCTATTTTTTCAGAATATTCTCGACCATTGATTAATGGCATTAAAGAAATTCCATCTAATTTTTCATATTTTTCATCTAAAGGAATTTTAAGATAATCAAGTATGGTTGGCATCAAGTCTACAGTCTTAATTTGATGTTTAATTTCTTTCGTAGAAAAATCTGGAGAGAAAAAATAGGCGAATGTTTTTAAAGTGTAATCATAACAAAATGCACCATATGCTCTTTCACCAAATTTTTCTCCTACACTAATTCCGTGATCAGACATTACTAAAATCAATGAGTTTTTATGAAAACCTAGATTTGTGATTTCTTCCCATATTTTTTCAAGATGGGATTCTGCTCCATGAAAAAGATCATCATATCTTCGTTCGTTTTTTTCTCGATTGCTAAAAAATTCTTTACTATTATTATTGTAAACTTTCAAAACTTGATCTCTGATACCTGTATGAATTTTGCTATAGTGTAAATACAAAAAGAAGTTTTTGCCATTATTCAATACTTCAACCATTCTTTGAAGTAATTCTTTATGCCTAGAGGTTAGATCATCTTTAGATTCATCATGTACAATGAAATTATCAAATCCTTGTTTTGGTACTACTAACTCATTAATTAAATCAGAGTGAGTGTAATAACCTGCATCATGAAGATATTCAGTTAATGTTTTGAATTTATCTTTCTTAAATTTAAAGGTGGACCAATAACTATTAGTTCCTGTTCTTGTTCCTAAACTACCGCTAAATACTGCATGCATTGCTGCAATTGTATGTGGTGCATAGGTAATTAATTGTGAAAAAAACACTGATTTAGATTTAATTTCATTAAATATATCAGATTTTAAAGCTCTGTCTAACCTGCCACCATCTATCATAATAATAATTATGTTTTCCTTATTCATATTCATAGAATTATTTTGAGCTTAATTATTAATTTTTGATTGGTTAATTTTTCTCCTGAGGATCAAACCATTGCGTTGACTCAGAAATTACTCTATGAACATTTGCTTTTCCTAGAAATGAAAGTTCCCTTTGAGAATCACCCGCAATTTTTCCCCCAATTCTCAAAACCAAAAGTTTACCTTCTCTTCTGAAGTTATGTTTCACAAAGGGTTTAACATAAGCAGAATCTCCGGGATTGATTACTTCTTGGTATGATTTTCCATCTAACTTCCAGTTTAATAAAACACTAGAATTTCCTACGTTATACACATATTGATGTGATCCTGCACTTAAATCAAAATCAGGATTGTCTGAATTTTGAATCCTTATTTCAAAAGCTTTTGAATACGGTATTACAGTGGATGAAGTCAATTCCACAAGTTCGTAAGCTTTTGTGTCTTCAGGATAGAACCATTTTTTCCCTTCATCATGATAACTTATAATTACTTTTTCTTCAATTTTGTCATTTGGCATTAAATCTCTAGTGTTAACATTTAGTGCAATTGCTAATTGTTTCAGTTCAGAATCAGTAGGGGTTACATTTCCATTTTGAAAGTTAGCTAATCTTACTCTAGAAAGATTTGTTCTTTTGGATAATTCATCAATTGATAAATTGGATATGTCTATGAAATATTTTAAAATGGATGCAATCGCAGTTTCTTTGTTTGAAAAATCTAAAGCATATTCTGGTCCCAGTTTTGTTGAAATGCAGGATAATTCTTGTTGTATATCACCTGTGAGTTTACTACCATAGGTAAGTGCCAGTATCAATCCCTTTTGCTTCGCTCCTCTACGGGTAGTAAAAGTGTGAGGCACAAACGGTGTGATGTACATAGAGTCACCGGTGTTCATTACAGCAACTTTTTTTTCATCATTACTTCCTTTGTAGTAAAAATTCACTTCTCCAATAAAATAGGTAAATTGATGCATAAAGTGTCCATTGTTCCATTGAGCATCAGGGTTATCCGGTTTATTGTCATCGACGTAACAGAGTTCCATGATCCATTCTGGTCTAAATGGAGCCGCTGTACTCATTGCGGTATCACGATATTCGTAATATGGTTTTCCTGCACGTGTCATAATTCTTGAGCTTTTTTCTGATTCTTCAAATCTCATGATTTTAACTCCATTAGGACAGTCATCGTAAATGATGTAGAAGTCTCTAGCGTTGATGGGCCATATTTTTATTGCATGATTAACAATTTCTGGAGAAATTTTCATTTTTCCACTAATAATGGAATTTATTTCCTCTATTGAAACTCCTAGTTCAGTAGCAGCATCTTCCGGTCTACGCTTTAAATCATTTAAAATTCCTAGAAAATTTCTACCCATTCTAATTAAATCTGAATTTGGAATGGAATCCATCTTTTTTTCCATCATATTATTTAAACAAAAACTAATCTAGTTATTATATTGTTGTATGAATTTCAGCTAAATTAAAAATTGAATTCTCACATATAGCCTAATTTTCTAAGCTCTGTTTCAATTTTTTTTGTTTCTTCATTGCTAATTTTTTCTTTATCATGGGTTTGAGTGTGTTGTCTAACTTCCAACAACATTTTATTCATTTGTTTTATTACGTCAGGATGTTGATTTGATATATCGTTTTCTTCTAGTGGATCATTCCTGAGATCATATAGTTCTATTTTGTTGTTCTTAGTATTTTTACAAAACTTGTATTGAGAGGTTCTAATTCCAATGGTCTTTGTAAAATTATTATCTCGTGTGGGCATGCTTTCTACATACACAGGAAGCTCTTGTACAATTTTCCCTTCCATTAAAGGGAGTAAACTTTTTCCATCAATTTTTTCATGTATTCCTTTTATGCCCAAAATATCAATTATGGTGGGAAAAATATCTAGTTGGCTGACGGACTGAGAAATAGTTTGTTTATTGCTCACTCCAAAACCTGCAAACAGTAAAGGAACTACAAGATAATCATCGTGAATGTCCCTTGCGTGTCCAATGACATTAAGATATACCCGTTTATTGTATTTTGAAGATTGTTTTTTAGCTAGTATTTTGTATTTTTTTGAAAAAATGATTTTATATAAATTTGTTAGTTTTCCGAATCCTATTTTCAAAATAATCTTATATAATAAACCCTGATCAAGGCTACGGTGTTTTCCATTTATTTTTATGGATAAAGGATAATTTCCGTGATCTGAAGTAATAATTAATAACGTATTTTCTAAGTTAATTTTTTCCAAAATTTTTCCTAGCCAGAAATCAATAGTTGAAAGAACTCGATCATATTGATCTACCCCATATTTTCTTTTATTAAATTCCCCAACTGCATTTACAATTCTTAATAGATCCAACAAGTGAATATAATAAATCCAGGGTTCCTTCATATTACCTGGGTTTAATTTTTTAGTGATTTTTTTACCTAGATCCTCGGGTAAACGTGAAGTGAGATTGTAGAACATATCTTTATTTTCAAATTCTGAAAATAAATCGGTGTGGGAAAATAATTCAGGAATTGTGGCGTATGCATGATAGCCTTCATGTATTATAGTTTTAATGAGGGTTTTTGAAGATGAATTTAATTTGTAGAGGTTATCATCTGCTCCTCCGGTTTTAAATGGATGTAATGAAGTCAATATACTAGCTGTTGCATGTTTGGTTGAGGGAATAGAGCTTATAGTATTTTTAAATAGAACTTGTTCTCGTATAAGAGAATCTATATTTTGAGTGAGTGATGTTTTATCATTACTGTGGAATTTATCCGATCGCAGTGAATCAATTACAATAAAAAGTATATTTGGCTTCATGAACTTATTCTCAAATATCTCGAATAAATAGATGAATAAAGTAACAGGTTAAATTCTTCTTGTAAATTCATTAAATAATGAATATGCTATGAAGATGTTTACAATGAACAGTCTTGGTATTGGTGTTGACGTTGAGAGTGTTAATCGATTTGAAAATTTTAAAATTGAGAAAGACATGAAATTATTAGAAAAGATTTTCTCAAAAAAAGAAATTGATTATTGTTTCTCAAAAAAAAATCCTGCTCCTCATTTGGCAGCTCGGTATGCATGCAAAGAGGCCGTATTCAAGGCAGTAAACTCGATATTTGATTACAGCCTTTCGTATAAGGAGATTAAAATAGATAATACTAAAAACGGAATGCCGTTCATTGTTATAGATAAAGAGGGTTTTCCAGATGTTACAATAAAATTAAGCTTATCACACAACAAAGATGTTGCAATAGCATTTGTAGTTCTTGTGCAAGAAAAAAACCAAAGGGAGATAATCATTGAAAAAAATTAAACTTCTTGACACTACACTGAGGGATGGAAGTTATGAAGTTAATTTCTCTTTTACATCATCTGATACTTCGCTTATCTGCAAGCAATTAGAAGACGCTGGTTTGAATTACATAGAGATTGGTCACGGTTTAGGATTTAATGCTAGTAGATTAGGGTATGGGGAAGCTTCCCAAACTGATGAAGAATACATGATTGCTGCAGAAGAGGTGCTTTCAAAAGCAAAGTATGGAATGTTTTGTATTCCTGGAATTGCGAGACTTGAAGATCTTGATCTGGCAAAAAAACACAACATGGATTTTGTTAGAATAGGTACGGATGTAACAAAAGTACAGGAATCAGAGAAGTTCATTAAAAAAGCAAAAGAAAATGGAATGTATG
>SDBV01010970.1_pt1 | contig 11812 bp, 9 predicted proteins | sample 2277081 | NCBI WGS metagenome assembly SDBV01 (sample SAMN10402039, study PRJNA504765) | marine sediment metagenome | isolation source: marine sediment core GS10_PC15, 223 cmbsf | place: Arctic Ocean: Southern Knipovich Ridge | collected 2010
CTGGGAACGATAGCGGAATTCCTCAAGGAACTTGCCAAGTTCCAGCCCAAGCAAGACAAGAAGCTTACGGCCCTCAAGAACTTGTTGAAGAACGACGCCGTCCTCAGCAAGCACAAGTGCCTCCTCTTCACCGAGTTCAAGGACACCGCTCGTTACATCGCCGAACAACTCATCGAAGCCGGCGTCGAGGGTGTCGTGGAAATTGACTCCGAGGCTGCCTCCGATGGCAGGCTGGAGATCATCAGGCGGTTCGCGCCGTATTACAACGACTCGTCCAGCGCCGATCTCCAGACCAGAGGCCTGGCTGATACCCGCATCCTCGTCTCCACTGACGTTATGTCCGAAGGTCTGAACCTCCAGGACGCCACGCGGCTGATCAATTACGACCTGCACTGGAACCCGGTCCGCTTGATGCAGCGAATCGGGCGAATTGATCGGCGCATGGACCCTCAGGTCGAAGCCAGGATCGTCGCCGACCATCCTGACCAGAAGAATCTCCGCGGGACGATTCAATACTACAACTTCCTTCCGCCTGACGAACTCAATGAACTCCTCTCACTCTACAAGACGGTTACGCACAAGACGCTTCGGATATCCAAGACCTTTGGCATCGAGCACGGCAAGCTCCTCCGGCCGGATGATGATTTTGATATCCTCCGCGATTTCGTCCGCCAGTGCGAAGGAACCGAGTCACAGAGCGAGACTATGAGCCTGGAACTCCAGCGGCTCCTGCGAGACCATCCCGGGTTGGAGGAACAGCTCGACTCGTTCCCGAATCGGATCTTCAGCGGGAAGGAGTCACCGAAGCCGGACACCAAGGCGGTCTTCTTCTGCTACGCCCGCCCGGCCAAGGACCACGAGTCCGACAAATGGACCATCGAAGCCGGGGACGTGAGGTGGTATCTCTACGATCTCGCCACCGAGAAGATACTGGAAGACCCGGGCGAGATCATCGCGTTCATACGGTCCGATCCGGATACTCCGCGTGTCTGCAAGGCCGAGCCGGACACGCTTATAGCAATCCGCAAGAAGCTCGACGACCACATCAAGCGAGAATACCTGCGTAAGGTCCAGGCCCCCGCGGGCGTCAAGCCGGTTCTTCGTGCATGGATGGAGTTGAGCTAATGAGCATCGCCCAGGACATTCAGAACGCTATCGACCAGGTCCGCGATCAGGAGTCGTTCATCCAAAATCTGCTAGTCGACACGCTAAACTGGGAACTTGACCCGGACGCCCTCGACATCGAGGACACCGCCTACGAGTATACAGCCGATGAACTCAACAGCCCGCTGCTGGACGAAAACTGCAACGGCCGCGCGCTGCAACTCACCTTCCAGACCGAAATCCCATGGGGCGTGTTCCTCATCGAGTTCGCCCACGAAGAGCCCTTCGTCCAGGCACGCGGCCTGACCATGCCGCTACGCCAACTGCTCAACGCCCTGGTGCCCAAGCGGCGGCGGGACTCGTCCCTCCCCGCCTGGGATCGCGAGAACCTGCTGTTCATCTGCACCCACAATTACCGTCACTTCCGCTTTGCGTACTTCCAGGCCGCGGCAGGCAAGGAGAAGACCGCCCCGCTGAAGCTCTTCGGGTGGAACGAGGGTGACACGGCCATCCGCACTCTCTGCGACCACAATCTGCCCCACCTGGAGTGGGATAACGGCGAGAATTGGCAGGAAGCCTTCAACATCGAGAAGGTCACCAAGGACTTCTACCGGGACTACGCGGCCGTGTTCGAGGGGATGGAGGAGGCCATCGCCGAGGACAACGACATCGAAGGCGACGACCTGCGGATGTTCACGCAGATGCTCTTCAACCGCCTGATGTTCCTTCGGTTCATCGAACGCAAGGGCTGGCTGGACTTTGGCGATTCGCCGGACTACCTGGGCAACCTCTACGCCGCCGGCGGGATCGATGGCCAGAGCTTCTACACCTCGCGCCTGGTCCCGTTGTTCTTCGAGGGCTTAGCCGTCGAGGGTCAGCAGGAATCCGATGTCATCGGCACAGTGCCTTTCCTCAATGGCGGGCTGTTCGAAAAGGCGGACCTCGATGCCCAGGTCGACGGCATTCCCGACGACGCCTTCGAGCCCATCTTGGGCTTCGACGGCCTGTTCTACCGCTACAACTTCACCGTCGAGGAGTCCACACCGCTGGACATCCAGGTCGCCGTCGACCCGGAGATGCTCGGCAAGGTCTTTGAGGAACTAGTTACCGGCCGTCACGAAACCGGCTCCTACTACACCCCTCGCCCCGTCGTGGCGTTCATGTGTCGGGAGGCTCTAAAGGGCTACCTGGCGGACAAAACGGGCGATCCGCCCCAAACCGTCGCCCGCCTTGTGGATAACCATGATGTTGCCGGCCTCACAGAAACCAGCGCGCGTAAAGCTGTCCTGGCCCTCGACAGCCTCAAGGCCGTTGACCCCGCCTGCGGCAGCGGGGCCTACTTGCTCGGCCTGCTTCACGAGATGGTCTCGCTCTACCGCCTCCTTTACAGCGAGAAGCTTACTAGGGACTCCCGCTCCCTCTATGAGCTGAAGCTCCGCATCATTAGCAGCAACCTCTACGGCGTCGACATCGACCCCTTTGCCACCAACATCGCGATGCTCCGCCTCTGGCTTTCCATCGCGGTGGATTCTACCCAACCCCTGCCGCTGCCTAACCTAGAGTTCAAGATCGAAACCGGTGATTCCCTCCTTGGACCATGCCGGGAGTTTCAGAAAGACTTCTCCGCTTACCTTCTTGAGCGCAGGGCCGAACACCTGATCGAGAAGAAGGATGAGTACCTGCGAGCGCATGGTCCCAAGAAGCAGGAACTCTATGATTACGTTCGCAAGGAAGAAGACGAGATCGCCGAGGAGTGCCGCGTCCGCCACGGCAAGGGCGTGATAGCTTGGCCGGTCCATTTTGCCGAGGTCTTCTTCAGAGAAGGACAAGGAGGCGGCAATTCGCAGCCCGGTGGATTTGACATAGTCCTTGCCAATCCGCCATATGTTAGACAGGAATTGATCTCATCTATTAAGCCACAGCTGAAATCCAACTTCTCGGACGTTTATGCCGGGACCGCGGATTTATATGTCTATTTCTACGCTCGTGCCGTCCAGATGCTGCGGGACGGTGGCGTCTTGTCCTTTATTGCGCCAAACAAATTCTTCCGTGCGGGGTATGGCAAGAAACTCCGTACATACCTTGTGGAACGCACCGAGTTGCTGGACCTCTTGGATTTCGGGGATTACCCGATCTTCCAGGCGATCACGTATCCATCGATCATCGTTGCCCAGAGACGGGCTGAAGTCAGCTCTGACGCGCGTGTGCAGGTCCTGAACTGGCCCCATGACCAAGAGCTGTCCGGTATCACAGACCTATTCCACTCACACGCACAGGACTTATTCCAGAAGGAGCTATCGCCTGATTCTTGGCAGATTGTCGACAGGAGCATTGCCAACCTTCTGGAGAAGTTAAGGGCAGGCAGTGAGGCGCTCGGGCAGGTCTTGGACGGGTGTCTCTTCTATGGCATCAAGACCGGGCGCAATGATGTTTTCGAGATCGACGAAGAGGCCCGTGCAGCTTTGATCCAACAAGACGAGAGTAGTCAAGAGATCATCCGTCCGTGGTTGCGGGGCCGTAACGTAGCTCGGTGGGCTGTCAACTGGGACGCCAAGTACTTGGTCTTCACGCGCCGAGGGATCGATATTGATGCGTATCCAGCCGTGAGGGAGTACTTGGCAACCCATCGAGAGTGCCTGGAGCCTCGGCCGCGGGACGTGCCGGCCAAGGGATGGAAAGGCCGGAAGTCGGGAAGTTACCAGTGGTATGAAATTCAGGATGCTATTGACTACTGGCGTGAGTTTGACAAGCCCAAGATTATCTATCAGGTTATCGCAACATATCAGCAGTTCGCCTATACCGCTGAGCCATTTGTCAGTAATGACAAGACCTGGATCATCCCTGCGCCACCTGACGGTCTTCTCGGGCTTCTCAATTCGAAGGTAGTCTGGTTCTTCCTCGACCAGATCACGCCGAAACTGCAGGGCGGCGCGTTTGAGTTACGCTCTCCCTACGTGAGCCAGATTCCCGTGCCGGTACTGTCGGATGATCTGGTTGACCGAACGAACAGGATCGTCGAGTTAGCATCTTCTAATGAAGGGGACGAAGAGGAACGGTGGCGACTTGAGCGGGAGATCGACGAAATCGTTGTTGGGCTTTACGGCCTGACGGCAGAGGATGAGAAGATTATCGACGAGGCCGTCGAGGCGGCGGGGAACCGGTTCCCCAGGAAGTTCCGGGAATCCAAGGCCTACAAGGACTATGTCGCTGAGATGTTTGGGGATGGCTGATGGCCAAACGCCTGCCAAGCGACTACTTCATCGATACCGGGGGCATCGATCTGTTCGTCACGCCGCCGGACGAGTCAATAGCGCGCTTCTGGCAAGTGTTGGAGAAGCGGAACCTACGGCATGCCATTTGCGGCATGGTTTACTGGGAATTCCTTCGGAAGTATGACCGTCACGCCAGCAACCAGGCCCGCCAGAACTTCAAGAAGGCACTGAAGCGCGAGCTCCTATCCACGCTTCTCTTTGACGAGCAGACGGCTGATATTGCCGTGAGACTGTTCCAAGGCGTGAGGAACCGACTTGACGGCACCAAGACGAAGAAGCGGGCACGCATGAACGAACTTCAGTGCGACATCCTGATTGCAGCTGTGGCTGTGCGGAACCGGAAGATTGTTGTAACGGATGATTTCGACGACTGGGTGTTGCTGCGAACGGTGGTACAGCAGGAGAGACTCGGGACCTTACCCTTGCTTGGCAAGGACGACATGCGGAACCCCAAGAAATGGAAGGGAAAATGACGAGGTCGCCACAAACTGGCACGTCGTCGCGGCAGTGGAGGACGGGTACACAGAATGAGCATGATGCCTGGCAAAGGAATCGGAATGGGTATCCGGCTAGTTGACACCGGTTGGGGCCGGGTGCTCACCAAGGACGACATCAGCCACTACGAGAAGATCGTCGTCGCCCTCCACGAGACTATCCGCCTGATGGGCGAGATCGACGAGGTCATCGAAGCCCACGGCGGCTGGCCCGACGCTTTCGTGACTGAGACATCCAAAAACGAGAAAACATGAAGGTCGTCATTGACACCAACGTGATCCTGGGAGGGAAGAAGAGGCTGCTTCTGCGGCCGGAGTTTGCTCTTCTGGTGAACTTTCTGAAAACGCAATCTTCAACCCTTGTAGTCCCACGAATCGCATTCTTGGAGGCAGTCAACAAGTTCAGAGAAGAGACCGAAGAGAGAATTAATAAGGTCCGGTCGTCCATTGAAAGTCTCGATAAACACCTCCTCACACCGTCGGGAAGCCAGCCATCCAGTGTCACCGTAGATCAGGCCGTCGATCAGTACAGGAACGCCCTGGAGGAACGGTTGACCCAACTCGCGGCTGAACAGCCCGACCATGCTGACATCCCACATGCAGATCTAGTCACTCGCGATCTTGCCCGACGTAAGCCTTTTCGGGCGGGCGGAAAAGCTCAAGGAAGAGGCTACCGCGATGCATTGATGTGGGAGACCGTCATCAGAAAGGTCGCCGAAAAGGATGTAGAAACAGTGCTAATAACAAATGATGTTACGGATTTTAGCGACGCCACAAAGCCGGTGCTCCATCGCGACCTAAAGAAGGATCTCACAGATCGTGGCTTGTCGGAGGATGCTGTAATCCTCGTTATTTCACTGGAGGCTTTCAATAGCGAGTATGTTAAACCGCTTCTTCCTGAGGTACTTGATATTCCCAGCGCGATTGAGAAGGGGAAGTATCCGCTGTTTTCTGTCGAGGCTTTCTTCAACGACAAGTTCGAAGAAATCAGGCAGCAGGTAAGCGACGCCATCGATAACCAGGGTGAAGAGTTCAGATATGCCTTGCCGTACATGCCGAGCGAGATGTCCAGTTTGAGTGTTGATGGCATGGGAGAGCCAGAAGGCATATGCGTTACGGAAGGCTATAAGATTGATCAGGGCGACATCTATGTTCAGATAAATCTTCGCTTGATGGATAATGAGATCGGATTCTTCATCACCAAGTCAGAAGCATGGATGTTACACGATAGATCTCCAGTGTCAATTAACGAAGAGGACTGGAACGAAGGGGTTTCTTGGGCTTGTGTGTACGCGTCTCTAGATGTAACATTGGACGTGATCCTTAACCCCACAGATGGTGCTGTACGGAGTTGGGAAGTATCAGAAGCGACGTTCGTTGAGGAATGGCCGGATGAAGAACTTGATGAAGAACAAGCCTAGGCGATAATAGACGAGCTCATGAAGCGGTTCAGACCACATGAGTAGGGCAATCCAGAATACGCCGAGGGACGGGACAGGGTTGGGTGAAATCTGCTTGGCGCATGGCACAAAGAGACGCGACATGGACAAAACCGAAGTGATTATGACCATGGCCAAAGAAACGAAGGGAACGTTTGTCTACGAGGAGAAGGTTGAAGCAGGCAGGCCGCCGGTCCTGAAGATGCAGTACGTTCAGAAATGGGTTCTCGGCCCCGAGCCTCCCAAGCAGATTAAGGTGACCATCGAGTCCGCTGACAGCCCCGACAAGGTAAGGGCAGAGTGAGACCGACTGCTTCCGGGCCACCGAAAGGTCCGACGGGCGTGTTACGCCAGAATCGAATTCACGATGAAACCCAATACAGCTTCGGACAGACCAGGAGATGCCTGCATGGAGACTCGATTCCCGGAACCGACGCAAGTCTTGGGGGGGATCTCAGATGTTCGGGCCACGCTGGCGGGGGAGACGCGATCCATTGACACATGGCGTGCCCAGTACAGAGAAGACCTGACCGCCGCCCGGCAGAAGCCGGATATTGCGATCTTCAACAGCTTCGTCAACTGCCTGCTCGAACGGGCTATGCCGGGAGAAGCATGGACGAGACGAATGGAGGTTTTTGAGGAGGCATTCGCCTCCTTGGCCGACGTGACTCCGGAGCGGATCGCAGAGGTACTTCAACGGGTTGGCTACCGATTCCCCGCTGGCGGCCTGACCGTGGTCTTGGCGGCCAAACGTATCGTGACATCGGACGGGTTCTCTTGGTGGAGCTACGTTCAACGGGCGGAGGAATCCTACGAGAATGATTTTCGGGAAGATCCATTCCTTGGCATCAAAGGGGTTGCCTTCAAGACCAGGGACCTGGCCCTAAGCGAGCTGTCCGGCCGATTCGTGGCCATCGACCTGCACATCGTCCGGGTAACGACGCGGACGGGACTGCTGCTGCACGGCTACGGGCACCCAGAGATCACGACTGATGTGGGCCGGCCTAAAGGCTATCTCTTCTTCCATGACCTCATGTTGAAGCTTGCTCGGCGCACGGGCTGGCCCGAGGAGGATGGCTATTCGCCAGGCGAGATTGACCGGATGCTGTGGCACTTCGGCCGATCCGTCTGCAAGGCGACTCCCTTATGCACCAAGTGCCCGCTTCAAGACCTCTGCCTCACCGCCTGCGGCCAGCAGACGGCCGACCATGAATGAAATATCGCTTTTTCGCGTCGGAGACAAAGCTATGCGAACAGCCTACTGGCATTGCCTGGACTTGGATGCGTCCCGCTGGGATCAGGTGGGTAGGTGGCTGGAGGAACTTACGGAAATGCTGGCTAGTCCTCCCGCAATGGCCGAGGTGGCGTTTTGCAGATTGGCCGCGTCAGCGGCCGAAATTGCGGAAGCCGTCCTGCAGAGCCCTGTAACCGCATCTGAGCCGTTTCGGGCAACTGTGATGCTTCTGAGGCAGAAGGTGGCCCCATTGGGGCGGTGCATGCCGATGATGGTCTGCTGCCGTCCAGACTCGATCCCTGCTCGAACGGCACGCTGTGAGAGCCTCTTAGCCCAGTGGGGATACTGTTGTTTGGGCCTCAGTGTGCTCTACAAGCTCGACAACAAGTGGATACTCTGGCATGAAGCCCTTCACCTGTTCGGCGTGAATGATTGCTACGACAATGACAATCCCCAAGGCCCGACCATATGTGAACTGCCTCACTGCCTGATGCAGTACGCGCCGAGCGACGCTACCATTGGGGCAGAGCCGTTCTTGTGCAGCCGAACCATCAAGGCGCTTCGTGGGAGAGGCACATAGTGCCGCAACGGAAGCCCGAAACGGGCAAGATCGCAGTGGAGGTCACCAACCACTGCTCCGACGACGTACTCAATAGTCATGAGGTAATGCGAAGGTGGGAGTATTCGATGATAACAAAGAGCCTGCCGATCGGCCCATCCCGCCGCCGCCGAGCATCTGGACGCCCAGGCGTAGGGAGCTGCTGGCTTGGTTCCGTGACCAAGCTTACCCACTTTCAGAGGCTTATGAGGGAGCCGTGAAGCTGATGGGAGATGCGGCCTTTCCCGGGCGTGTTCATTTTGTCGCCCATGCCGTCCGGGATATGGCCGACCGTCTGGTGGACGTGCTCGATCCTCAGACCAAGGGAAGTCGTGTCCAATATGAGAACGAGATGGACGTTATCGTGAAGGACTGGCCAACGATGGAGCCCATGGATGGTTCGGAAGCAGGTCCGGGCGTCGAAGAGTCATTGGCTATTCCCATCCAGGTTGCCAGACGGATTGATCGGCTGGTGAGAGCGCATCGCGATAGGAGAAAACGTCCGACTCAGTATGAACTTCTCTTCCGTTTTCTAATGCGCAACGAGCCGTTGCACGCCAGACTGAACGAACGTCTTGTGCGAGATTTCCAGAACACTCGCAAATGGTTTATGGATTTGACACACCTGCGGTCGGGAAAGCCTCCGCAGGTGGACGAGGGAGAGTTCCTGTCGTACTTCAACAAGTTCGAGGCGATGCTCCACAGCTTTGTGGGGAAGTTTTTCACAGGCACGAGGGAGCTTGATGCCATCCTTCACAAAGCCAACGAAAGAAGACGTTAGCGCCGCTGTCCCGTCGTTCTCATCCCCGGAACACGAGCGATACTTCTTCACGCGCTTGAAGAACCCGCTTTGGATTAACCTCCTTCGAGAACAGAGGTGTTTCGACAATTCGCCTTCGAGTGAACCGGTCAAGGGAGGTGGCACTCGCAATCCGCGCTGGCCTCCTTCTGAATATCTGGCCCGGATGGCGCCCATAGCGCCCGACGAAGTCGTGGACATTCTGGAGCAGATCAAGACCGATAACCGGATTATAGCAGGTGACATCCTCAATGCCGCCAAGTCGATGCCGGGTCAGCAGGGAAAGCGCCTCGTGCCCCTGATCGTTGACTTCGTGTGCCGCGATGTGCTTTGGGCGCACCTCAAGGACATAGCCGAGTTGTCTGCGAAACTGGCTCGGGAGGGAGAACCGGATTCCGCGATGTCGCTGGTTCGGGATGCCATATCCATTCCGACGAAGAAGGAGCGGGGAAGACAACGCGATGATTACTGGTACATTGAGGGGCTTAAGAAAGACGTTATCCCGGCGCTCATTCCTGTGCGCCCGAAGCAACTCCTGAAGCACCTGTGCGAAGAAGTCAAGCGAGCGATCCCAACCAGAGACTATTCGACACGCGACCCGGATAACGACAATTCCTGCTGGTGGCGGCCAGCGATTGAGGAGCACAAGCAGAATGCAGACTTTCAACTGCGTTCAAAGGTTGTCGCCTGCGTGCGGCAGGCATGTGAACTCGCAATCAGTAAAGAACACCTTGCTTTGACTGAGGTGCTGGAACTGCTCAGCTCACGACAGATGTTGGTGTTCCGGCGTCTGCGCGTTCACCTGATCCGGGTCTTCGCAGACCAGGCGGTCGAGTTGGCTCGACGGAAGATCATGGACCGCGAATTGTTTGCCGACCGTCGGTACAAGCACGAGTACGCCCTGCTCGTCGGTGAACGTTTCCCGCTGTTGACTGAGAAAGAGAAAAGTACCTGGCTAGGGTGGGTTGACGAGGGTCCCGAAGGAATCAATCCGGAGTTCTACCATAAGGAGGCGAGTGCGGAGACGCGGGAGGGACAGAAGGAATGGTGGCAGGCGGCCAGATTGCTTTGGGTTCGCCAGTACCTTTCACCCGAGCGCAAGACGTTTGTCGAAGAGCGATTTGCAGACGAAGACGATGAAGGGCTGGCCTTCTTCAACGTCTACTCCTCGGATACAGCAGTGGGGCAGGAAAGCCCAAGCGAGGCTGAGAAGCTTAGCGACATGGGGTTTGAGCGGGCGGTAGAGTTCATTGCTAACTGGCGCCCCGAAAGTTCTCCCCATATTGGACGGCCGGTCAAGGGACTAGCCCAGACGTTCGGGGTGTACGTTGCAAGCGATCCCGCTGGGTTCTCGGCCAAGGCCAGCCTACTCAAGAACCGTCCAGCAATCTACGTCCGTTCATTTCTTCACGCCATGGAAAGTGCGGTCAAGGCAAGTGCGAGCATCGACGTAAGTGCCATCCTAGACCTGTGCAAGTGGGTCACTGAGCAGCCCGTTGACCAAGACACGTCGCCCACCCAGGAAGAGGACGGGCTTGTCGACCGCAACTGGCTGTTGTGCCGCGACGCTATCGCTGAACTTGTCCAAGAGATCTGTAAGCAGAGACCGGAGTTAAAACATCGGGACGCTATCTGGGAGGTGATTGAACCTTTGTTGACAGCATCTCCGGAGTCCTACGTCGTCCAGGATGAAGATGAAGATCCCCGCGTTACCGACTACGGGACTCTCTTCATCACCTCGCCTCTGGGGAATGCACTCAAGGCGGTCTTTGAATACGCTCGATGGATCGCCAAGAGTGAGGCGAGGAAGAAAGGGGACCAGGAGGTCTACGAGAAGGGGTTGGCGTTCATGCCTGATGTCCGGGCAGTTTTGGCGGCCGGGATTGCCCCGGACAGCAACTTTCGTTTCATAGGCCGGGCGGCGTATGGGTGGTTCATCGGGCTACTCTATTGGATCGACAAGAAGTGGCTGGAAAACCACGCTACCGAGATTTTCGACCTCCGGCAGATTGAGCGTGAGCCTGCTACCGCTTACGGGTGGGCTGCATGGAACAGTTTCTTGCAGTACAACCATCCTCACAAAGAGTTGTACGGAATCTTGGCGGAGCAGTTTAGTTATGCAGTAGACCACGTCGCAAACCTCGAAGAGCCCGAGGAGGATCCGTATGGGCCCGTAGACCGGCTCGGCGAGCATCTGATGGTCCTTTACGGTCGAGGGGATCTGGGCGAGTTGTCTTCCGGGACAGACCAGCAAATCGTGGAGCGATTCTTGACGACGGCGAGCCGTCCGGTGAGATCGCGCGCCGTAGAGTTTGTCGGGAAGAGCTTGCGTCACGAAGGGAAAGAACCTGCAGAAGAGCTACCGGAAGCCGTGCAGAACAGGTTCATGAAACTGTGGGACTGGTATTGGAAGCATACAGGCGAAGATGACGCTTCCGCCGATCCGGTTTCAGGCCTGTTCGGCTGGTGGTTCGTATCCCAAGCGTTTCCGGTGGAGTGGTCAATAAAGCGGCTTGAGGCATTTGTATCTGTCGTTCCGAAGCCCGAACCAGACTCGTTCATCGTCGAGAGGCTAGCCAAGCTAACTCGGTTGCATCCTCATGCCGCTGTACGGATCCTGAGGAGAATGGTTGACGGAGATGACGAGAATTGGCGGGTGAGCAGTTGGCGTGAAGAAGCGCAGTCTGTGCTGAAGCAGGCTATCGGGGCTGGTGGCGAGGCCCGGAAGGCGGCCGAGAGTCTCATCGACCAGCTTGGGCGACGTGGTTTTGTTGAGTTTGGGCAACTCTTGAGAGGGTGAGATCACCTCCGATTGGGAACCATCCTTGGGTATAGGGCGGCGCTAGTTGCTTTAGACTCAATATCGGAATAC
>SDBV01010971.1_pt1 | contig 11812 bp, 4 predicted proteins | sample 2277081 | NCBI WGS metagenome assembly SDBV01 (sample SAMN10402039, study PRJNA504765) | marine sediment metagenome | isolation source: marine sediment core GS10_PC15, 223 cmbsf | place: Arctic Ocean: Southern Knipovich Ridge | collected 2010
ACAGGCGCATTCCCAGTAGCTCAATCAATCATTGTTTCATTTGCAACAGTTGCTGATAATGATTACAAGGCAGCTGACACTACTGCTGATACCGATACCATGACAATTACAAAGCACGATGTTGTACTAAAAATCAAAGAACTTGAGGATGAAGACGGTGTTGACAAGGTAGCATGGGATCATGAATTTGATATCAGAATAGCACATTGGGATATTGATAGAAATGCAAACGAGGACACTGGTACAATGCTAGGACATAACATCAACTATACTGGAACTGCCCTTAGTGCAGCTCTTCAATCATTTGACTTTGCTGCAACTACTGTCGATAACCTTATTGATCCAACTACATTTAATGCCACATCAACTAACACCTTAAGAGCAGTAGAAGCAGGTCCTCCATCAGGTGGTGGTGCTACTACTGGAACTGGCAAGACAGTAATTGCTAACTTTGATACAACAAATGATTTCAAAGGCGATGACACTACCGGCGATGGAGATGTAATGGAGGTAACAAAGCACGACGGTGTACTAACAGTTAACAATATTCCAGATGTACCTAGAAGTCAAACAATCACAGCTACTGGATTCTATAATGACCTTGATCAAGTAGCAATACCTGGCTCATTCTCAGGCTCTGGAAATCGAACAGGATTATTAATTGAATTTTCTACAGTTTGTCCAGACTGTACAACAGTAATACCACAATTTGATAATGTCCTAACTGAAGGAGTTGTGTTTAACAATACTACTGGAACATCCCTTGAGGTGATAGAGTGTGAAGATGTAGCAAGTGATGATGACCAAATTGACGGTACTTGTAATGTTTTTGGCGAGATACAACTAAGAGTAGATGATAACACAGAAATAATTATTGACCAGCATCCGGGCATTGATAGTATGCACGACTTTACTGCAACTGATGGTGATGTAGCAGGAGTAAACGTTGAAGTACAAGAATATAACTCTCCACCATTTTTGGATTGTTTATTCACTGATACAATATCTACAACTATCATTAATTTAACCGGAACTGCACCTATTCCTCAAACCTGTGGAGCTTCATCTACAGTATTTGGAATGGAAACAGTAGGATTTGATGGAGTCGCTGGAATCATTACCGCAAATCAGCAAGTAAGTATATCAAATGTACAGCTTTGGGATAATGGTAATCCAAGTGTGTTAAATGATGTTGACTTTTCACTACTAGCTCCACTAGCTCCTGGAGATATTCCAACTCCATTCATACTTGGAGATGGTTTGTACTTTAGAAATCTTGTAACTAACGGAGCCTTTGTAAACCAAGACGATGTACGTACAGTTACAGTTACTTTTACAGCAGATAACAACTACAAAGGAGATTCTGTTACTGATCCATATGCAACAACATACAACAGCGGATTAGGAACAAGCGGAATCGGTGGTAACGCTGGACTATTTAGTCTAATCGCTGACACTAATATCGGATTTACATCATATTCTGCAGGCAATGATGCCGATAGTGACAACATATTGAACCAATGGGAGAGGCCAGACGATGCTACTAGTGGTGACATTCCTGGAGCAGGAATAGAATACAGCAAACCCGGAGGCAAAATACGAGTAAGACTTGATGCAGGTCCAGTTTCTCCAATTAATATTGGTCCTCCAATAAAACAATTCAAAGATATCTTTGTTGAAATTGACTACCAAAGAGGACACAAGCCTAACTTGGATGCCCTTGAAGATGTTGTAAATGTCTTCTTCAAAGGCAATGCAACCAACCCCGCTGGAGGATTAAATCCAAGCGGTGATGCTGGAGTAAGATTACACATACTTATCGACCAGGAACTTCCACACAGATTTGGTCTAAACTATAGTACAGACTTTGACAATGACCGAACAAACGACTTTAACTCATTAAAGGACAGATACTTTGGAAAGGCAGACCAGCAAACATTCTTTGAAGGGACTCAAACTAACGGCGGTGACTGTGCAGGGGTAGAAGCAATGGGAGATTGTGAAATAACTTTTACCGGAATTACTGTGACAACTCCAGAACGATTCTTACTTGACACAACAATGCCGCCATTCCCATACCCAGTAACTGCAACTCCAGAGCTTACCAAAGGATTTATGAGAGTTGATCAGATTGTTGATTTTGGTGAACCAACTACAGTAACTTCAGTTGGAAAGCCGACTTTCGTAGGAAAGGGTGTTCCAAATGACACTAAATGGAGACTACTTGCTGGAACCAGTGCATCTGCAGCACCTACATTTGAGTCAGACGGAATTACACTAAACTTTGAAGTGTGGAAATTCACTAGTACGATTCCATTTAAGACCTTCAATCTTGCTGGAGTAGGACATATCACCGCTGAAGGAATAGATACTGTCACAGTTCCATTTACAGTTACATCTGGAACTGTAGACATTGCTAATACGGATGTTACCACAGGTCCAAACAGTCCAAAAGGATTTTCTACATTAGAGCGAGCACTAGCACAGGTTTGGCACTACTTTATTTTTGCACATGATATAGGTATCTGTGGACCATCTGGTATGGCAGAAGGAAACCCAGCAGGAAATGATGGTGTAATTTCACTTGGTTGTGGTTGGGGTGATGATCCACAAACAGCTGCTACAGGAGGAGACGCAGACACTGAAAACCATGATAGCTTATTCCCAGATACTCGAGACATTTCTGATGGCATGGGTGGACCACCAGACGGAAATCCAGACTTTACTACTTCTACAGGTTCAGTTATTGAACAATCAGGAACCTTCATGCATGAGCTTGGTCACAACCTAGGACTAAGGCATGGTGGTCCATTTGGAGTCATTGACCAAGAAATCAACTGTAAGCCAAACTACTTTAGTGTAATGCAGTATGGAAGACAAACTGACTTCCTTGATCCAATAGGATGGGATCTAAACTTCTCCCGTGGAGTTGCTGCATCTATTGATGAAACATCTCTTGATGAGTCTGATGGAATTGAGTGGAATGAATTTGCTAGTGTAGCAGATCCATCTCCAAGACCAAGAGCAATTTGGGGAACTCCTGGTGCTGGCCAATCCTTTTTGTCAGGACCTGTAACATTTGCTACTGACGGATCCCCAACCGCACTTGACTTTGATGGTGACTTGACTGCTGGTAATGCTATTGGTACAATGGGAACCCCACTAGATGTCAACAACGTCCAACCAGCAGGATGTGATGGATTTGGTGAAGTATACGACGATCATGATGATTGGAATAGTTTGCTTTACAACTTTAGAGGTTCTGGAGGAGCATCCTTTGATGGTCTCTTAATAATTGACCAAGGAGAAATGACAAACACAGAACGAGATGCACTAATTGCAAGGGCTGATAACTATACTGGAACGTTATCATCTGTACCTCCAGACGGCAGCGGCATATTCAATATGGGCAGCAACGTTACATTCCAATTCCAAATTACATCATGTAATCCAGCGATTGCTGGTTGTTCACTAGCGGAATTAGGAGCTGAAGCATTCTTTGTTAGAGACTTTGACCCAGCCAACGATGGTGACGGAATTGGTGATGATGATCCAAGAGCAATTGTAATGGAGTTCTTAAAGTATAGTGATGCATTTGGAAAAGATAAGCCAGGTCCAGGTATTACTGGTGGATGTGTAGACTGTGGTGGTCCTGGTGGAATACTTGATCCAGACTTTACATTCCAGTACAACCTTGCAACAGAAAGATACGAATTGGGTTGGGAAACTGGAGTTCTCAAGGCAAAGGGTAAGAAATTCCCAGACGCAAGTACAGGAAACTATGCCAATAACTTCTTAGTCATTAATCCTGACAGTACATTGCGCTCATTACTCTATGATGATTATGCAGGTGAAACAAACGACTTCTTCTTGTGTGATAATCAATCAATGTGTGGAACTGAAGTTCAAAATGGAAAAGATAGATTTGGTAGAAACTTTGATGGACAAAGATACACCATTAGAACAACTTTGGTAAATCCAGAAAGTGCTGGCCCACCAGATCCCGTAATTGATCTCATCGCAGCGGTTTCATCACAAACACAAATAGATTTGTCTTGGACAGAACCAGATAACCATAACTCTGCAATTACTGATTACAGAATACAAAGAAATGTAACAGCTACAACTTTTGCCGATATTGTTACTAGTACAGGTTCATCAGCTATTACCTTTACAGATTCGGGATTGGTTCCTGGACAATACCAATACAGAATATTTGCAATTAATCTATTAGGTGAAAGTGGAGCATCAAATATAGCATCAGCTGACACAACAGGTGGAACTCCAGCTGCTGCACCAGATGCACCAACCTTAGATTCTGTCATAGCAGTCTCTAATACTGCAATTGATTTGGCTTGGACAGCGGGAAGTGATAATGGCGCTGCCATTACCGGTTACAAGATTGAAAGAAATCTTAATGGTGCGGGATTCCCTGGCATACCATTTGTAGCTAATACTGGTAGTACCAGTACAACATTTTCTGATACTACATTATCAGCTAGTGATACAGCCGAATACAGGGTTTCAGCAATAAACAGTGAAGGTACAAGTGGTTCATCTAATGCAATATCAACCTCCACACCAAACAATTCGGTACCTGACGCCCCAACTCTAGATAGTGTAACTGGCGTATCTGCTTCTGAAATGAACCTGTCTTGGTCAGCGAATTTTGATGGTAATGCTGCAATAATTGGTTACAAGATAGATAGAAATGTGACAGCTACAACTTTTGCAACCATTGTTTCTAATACAGGCTCTGCATCAACTACCTTCCAGGATAGTGGTCTGGCTGCATCATCCGAATTTCAATACAGAATTTTCGCAATAAATAATGTCGGCACAAGTACTGCCTCTAACATAGTAGCTGGTAGCACATTGGAAGAATCTACCAACCAGTTGGTTGTCAATTCAATTGACTATACCACTTCGGGAGGTAAAGATGGAACCAAACACCTCCAGGTAATTATAAGAATCTTTGATGACTTTGGACCAGTATCTGGCGCAACTGTTAATATTGATATGACCTTAGATGGAGGTCCAGATGTCTCATTTAGTGGAACTACCGGACTCGATGGAAGAGTATCTTTCAACAGATCAAATGCCCCATCTGGAACCTGGTCAACTATAGTTACCAACGTCATTGACGGAGTGGCATGGGATGGATTTTCACCTCCAAACTCATTCATAAAATCCGAATAGTTTAGGTTAGTCAAAGACCGTAATCTTGAATAGGCAAACAATCTCTTTAGCTACAAATGCAAACAAGTAACAAAAAAACATCCAGCAACGCCAAACCAGATCTAGAAAGAATTACAAAGGTTGCTGAAATTTTATCACTTCTAGAAGAGGCTCAAAAAACAAAAGAGTGGATCTTTCAGCAAATAAAACAAAAACATCTCCACCTTCCGGTAAAGCGCTCAATGAACAGTTTTCAAATACTAAATTTGTGTCCAGATGATTTTGTTTCAGATTTACTCAAAACACTCAAGGCAAAAGATATTGAAGACATTGGAGATATTAACTCGTTTACCAAAACATATCACTGGTTTTTTACTGATATTGTTGCAGGCTCCAATCCAACTATACCAAGTAAGGAACAAGCGAGAAAAGTTGTAGTTCTAAATGAGCTTATAGACAGAACTGAAACATTCAAGCGTAGAGACCCAAACTCCACAGTTATTTTACCGACAGGAGACGGTATGGCAATTGGATTTTTGGATAGTCCAGAGTATCCTTTACGGCTTTCAATGCAGCTACACAAGTTACTTTATGAATACAATAAAACAAAACGAGGAAAAGATAAAGTTCTTCTGCGAATAGGAATCGATATTGGTCCAGTCTATGTCATAAAAGACTTGAATGGACAAGACAATGTTTGGGGTCCAGGAATTATTCTAACAAGACGTGTAATGGATTTGGCTGGTGACATGAACATCTTTGCATCTGCAAAAATTGCTGAAGATGTACGTGCTCTATCGCCAGAATATAAAGAAATAGTACATGATATAGGAAATTTTCCCATAAAACATGGAGAACAACTTCATATTTACAACATTTACGGCGAAGGTTTTGGAAATAAACTATTTCCACACAAAGGAAAAATTATTGAAAAATCAGAATCGTTTGATGAAGAGTTAAAAAAGAAAACAAAATTTGTTTTCAATACAATTGACATTAATCTTGATATTCAAGACCCAAAAACTATGCTTACTCATCATGAATGGATTTGGAACTTGATTAACGTCTCAGATAAACCCCGAGATGATATTTACTATTATTTAGAAGGAGACACTCCAAAGGAATTTGCAGACATGAATGTTAGAGCAACAGATGAAGAAGGAAATGAACTTGAAATTTCAGCTCTGAGTGAAAACAAACCCACTCGTAAGGCATTTACAGTAAAAATGAAAAAGCCTATCAAACCAAGACAAAGAAAACGATTTGTAAATCTGAAATACGATTGGGAGGAGCCAGAACGAGTCTTTTTCTACACGATTCCAACTGAATGTAAGAAATTTTCATACAAATTTACTGCTCCAAAAGGAGTCGATATAAAATCTCGAATACTAAAAGTTGATACAGAACTTGGATACACTTGGGTAGCCGATCCACCACCCAAAACAAAATATCTAAAAGAAGGAACCGAAATTACTTGGGAAAAAACCAACTTGGAAAAAGGCGATGCCTACAAGTTTGAATGGTAAAAATTTCGTATTTCAAATTATTAATTTACTCTGAATTTTGCACAAAAAATAAGCTAGTTTTCTTAACCTTCAGCTGATCAGCTGAGTCTACTATATCATAGAGTATTACCATCATATTACTGTGAATAGGCATGAGGAATGATCGTTTAATACTAGTTGAATCTCATTTTGATCTGAGGGGTATTAGTTTGGAATTCATCAACTATAGAATTATTAATTTATATTTTTCAAATTCTCCAATTATAATTGAAGAACAAAAATTTGGGGGCATGAATTACTAGATGAATATTGGAAAAAACAAAATTAACGGGAAGAGTATCTCATCAAAATCAATATTTGTTGTTTGGTTCTTAGGTCTATCCATTTTAGCGCTTGGTCTTTGGTTACCCACAGTTCAAGCAGGACATGATTCTATCACCAAAAATCTTGATTTAGGAATTAACGAGATTTCTTTTAGAGATATTGATAATACAGGACCTCAAACCTCATCATTAGATGTTGATTCTAGTACCGTGAAGGCAGGTTTTATTACAGTAACAGTCACAGATTCTGAAGCAGACATTGATTTGAATGGAATTGATTCCGTTACAGCATTTGGAAATGTAACAACAGTTTCTGGTTCTAGCAAAACGGTAGTTCCAATTCTTCTCTTAGAAACTGGCACTAGTACACAAACATTTGTAGGTGAGGCAAAGATAGTAGTAGGAAATACTGCCTCTGGAAATAATGAGATTCCAATCTTAACAGGAGAAACTTTGGAGATTGATTATACTCCCGAACTAGAAACGGTGGGACGATTCTTTGCAAGCTTGGATGTAAGTGTTGCTGGAAGTGTTGAATTAAGTGATTTACTCATTACTAATGCTGCCCAAGTAGATTGTGCTTTTACCTTGGTTACCCAACCTGTAAGGCTTGAATTTTCTGATGCCACAGTTGATGATATCACCGTAACAATGTCATATGCTAATGGAGCCACACCATCTGCTGGAGTTACTCCCACAAGTTACCATATGTTATATGCGCCATTTGTACCTGGACCAGTTACTTTTCAATTTGTAACATTAACTGGTAATTTATTATTACCTAACTTTTTTGGAACAACCGTTGATTTAAGTGGACATAGTGATTTCGCAAACACCTTAGCTGAATTTATACCAAAAATAGGAAACAACCAAGTACGTATTACTAATTTACTTCAACCTCAAAATGCTGATGGTTTGTATGCAATCGGCTATGTTGATAATGCATGTCCAGGTGGAGGGGGCGGAGGTCTTGTTCGTCCAGGACTAGTGGTTAATGTTCTTGCTGGCGCAGGTGCAGTTTCAGCATTATTTGGTGGAGGAAGTGGAGGAGGTGCAGCACCAACCTTTGGCGATGCCTCGATACTAGTATTTGAAAATCAATCAGAAGCAGGATTCGGGGGAACAATTTTAGAAGCAGATGAAACCTCCCTTGAAACCACACAGACTGTAAAAACTGGTGATACCGTGGTTCTAAGATTCAATTTGTATGAAAACCAAGGAATAAACAATCTTGAGCGGGCTAAAATATTTTTTAACTTTGAAGGTGACCAGTATGATTCTTCTGCTATTGATACCCACATAACGTACAAAAGAGGTAGTGCGCTAAGCATCGTTGATCCCCACGAAAAATTCGAAACAGCTGAAATTGAAATTTTACAACAAGATGCATGGAACATTATCGTTAAAGCGACAATAGTTTTCAAAAACCCATTTAACACATCCATCCTAGTCGAGGCTTGGGATTATGATAGGTATTCTGGTAAAAAATTATTCCCTGATGCCTTACAAGTAGAGCCCTCTATTTTGTTAGCAGATGAGATAAAGAACTTTGACACAACAACAATTAGTTTGGATACAACAGAAACTGTAATTACAGAGTTAACTGAAGTACCAATTTGGATTAAAAACAATGCACTTTGGTGGGAACAAAAACAAATTGATGATGCAGACTTTATGGCAGGAATAGAATACCTTATACAAAAAGCTATAATTAAAATCGATGAAGATCAAATATCAGACTCTGATTACTCACAAGATATGCCAAACTGGATTAGAGATATTGCTGGATATTGGGCTAATGATTCTATAACTGACGATGAATTTGTAAAGGCAGTCCAGTGGCTTATTGAAAACGGTGTATTAAAAGTTCAATCATGATAAATGCCTTAAATTTTAACAAAAATTCAATAACTTCAAATTTTTCACTAGTTTCCCTAACGATTTTTTCAATTTTTCTTTTTTCAGCTCCGATTACAATTAACGAAGTATTTGCCACCCATCTATCAAACGATATCAAATGGCAGCTAGTTTTCATTTCAAGCCAAGGATGTAGTCTACACAATTATGAGATGATGAATCAATATGATGAAGTTGCAGAAAAGTATCTAGAAATGTATACACTTGAAAATTCCCCCTATGAACCAGAGTGTATTCCTGAAAGTGAATATCTTGATGAATTTCAAAGTCCGTACGACTTGGATCTAATCATTTTAGTTTATGATAGAGAACTTGGTGAAAAAATATTACATGCTCAAAAAATGGGTGGTTTGTATAGTCATAATGGCAGCGATAGGAACTATAATCATGTAATAATGATTTGTGATTGCTCAAACTTTTACTATTCTAATTCTTTTTGGATTTTAAGTCATGAACTTTCTCACTTTGTATTATTTTACCATGATTTTGAAATGTCAGTCATTGAAGATACGATACATTCCAATGACGCAAGATATGACGCATGTATAGAAAATGGTTTAAGCTGTGATGCATATACTACAAAAATTGAGCTTGAATCTACTAGAACGGTTTCTGTAATGCCAATATACATACCAAATTCTAATCAATTTACAAAATCCGATAGTGAGGGTGATAAGGTACGAAACTCTGTAATAGGATTAAGCAAGATGATCACAAAATGGTGGGCTTCAGGTAAAATATCAGACGGTGATTATTCTAATGCTATTGGTTATCTGGTAGATAGTGATATTATTCCTTCAGATGATAGTGGGGTTTTGATGGCTGACGATCCTATTGATGATCAAGTAACATGGGAAGAAAAGTTTTCTGAAATAAATTCTAATCTTAGGAATAGTTCACCAACTTTAGAAAATATTCAAAATGAAATCTTAGAAATTAATCCTACAACAAATCAAGTTGAATCTAAAATTTTTGTAGAACAAGTAATCCTTGGACTTCCTGAATGGTTCAAAACAACTGCAGGATGGTGGGCTCAGGATAAAATCACTAATGATGAATTTAAGAAAAATATTCAATTTTTAGTCAAGTCTGGAATTATAAGACCACACTCTGATGATATACTTGAAGGAGTAATCAACGAAGAAGAATCTTTACTTGATTTATCTTTACAAAAGATTATTGATGATATTAAATCCATTAATAGATCTGATCTGAATAACTCCGACATTGAGAAATTGGTCAATCAAGTAAATCTTGCAATGAAAAAATTTGATTTTAACAATTCTCATGGTGGTTGCCAACAACTTGAGGTCTTTATAGAAAGTGTTAGTGACCTTGTAGACAATGAAAAGCTTGTTCTTAAAGAAGGCCAGCCACTAATCAATTCTGCTGATATTATTAAACTCAACTACTGTTAAAAATTAAAAATGAATATGAAGTTCATGCATTTTCTTCTGTGACATAATTCTGTTTTTATATGCCATAGTGATTTGAACAACTATGTTACCCGGTATTAAAACAAAAAAACCATTTGACTGGAATGCAATTCCTCACAAATAATCATGAAATTATTAGTTTGTGGCGGGGCAGGTTTTATTGGAAGCGCCTTTATCAAAAATTATCTTAAAAAAAATCCTCAAGATAAAATTGTAAATATTGATAGCCTCACTATAGGTTCAAATCAAGCCAATCTTGATTCAGTAAAAGAGAATCCAAACTATTCTTTTGTACATGATAATATTTGCAATTCTGGAACTATTGAGAAGGAAACAAAAGACGTTGATGTGATCGTAAATTTTGCAGCAGAAAGCCATGTTGATAGAAGTATATCAAATCCAAAACCATTTATCGAAACAAATGTTGTTGGAACATATACATTACTTGAAGCAGCACGAAAAAACGATAAACTATACATTCATGTATCCACTGATGAAATTTACGGCGAAGCTGAAGGGAAAAAATCATTTACTGAAGAAGATCTAATAACACCACGTAATCCATATTCAGCTACCAAAGCGTCTGCAGACCATTTAGTTGGAGCATATAACAATACTTATGGCTTAAACTGTATCATTACGCGCTGCACAAATAATTTTGGACCATATCAATTTCCAGAAAAACTAATTCCAAAAACTATCATCCGTGCTCAACGAGGTCTTAAAATCCCATTGTATGGAGACGGTTTGCAGATTAGAAGCTGGATTTACGTAATTGACCACGTTGAAGCAATAGAATCTTTGATATCAAAGGGAAAATCAGGTCAAATCTATAACATTACTGCATGGGATGAAATATCAAACAAAACTATGGTTGAAAAAATTCTAGAATTCATGAAAAAATCAACCGAATTAATCGAGACTGTGGGAGACAGGCCTGGACACGATAAAAGATATTCTATTGATGCATCTAAAATCCAAAAAGAAACAGGATGGAAACCCCGTTATCAATTTGAGCAAGCATTAAGTGAAACCGTCCAATGGTATCAAAATAACCCTCAGTGGTGGGAACCTCTTGCTGATGAAAAAACACTACATCCACAACCTTGGACACTGGATTGGAAATGAAATTTCTAGTAACTGGCTCAGCAGGTCTAGTTGGAAATCAAGTTGTAAAAGATCTAGAAGAAAAAGGAGAAACTGTCTATTCAACATATCACAATACAAAACCTGAATTTGGAATTCCGACTCTAATGGATCTTGAGCAACTAGATAAAATTGAAAATATTGTCGAAAAAATAAAACCTGATTCTATTATTCATCTTGCAGCAATTACAAATGTAGATGAATGTGAAAAAGAAAAAGATCTTGCAATGAAAATTAACGCAAAAGCAACAGAAACCCTTTCAAAACAAGCTGCAAAACAAAAATCATTTTTTGTTTATGTCTCAAC
>SDBV01010972.1_pt1 | contig 11812 bp, 7 predicted proteins | sample 2277081 | NCBI WGS metagenome assembly SDBV01 (sample SAMN10402039, study PRJNA504765) | marine sediment metagenome | isolation source: marine sediment core GS10_PC15, 223 cmbsf | place: Arctic Ocean: Southern Knipovich Ridge | collected 2010
CTTAAATCCAACGAATCGTCCTCTTGAAAACTTATGGTGGTGCGGTATAGAGGAAACTCGAAATTTTCGGGAACGGCAGACATTGAACAAAAGATCATCTCCTTTGAAGAGATCTTATGGCTCATTGACCCGGTTCCAAAAGCGCCTATGGATTGGCGGTAATTATAATTCAGCCTGATACGAAAATCCTCCGGTATGGATTGGTCGTTGATTTCACATTTGGGAGAATCGTTTATTTCTGGGATACCGGGATTAACCGGAAAAAACTTATCTTTTCCCAAATCAATGATAGATTTTTGAATTCGGCCAATGTCGATACCTCTTCTTCGGAGAAATATCGCCAGCATTGAGCTGTTTTCCAAAACACTCAAGTAATGAAAGGCATTTTCGGGTGAAGAACCCCTGGCAAACGGACCGTGACCTCTTACAATCGTTAAGATGTTTTCGCCTAAGTATTGAGGAATTCTTTCTTCCATCTCGGAAGATCCTACTGGTTGTTCGTAGCTTCCGACCTTGACGCCTCCAATGGAATAAGCACCTATCAGATCAACCGGATAAAAAAGAAATTCTTCTCTCTCATGGCTGTCGGTTCCTAAAAATCTAAGGAACAACTGCTTATCTTTGGTATCAAATGAGATAAATGTGCTATGCATATAATGGGCGTGAATTACAGAATTTACTCCTGGAATTTTCAGGATCTCTCTATGAATCGTTGATTCGGTCGAGCCTCGTGCATCTCCCCAACTTATTCCGGAAAAATATACAGGCACTATATCCTGTTTGATCAGATGGCCTCCTTGCGAGCCGCTGGCGGTAATATAAAATAAATCAGGATCAAACGGATCACGCATGGAAAGATTGCCGCTATGGGTATTATTGGCGTTAACAAAGGAAATCGCCGTTCCGATTTTTTGCATTCTTTCAAATATACGATGTTTATTATCAGTTATCTTTTTATTCGATTCCATTTATTATTTCGAATTGTTTTTTACAGGTGAAAGGTATTCTACCGGAGGCAGATGACCAAATACCGAAGCCTCATATTAAACATTTAAAAATAAATAGACAGAATTCATTCATTCGATGTTCGATGTTGAACGTTCGATGTTCATCGGTTAAATTGGTTTGGCAGTATTTCTAGTAGATCCAATTCTTTAAGGGCCTCCTCAGTCGGTTTGCCAGTCCTGTCCCACCCCAGGGAATCATAATACTCATGGTGCATCTTTTGAAATTCTTCCCGACGGCACATTGCCGTAGAGCCCTTTACCTGGATGGTTTCCGAATAAAACCTATCCGGCAGCCAGTCATCGTCCTGAGTCAATCCACACAAAATGTTAAAGACTTTTTCCAGAGTGATAACCCGACTGGCGAGTTTTTTAAGAGTTCCTGAATTGTATTCAAGTCCGGTAACCGCGCTTATCAAGGCAGCATATTCATCCAGATTTAAAGAGAATGATCCATAAGCACAAGCACCGATGACATCCAGGGCCGTGTTTTTCAGGGTGGCGTTTTTGGCTATCAGGGGTGTACCTTCTATTCTGTTGGCAGGCCATTCGGCATAACCCGCGCAGTAAGCATGCGGAGCCGTGTAACCGCCTTCCAAATGGCATCCTCCCCGGTTATTCATCTCATAACACAAAGCCTGGCTGAATGACGTCCGAGGGTCGTAGGCCGGCAGCTCCAGTTTTTTCACACTCATCGAAAGTTCTTTATGACCATAACGTTCACAGAATCGATAGGAGCCCTTGGCCAGGCGCCTGCCGATTCCCTCCGCTTTGCTGATCAAGTGCACCAATGGAATAAGTAATTCCGATTTTCCAAAACCAGGCGTTCCATATTCCGAAATAAAATCCTCTACCTCCTCCAAAAACTTTTTTTCCAACGGTTGAAGATTTTCGGCCTTTTCAACCACAACATCATAAAGATCAAAAAACGCGGCGATGGTTGCACCCAGGGAAATGGTATCCAGGCCGTAATGATTCGCCAGATAATTGGCCTGGGTTATGATTGCCAGATCATATATGGACAAATTGGCCCCCATCAGGGCTGTCGATTCAAATTCCGGCCCTTCGCCGGCCTCGATTAGGTTCCCCTTACCATCGATGAGCCTGGTTTCTCTTTTACAGGTAATCGGGCAGTTAAAACAGGTACCTCTCTTGACCTCAATCCTGGTTTCACCTGGTTTTGCGTTTTTAGCGTGGTTTCTCAAGGCTTCACCGTTGATCTTTCTAATGTCGGCTGGGTTATGGTCGGTATCCCGCATGTTGTTATGAACAAGCTGACCAAAATTGTCGACCATTCCCAAAATTCCTAACGACCCCATGGAAGACAATATTCCGAAATGTTCTTCCTTTTTAGTGAATTTGCCCAGATTAAGTTTCAGCTTTGCCTGATAAGAAGCCCCGCTTTTATTTTTAAGCTGTAAATTCTTTTCATTGGCAACTTCGATGGCCATTTCCCGGCCAGGAAGAACAGCGATGGCATAGAGGTTTTTTGATCCAAAAACGGCGCCACCTCCACCCCTGCCTAAAGCTTTACCTCGGTCGCTCAATACGGATGCAAAATAGGACAGGTTTTTTCCTCCTGCTCCGATAGTCAGGACTTGCGCCTTCTTGGAAAGCTTTTCCTTAATGGCAGTCCTGGTTTCGATTGAACTCAGATCTTTAAGGGATTCGGCCGCAACAAACTCAAAACCGGCACTTGAAATCACGAGATAGACCGGCTTTGGAGATTTGCCGGTCAATACCAGCAAGTCATAACCCGATTTCTTAAATTCAACCGCCCAGCGCCCACCGGCATTGGTACTTCCCAAGGCCCCGGTTAAGGGAGATTTATAATTCATGTGAACTCTTCCGGAAGTCGGCATCTTGGTTCCCGTTGCGGGAGAGGTTGCGATGACGATCACATTGTCGGCTGAAAGCGGGTTTACTTCGGCAAAGGGATTCTTATATTTGCCTTCTTGTTGCAATTTCTTAAAATGTTCAAAAAGAAAACAGATTCCGAAACCCCGGCCGCCAAAAAACAGTTCTGCCGTTTTTGGATCAATCGGTTCTGAATGATAAGACTCTTCGCTAAGATTAACATAAAGGACTTTATTCATATATCCTTTTGCCAATCGGTAATTTTTCGAGTTCATGTTTTCTGCGCCATTGTCTCTGCAAAATAATGAGCTACCCCGCCGCAAGCAACGGGGTATCAATCGGAAAATTATAATCGCCCCAAGGGGCGGGGAATTAAACCCTTGTCCGCCGCAGGCGGATTAAACTGTCAGGAGTTTATATTGGCCGAGCTTGTCAATCCAAAAGGAAGAATCCATCGGTTCGTAAGTTGTAAGTTCAAAACTACTGCGCATAATGTGGCGAATTTCACCAGGCTCCTTGATTATGTCAAGAGCATAGGCCTGGGTTAAGGCATTGCCTAGTGAAGTACATTGCTGTACTCCGCCGTATACGGGTATTCGACAGGCATTGGCCGTTAACCGGCAAAGTAGTTTATTGGCGCTTCCTCCACCAACCAAGAATAATGAATCCACGCTTTCCTTACTCAGAGAGCATAATAATTCCAAGCGATATGCATACTCTAGCGCCAGGCTTTCAAGTACACACCGAATAAGCTCTCCGCGGGAATCAGGTAAAGGCTGTTGAAAATGATGCGCCAAATCCAACAGGGATTCTTCCATATCATCCGGTGCCAGCAAACACTTATCGGCTACATCTATTATGGGTCCGGATTTGGCTTGAGCGGCTTCTTCCATCATACGATTGTAGTTCCAGGGATCAGCCGATGTATCCCACTTTCGGTAAAGCTCTTGTATCAACCAAAGACCTATAATATTACGGCACAAAAACCAACCGCCGAGCGTATATTCATTACTAAATCCGTTCTCCAGGAATTCCGGGGTCGTGACCGGCTCAGAACGAAGCCTGCCCAGAATACTCCAGGTTCCCGAGCTTAAAAAAGCCCAATTGTCGCCGATAGCAGGGACAGCAGCCGCCACAGCGGCGGTGTCATGGCCGCAGGTTGCAATGACTGGAACATTTGCCATATTTGGCTTGGGGGCGATTTCAGGGCTCATGTTGCCAATTACCGTTCCGGGTTCTACCAGTTCTTCAAAAATGTCGGGTAATTGGAATTGGTGAATGATATCATGACACCAATCACCGTCTATTCGCATTAAATTAGAGGTACTTGCGATAGAACGCTCCGAGACTTTTTTTCCGGTCAAGCAGTAATTAAACAGGTCAGGCATATTCAAAAAAGAACTGGCCATTTTCAGGATGGGAGAATGGTCTCTCTGCATTGCTAATAATTGAAATAACGAGCTGATAGTCCATGGTTCGCAGGCCGTCGCCGCGAATATCTCCTCTCTGGACATGATTAAGTCCGAATATTCATGGATTTTATTGGTGCGCGCATCACGATAATGAACGGGATTGGCCAGAATTTTCCCATCTTCTCCCAGTAAACCAAAATCAACACCCCAGGTATTGATGCCAATTCCGTTTAAAGACACGTTTTTTTCCGCACACACTCGCAAGGTTGTGAGTAATTCCGCAAAAAGAAAAGGAAAATCCCAGAATAGCGTTCCACAAAGATTTACCGGTCTGTTGGGAAAACGATGGATTTCTTCAATTTGAATCTTATTTTCACACAGTGTAATGAGCTCACCGCGACCGCTTTCAGCTCCGAAGTCCAAAGCGAGGAATTGGAGCTTGATGTCATTTTGAGTTATCATCGGCAAGGTTAGACCACCCTATTTAAAAATCTTGAATCTATCCATATAAAGGACCAAAGTTAGCGCAAGCCCGATAATCGGATCCTTCTGGATCCATGCCAAAGGCACTCCAGGCACTAGGTCGATAGATCTTCTCCGTGGGAACATTATGCATGCAGATCGGAATGCGCAGCATCGAAGCCAAAGTAATTAATTGCGCCCCGATATGGCCATAACTGCAAGCACCATGATTCGCTCCCCAGTTAGCCATAACCGAATATACGTCCCTGAATGCTCCCTGGCCTGTCAGCCTCGGAACAAACCAGGTTGTCGGCCAGGTGCTGTTGGTTCGTTGATCCAAAATATCATGCATATCTTTCGACAGCTCCACCGTTTCACCCTCGGCGATTTGCATCACAGGACCCACCCCTTTTATCAGGTTTATTCTCGACATCGTTATCGGCATCCCCCCTCTCGTTACAAATTTGGAGGAATAACCACCGCCCCTGAAATAGTCTCTAATCGCGGGACACCATGAGGTCGCCTTCAAACACCGAATTGCTTCCTCGGAAGTGATTTCCCAATAAGGTTTAATCGCAGGATTGCCGTTAACCGTCTGTTCACCCGAACCATCCAGAGCGGACGAGCCGGAATTTATCAGATGAATAATACCATTTTGAGCTTTGCCTTCCAATTCTTTTCCGGTTACTCGTTTTACTGACTCCGGGCTCCAGTACGTCCGCACATCCGAGAACACCTGTGCCGTACCCGTCAAAAGATGGCCGAATAGCATGGAAACTCCGTTTAAGGAGTCATTTTCAGTAGCTACCAGGTACGGCTGCCTGATACCGTTCCAGTCAAATGAAGAGTTCAGTATGGCTTCCATAAAATCGCCGTTCGGAAAATAATCGGTCCACTGTCGTTGTCCCTGGAAACCGGATAAAATCGCATTATGCCCCAGTCCTTCCTCTCCATAACCCAAGTCAGTCAATTTTGGATTGCCAACCATCAAATCCCGGGCAATCATCGTCATCTTTACGACCGTTTCCCAATCCAGATCTTTTTCGACTCGTGACTTCCGGGCAGAACCAGGATTGTTATCCAAACCTTCCTTGCAGTATTTCTTTATCCAATCTAAAGCAAATTCAAATTCCTGAGCGTCATAAATTTTCTCCTCGATCCGTCTGATAAACTCGCTCATATCGACGTATTCGTTTCTCATTCCGAGATATTCCTGGAAAAAATCTTCGTTTACGATTGAACCAGCGATTCCCATGGAAACAGAGCCCATAGACAAATAGGATTTATTTTTCATGGTGGCCACCGCCAAACCGGATTTTGCGAAAGAAATCATCTTGTCCCGGACATCTTCATGAATCTCCGTATCTCCGGCATCCTGAACATGCCTGCCGTAAATGCTGAATGCCGGTAAACCTTTTTGGTTATGACCGGCTAAAGCTGCCGCCAAATAAACCGCTCCGGGTCGTTCCGTACCATTAAATCCCCAGATGGCTTTGGGAATATTGGGATCCATATCCATCGTTTCGCTGCCATAGCACCAACACGGTGTAGTCGTTATTGATACACCCACGTTCTCTTGCCTGAATTTTTCGACCGCCATTATCGATTCAGCCACCCCGCCGATGCACCTGTCAGCCACCACACATTCGACTGGGCTTCCATCAGGGTGCCTCAAGTTATCGGATAAAAAGCGGGCAACATTAAACGCCATCTGTCTTGTCTGCTCTTCAAGTGACTCTCGAACCCCTCCCAGACGTCCATCGATAGTAGGACGAATACCAATTTTTGGTAATTCTCCCTGAAGCCGGTTTCCAGCCGCTTGCATATCCAAATCTTTTTTATCCTCATTCATGACTAGTCTCCATCTTAAATTATCCAGTCGTTTGCACCGAGCCTAGCAGATAATTCTGTAATTTGCCATAAGAAAAACAGTGTTTTTAATTAAATCTGCAATTAGCACTTGTAAAATTACCTTTTGTTGCGATACGCTTTTCACCGAAAAGTTTTCTCTCATCTATCATCATTGATTTAATTTTGGAGACATCATGATTCCCGATAAAATGTTTGGTCGTACAGGTCACAAAAGCAAACGAGTGATCTTTGGTGCTGTAGCCTTTTTGGAGGCAACACAAGATGAGGCCGATACCACAATGGAAATTCTATTAAAACACGGTATCAATCATATCGACGCAGCAGCCAGTTATGGGGATGCCGAACTACGGCTCGGGCCATGGATGAAAAGGCATCGCAATAGGTTTTTCTTAGCCACAAAAACTGAGGAACGGTCCTACTCTAAAGCAAAAGCGGAATTGGAACAGTCTTTGGAACGGTTGCAAACCGACTATGTCGATTTATGGCAGATTCATGCGCTGGTTGATCCTGGAGAATGGGAAACCGCTATGGGGCCCAATGGGGCATTGGAAGCATTCATCGGAGCCCGAGAAAAAGGACTGGTCAAATATTTGGGTGTGACGAGTCATGGTGTTGTAGCGCCTTCGATTCACCTTCGCAGCCTTGAGCGGTTTGATTTTGATACGGTGTTGTTGCCCTATAATTATTTAATGATGCAAAACCCGAAGTACGCAGCAGATTTCAGTAAATTATCCCATATATGCAATCAAAGGAACGTTGCCATGCAGACCATCAAGGCCTTGGCCCGCGGCTGCTTAGGAGATCAAGAAAAGGTGCGAACAGTATGGTACGATCCCATCGAAAATGAATCTGCCATTGAACACTCGGTTCATTGGGTTTTAGGTAATCCCGATGTGTTCCTAAATTCGGTGGGCGATACATACCTATTGCCAAAAGTACTGGAAGCTGCCAGTCATTTTCACCAACGTCCCAGTGATGAAGTAATGCATCAAGATATCAAAGAGAACAACATGACACCATTGTTTACAGAGCAATCGGAACCGTGATCGCTTTTAAGTCATAACAATCAAAAAATTCACACAATGCGAGCCTCTTCACACTTTGCTTTCTGGATTCCAAATATTTGCTGATGATTTTTGTTTACAAAAAATAATATTTTGCACTCTGTTAGCAAAAACTATGTTAACGATACTGTTTGCGAGATATCCCAAAAAGTTCCTTTACCGTTCCGGAGAGATATTATGACGACCATATCATTAAAAAACCTAGTTAAAAAATTTGGCGACCATGAAGTAGTACATTCTATTAATCTCGAGATTAAAGACGCTGAGTTTATCGTTTTGGTGGGTCCTTCGGGATGTGGTAAATCTACTACGCTTCGCATGATCGCGGGTTTAGAGGAAATCACCGGGGGAGAGATCGTGATTGGCAATCGCGTGGTGAATAACATCCTGCCCAAAGACCGAAACATAGCGATGGTATTTCAGAACTACGCTTTGTATCCTCACATGAATGTTTTTGGCAATATGTCGTTTGCGTTAAAACTTCAAAAAGTACCTAAACCCGAAATCAAGGAAAGGGTGAATAAAGCCGCCAGGATTTTAAATATCGAGGAACTCCTTCACAGAAAGCCATCCGAGCTCTCCGGTGGTCAACGACAAAGAGTGGCGATGGGAAGAGCCATCGTTCGAAATCCGGATATTTTTCTGTTTGATGAACCTCTGTCAAATCTTGATGCTAAATTAAGAACCCAAATGCGAGTGGAGATCAAAGAGATCCATCAACGAGTGAAAAACACTATCATATATGTAACGCACGACCAGGTGGAAGCCATGACATTAGGCGACCGAATTGTTGTTTTGAAGGATGGTTATATTGAGCAGATCGGGGATCCTATCGAGCTTTTCCAGAATCCGGTGAATACGTTTGTGGCGGGATTTATTGGAACTCCGCCTATGAACCAGATCGATGGGACGATTACCGAAGACGACGAAAAATTAAACATTAGCTTCCCGGATGGATTTAAACTACCGATTCCTGATAAACCTGACGCTAAAATTAGCGAGGGACAAAAAATCGTGATGGGGCTGCGCGCGGAGGATATTTTCTTAGAGGAAGGCAGCAACGATATACCGGAAGACTGGAAGTTTAACAGCGAAATAATAGTTACCGAGCCTTTAGGTAGCGAAACCTATATGCACGTTGATGTCAGTGGCTTGAAGATAATCGGAAAATGCGGGGGAAGAAGATCAGTGCACCCTAATCAGAAGATAAAAATGGCTTTCAACCTCAATCACCTCCATATCTTCGACGCCGCGTCTACTAAATCGATTTATTAAGTTCCCAGCGAGCATTCAGCGTTCCGCTGTGTGCTCACAATCCTTTGAAATAGCGAAAAAGAGGAGATCCAAAGGAAAAAAACAGTGACATTCAAAATAAATTATTTTGCAAGTTCACGAAAACCTCTAGAGAAAAACGCCTCATTCAAGAGCTGTTAGAACCCGCCGGAATAAAAATTGACGGTACAGAACCTTTTGACATTCACGTCCATAACCCCGATTTTTATCCTGAGGTACTGGCCGGAGGATCGTTGGCTCTAGGAGAAAGCTACATGGATGGCTGGTGGGATTGTGTGGCTTTGGACCAATTCTTTTATCGAGTCATGGGGGCTCGTCTGGACAGAAAGGTGAGGGCATCTCGGGCGGTTTTGAGGGCTGTGTTGAAACCCAAGTTGCTTCAAATTGTAATTTTTAGAATATGCTAATTGTAAAATTGTTCCGGTACATATAATTTCTGTGTTGATCTGTCTTATTTAGAATTATTTAAAATTGAATTTTCTCTTCGGACCGAAATAAACTGTAGAGATAGGATAGTTTGTTTTGTAGATCTTGATTATGCTTTCTATCATTTTCAATAAATTTCCATTGGCTGGACAGTCGGGCCAATGTTTCAACCAATTGCCATTTATGAAGAAAAACCACATTTTCGAGCTTTCTAAGGCTTTCTTTTTGTTCAGGGGTAAACCAGTCCGAATTCGTTTTTGAAATAGCCTCTTTGGTCACCTTTAAAGTATCGATTTCTGAAGATTCCATAATAAATTGCCGCTCTTTGTGCGAAAATCCCAAATTAGATAAAGCCTTTGCAAATTGAATCGCATTAGAAAATTTATTACCTTTCAACTTTCCAAGCTTATCGATAGGTAGATTGGTTTTTTCAATTCGGTCATGTGCACTTGAGGTCAAGACGTAAGGAACCGGATAGTAGGTTTGTTGTTGAAAAACGTTTTGGAGGAAAAACAGTGAAATAAAACTTATTAAACCAGCAATAACGGGAGTTGCTACCCACCCACTGGTTATGCCTCCTAAGGTTCGCCAGCGGGTTTGTCCCCCTTTTTTTATTAATGCGATGCCAATTACAGCCCCCACGATTGCCTGAGAACTAGAAACGGGCACTAGCGGAATAGTCGGCAGGCCGTGGCTGGATAGAAAACTTTCGAGCGACTGGGATGCAAAAAGAAACAGTACAATAGAATGTGCACTGACCACAGCAAATGCTGCTATCGGTGATAGCTTCATAATGCCACTACCCACGGTTTCCATGACCTTCTGAGAGTACGTAAAGACACCAACTGCGATAGCCAGGCCACCCAGAAAAAACAGCTGTTGGGCCGATGATAGATTAAGTATGCCAAAAACAGAGATGTCAGCAAAGGGTGAAACCGGCACAAAAACCCCCATTACATTGGCAATATTATTAGCGCCCAATGAATAGGAGCCAAATGCACCGACAAGAAGCAATCCGTAGCGTGTCAGATAGTCAAGCCTGAACATGCGGACATTAAAATAAGTGATGCAGAACACCACAATTTTATAAACTAATAATGACACTATAGCAGCCAAGACTGGACAAACAACCCATGTCAAGGCAATCTTTGTCAAGGAACCGGTGTCTGTAATTGACCCGGAAAAAATATTCCAGCCAATTATTGCTCCAACGATGGCCTGAGAAGTGGATACTGGATAACCTATGCGGGTCATAAAATATACACTCATAGCCGCAGAAAAAGCTACGATGAAAGCTCCTGCAATGGCATTTACGGAACCCAGCTTTTCAAGAGTTTGCGATGCTCCTGCGCCGCTAATTACAGCTCCCAATATTATAAATATACTGCAAAATATGGCTGCCGTTCGAAAGCGAATCATTTTGGTGCCCACAGCCGTTCCAAAAACATTGGAGGCATCATTCGCCCCGAGAGACCAACCCAGAAATAAACCGCTTGATAAAAAAAAGGCAAACATCGTTATCCCACTACAGTGATCGCTTAATCGCGAAAATGTTGAGTTTGTCAGATGCGTCTTCAGCACGATCTGCAATTTTATCAACACGACGAATAAAATCTCGCAGCTGAATCTTCTCACACAAATGGAGGTTATCCCTTCTGAAAATAGTCCGTTGAAGGCGAGTTGAAACTTTATCTGATTCGGTTTCCCAGTAAGAGACTTTGTGCATATGGTCTGCGACGGCGGAGATATTTTTAAAAAACGCTCTGCAAGAACGTACCATTGCTTCAACAGCCTCTACGACATAATTGACAAGCTCGCAAAAATCCGAATGAATTTCAGGAAATATTATAGGCCTTTCAATATCGAAAGTGAAGAGAGCTCCTTTAAACCGATCTAGCAGGACATCCATATTTTCTAGAAGATCAAGAACATCTCCTCTCGCTTCGGGGATTAATGTTTTAACATATAACCGCTCTTCGATAGAACGCCGAAGTGAATCACCTTTATGCTCTGCATCGACTATATGTGACATTTTTTCATCAAAGGCTGCCATATTTCCTTTCAAATAGTCGTTAATTCCATTCTTAAAGAGCAATCCCGATTCGCTGACTAGATCTAAGAAATCGTCAATTTGTTTCTCAATATCAAGTTTATGCTTTAATATTTTAAATTCCATAGTAATACCTCTAATTTTCCAACAATCGATTGAAGCTTTTATAATGGTTCAATTATTTTAGAATTTAAAATCATCAATTTACTCATTCATGATGCTTTTTTTCTCCTTAAAAACCATAACCATTAATTAGGTTGAAAATATCCGATTCTTAATAAAGCAGGCGGATGCCACTCACGTGGTCCGCCTGCTTCGAAGAGCTGAATTTTTTCAATAATCCCCAAATCGATTTCACTACAAACGTTATGA
>SDBV01010973.1_pt1 | contig 11812 bp, 7 predicted proteins | sample 2277081 | NCBI WGS metagenome assembly SDBV01 (sample SAMN10402039, study PRJNA504765) | marine sediment metagenome | isolation source: marine sediment core GS10_PC15, 223 cmbsf | place: Arctic Ocean: Southern Knipovich Ridge | collected 2010
AAGTCCACCGCCAACTGCCTGAAGTAATCGCTCAAGACCCGTTTTCATGCGAACTGCAGACAAGCCGCGACCGCTCATTTTGATTGGTTCGTCCTGCTCAAGGAAGGCGTTCTCGCTGAGATCGCCCCACAGAACAACGATCGTAAGAGGGGGTGACGCCGCATTACTAACTATGTCGATCGCCTCGCTAAAAGGAGTATCTTCCGTCAGCTCAGAGAGATCGACAATTTGATCCAGTTGTTTGTAAACCAGTACGTCGGCTTCTTTCCTGCCGGCAACGTCTTCTTCTTTGCGATTTGCGATAAGCTCTTTCCAGTTCTTGGGCTGAGCGATCTCGCCTACACCGTAAAAGCTCATTTCGCTGAAATTAGTGAGCTTTTTCCTGTCAGCATCGATCAAAAGTGCAAGCTCCTGATCGTCGTTCGCTTTTTGTATCTCAAGCTGCTGACGCCACCTTACTGTATCCTCAAGGGTCTGCGACAGTATAAGAGCATCCTGGTTCGTCGGATCGACAACCAAAACCTGTTCAAGCTGACCAAGAGCCTCTTCGTAACGCTGTTGTCTCTGGAAAGCGTGGGCACGCTCCATATAATCGATAACTGCCTGGCTGCGGCGCTCTTCCGTCGTCTGACGAATGTTCTGCCTTAGCTGCTCGGTTTCAAGACGTGTCTGTTCGGCGATAGCTGCCTGATGCTGTGTGCGTCTTACCGCAATGTTGCCTTCAATGGCCTTAAGCTGATTATCGAACTGACTGTAAAGATCGTCGCCAAGAAGCAGCTTATTTTTGTTGATCGTCGTAAAAGCCCGGCCAAGAGCCTGATCGGCCTTATCGAACGCTTTCTGTAACGTAAAGTTCTCCGCTTTCAACACAGCATCGCTAACGATAGCACGGGTGTAATTGATCTGACGGTTGCGCTTCTGCTCGATCTGACGAATATAACCGTCATCGCCAGTCGATACCGAAACATCGCCGCCTATCGGCTCGAGCGCAACTGCTTCAGTAACGATCGGCTGGGAATCTTCAATCGGCTGGGGATCTTCAATCGGCTGGGGATCTTCAATAAGCATTGTTTCCGGTGAATCCCACATCTCACTGTCAAAAAGATTTTCTTCGGCTGGCGCGGCTCGATCAACCTGAACTCCGTCGATCATACCAATGTAATCATTGGCGCTAAGACCGTCAGCCGTTATATTCAAACCAGAACGAGACACTTCAACAAAACCTGAACGGGACTGGAAATAATGACCGCTGTTGTATAATTTGATACTCAAGTTGAATAGTTCGGAAATCCTTTGGTTTGCCTCGCTCTTTACCCCCACAGGCTCTGCTGGCGGTGCAGCGGCGATACTCTGATCGAGATCGGCAAGGATCGTGCTTATCTGCTCGCGTTCGGCTTCGCTAAGGAAGCGGCTGTCAAGTGCTGTCTCAAGGCTGGATCGGGCTTCGAAGTACTGACCACTCGCAGAATATTCGTCGCTTTGACGAAGAAAATCTGCTATCTTGGCACGCTCAGAAAGAGCCGAACGAATTTTCATCAGAAACTCGGAAACCAACTCAATATCATCGGCTGTCATATAAGACGAATATTCCTTTTCGATCTTAACAAGCGAGTACTCCGCTTCTTTGTAAAGACCGCGATGATACTGCTCAGAGGCAATACGCATGGTCCACGCAGCCTTCTGACGCATAGCCTGAGTCTTACTGCTAGGCTGAGCAAAACAAATAGATGTTAACAACCCAATAACCAACACTGCTGTCAAGCTGATAGTAAACAGCGACTTACGTGACTTTAAAACTTTTGACACCTGGGCCTCCAACGATTTAAATAAATGTGGAACATCAATATACAGGCGATAATCCCTATCCTGTAAGAGAACAATAGACGCAATAATACGCTTTAACTACGTTAATTATCGGGAGTAGGACTAATATATTTACAATATTCTTTACCTTTGGCAAAAAAGATTTGTTCAGACAAACCTTTAGGTTGCTTTGAACGGGAATAAAGTTAATAATACTGAAAATAATGATATTACGAGAACTTAGTGTACCAAATATTATTCTAGAAAGAAATTTTTTTTCAAAAAAAATAAAAAAATGACAGATAAATCCCAAAAATCAGTGTTTTTAGCAGTAGAAACATCGGGAAGGACCGGTTCAGTGGCCATCGGCACAGACGAAACGGCCAAAAGCCAGATCACGTTCTCCGGGCCAATGCGGCACAGCGTAGAACTGTTCCCAAGCATACAGCAACTCCTTACAGATAACGGCTTTACAGCAAAAGATATCGCAGAGATATACATCACCGCAGGGCCCGGCAGCTTTACAGGCCTTCGCATCGCTGTTAGCTTCGCAAAAATGCTCGCATTAGCAAACAACGCAAGGATCGTAGCACTAAGCACCATGGATGCAATCGCCCCCAATGCCGACAAGCTCATGCAAGACAGGCAGATAGAGCCAAAACGCATCGCAACCGTTCTCGATGCCAAAAGGAAACACTTCTACATCGCCAACTATAAATACACCCACCACGGCTGGGAAAAAACCCTCGAAGACTGCATGATCAAGGCAGAGGACTTCACAAACAAATACGCCGACCCAACGGACCCAATATGGGTCATGGGAGAGGGATTAGTCTATTATAAGGAAAAGTTCGACAAAGACGGCGTAGAGATCGCCGACCACGAATTTTGGCCGGCCAGTGCTGAAAATACCTATTTAGCAGGCAGAAAAATGGCAAAAGCAGGAAATTTCACCAAGCCACAGGACCTGACGCCTTTCTATATCCGCAGACCCGAAGCAGTCGTAAACTGGGAAAAAAGAAATATGCCATAACCACAGAGAACGCGCTGGATTTATCACGCATTTCCCAGGTAGAACAGTAACAAACGAACTGGATTTTGATAGTAGAGCTTAAGCCGGTTTTATCGCAAATTGGCAATAAAACTGCCTCGAAAATGAATATCCTTGACAGTTCAAGGCGATTTTGATAAAATGATTGACATCGAGAAGGATGCAAAATGCTTTTTAAGCGCTTAGGGGAGATGTCAATTAGACGACTTCAGAAATTTTTGTCCTAATTTTGACGACAAGTGCCCTATAGCATTGGAGTCAAAGTGTTTTGGAATAGATGTTTCTGGGTGACTGATCCTTTTGGGAAGTAAAAAAAATTATGACATTAAATGGTAGACTTAGATCACGGAAGAAAAAAGCATTTACTCTAATAGAGTTGCTGGTTGTTATTGCGATCATAGCTCTTTTGCTTTCAATACTAATGCCGGCGTTGCAAGCAGTCAAAGAACAGGCCAGAACGGTTGTTTGCGCAGCACATATAAAGCAGTGGGGTGTCATTCTTTCGTTCTATGTCGCCGATTATGCAGATAAGTTCCCATGTGGCGAAGGGGGTGGGCGCGGCCAGTGGTGGTGGCTGAAAATGCGGCCATATTTCGTAGATCAACCGGATATTCTTATATGCGGTAAAGCTAAAATAAAAAATATAGATTCGCCTCTCATACCTGTTTTTGGTAATGGTAGATATTTCCCTGTAAAACGCGAGGACGCCTGGGGAAGAGATATCCAAGACAATAACCACCCAGACTACGGGAAATGGGTCTGGTCAAGCTATGGACCTAATGCCTGGCTAATGGATCCATATGGTGACGATGGGAATCAGAAGACATTTGGTGCCCCTTCTCCTGCTCCTGTGCCGGTTTCATCGTTTTGGGGAAAATTCATTAATATCCGCACTCCTTCACGAGTGCCTTTTTATCTGGATTCCATGCAGATTGATGCATGGCCGCATGACACAGACACACCTACTAACAGGGAGTATTATATAGGTGAATTTGACCCTTCGGCTGGAATCGTCGGACATATGTGGAAGTTCACAATGCTTCGTCATAACACATCGGTCAATGTTGTTTTTGGTGATGGCAGCGTCGGAAAGACCGATATAAAGGAACTCTGGGAGCTTAAATGGCATAGAACATTTAATACAACTAATATATACACTCAGCCCAATGCCCCTTGGGAGCCCTGGATGAAATAAAAGAGCAAAGTGACCGGCTGATGATCTGCAGGGCTTTCTATTTTCTATTCTATTTACTGCAATTTTGTTCTAGGATGGGATAGAAAGTTAGATCTGTCCCGGAGATAATAACTGATGACGTCAAATGGTCGACGCAAATCACAGAAGAAAAAAGCTTTTACATTAATCGAATTACTGGTGGTGATCGCGATCATTGCATTATTGCTCTCAATACTGATGCCGGCTTTGCAAAAAGTAAAAGAACAGGCCCGAAACATAGTATGCCGCAATAACCTCAAACAGATCGGATTGGCAGCACTTCTGTATGCCGAGAGCAACGAACAAACGCTGCCGCGAAACAGAGGCGCCTGGATCCATCTTTTCATGCCTTATCTTGGTGGGTTAGGCGAAGAAGCAAATGATTTTACCGAGATCGGGATCTATAACTGCCCCAATTATCCCGATAAAGAACAAATGGTCGACTACGTTGTAAGTTCATGGCTGGATGGAGTTAATGAAGCAAGAGATCAAAATAAGAAAACAAAAATTTCAGAGTGGGTCAGACCCGGTACTAAAGTATATCTTGCCGACAACGAATATGGATACTGGCGTGATATCATCGAAAATAAAACCGACCTGGCCAATATAGGTCAGTATGATGTCTGGAAATCGGAACATCTGCCTATGGGGCTAGATGGTGACCGGCGTGTTGCAAAAGCCCGGCACAACAAAGGAACCAACATAGACACTAACGAAAATATTGGATGTAACTATTTGTTTCTTGACGGCCACTCTGAATGGATGCGTGCCAAGGATAGTATCGAGAAATACTGGCAACCCAGATAGATGTAATAGAGTTTAGTGCAGGTTTGGAAAATAATATGTTTCGTAAGAAGGGTTTTACTTTAATTGAATTACTGGTGGTGATCGCGATCATTGCATTGTTGCTTTCAATACTGATCCCGGCATTGCGAAAGGTTAAAGAACAAGCAACAGCTATCATTTGCAAGAACAATCAACACCAGATCATAATTGGGGTCACGAATTATGCAGTTGAAAATAGCGACAGGTTACCGCCGAATACGAATAGACTCGGAACATCATCACCCCCAACGCCAACAGGCTGGCATCTTCCACATGAATTGAACTATCACTATACAAATAGCGGTGGGACAGTTGGCAATCCGGAGGATGCTAACTATCATTACGTTGGGAAATATATGCAAAGCTACCTGCCCGATGTCAATATTTTCAATTGCAGCTTTTCTCCGATAAGTCCTGAGTCTACCTGGCCCCCACAGGGCGGAAACGATACATATGGAAATTTGTATAAGTCAGGAGAATTTGCTCCGATGCATTGCACTTATATGCCTTTCTGGAATTACCAGGGATATAACAGTGCAGAGAGTGGCGGTGCATTCGGTTATAATATCGTTGCGCCGAAGAGATTGTCAAGCGGCACAAAATTGCTTCTTCAGGACTCTTTGTTCTTTAAGACAGATGATTCAATACTTTTTCCAGGCGATGGCACTAACACATGGTTCAGTTCCCACAGATCGGTAGAATCGGTAAGAACTTTTGATTTTCCATTCTATAACACTCCCCCCGTCTCCAGCGGAATGCCGAGTACGGGCGATGATGTTCCGAAAATGAAAATGAACGCAGCATACACGGATGGGCATGTAGAGACCTTCATCTCGACGGATTCAGTGCTCTCAGGCTGTGCTGCACATATCTCTGCGATCACAAAACGTTACAAGTAAAATATATTTCATACTTGCCCGGAAGAATATTTTTTGAGAGGATAGTGAAAATATCTTCGATAATTATTATTTAAAGGAAGGCTATGAAGAATAAACAAATATTCAGGAAAACCGCCTCAATAACTCACGGCACTCATCGGCATTGTTCTTACACAAAATATTGGCTTAGGTCGCTTTTAACTATACTATTGCTCTCTGGCTCGGCAGCTCTCGCGCAAAAACCGACCGTCTCAATTGTTGTTTGGGACGGAAAAGCCAAAGAAGGCAACGACCATGGCGAAATAAGGATATATCAGTTAGGCGAGCCGGCTAAAAGCCTGAATGTGAAAATAAAATACGATGGAACAGCACGCCAGGGTATTGATTACAGAGCTTTTGATAATTCACTGAAGGTAAAGAAATATCGCACTATAGTCATTCGTCCGATTAGCGACGGCCTGGTCGAAGGGGACGAAGATGTTATAGTCAGGCTAATCAAAAGCGATGATTACGAGATCGACAAAGAACACAGCGCCGCTACGGTTAGAATTCTTGACGGGGAACTTCCGGATATTGAATTTGAGAAACCCTCTTCGGTTAACCGGGAAGCAAATGAAAAGGCCGAAGTAAAAATTAAGCTATCAAGGGCTTACGATAAAAAAATAGAATTAGTTTACAGTGTTCAGGGGGTTTTGGCGGTTGAAGGAAAAGATTTTCACTTTAAGTCAAACAAACTTTTGATCCCAGCCGGCAAAAAAGAAGCTTCTATAAAATTCCGTGTTAAAGACGACGGCATCCCTGAAGACGATGAAACAGTGGTCATTAGATTAACACGAGCAACTAATGCAAATATCGCTACCGTCGAATCGCATTACTATACCATAAAAAATGATGACGGACGACCAACTCGCAGTATTATATATGACAAAATATATGGCTGTATTCTTGGATTCAGAGCCGGGTGTGCGATGGGGGCGATCACAGAATATAATTGGCCGCAGGATCGGATCAAAGAGATATTCGGTTTTCAGGATAAATTTATCCCGTACAAACATTACGGAGACACATGGGCGCATCCTGCGGGTGCTACCGAAGATGGCGGCGAACGGCATAAACTGATCTGTACGGCGATCATTGAAAAACAAGATCGTATAGGTTACCGGGACCTGAAGGATGTTTGGTTGCGTGATTGTGAAATAGAAGACATGTACTACATGACGCAAAATTACGACAGGGTGTTGCTTTCTTTTGCAAAGTGGGGAGTGGAACCTGCCGATATGCCGATAACCAAATTCGGCAAGCCGCAGGATCTTGGCGAACATATTCACTTAACAGCCCGCACTTTTCAGGCATTGCCCTGTATAAATGCCGGTGACCCTGAAAATGCTATTGCCGACATGAATGAAATGGGAAAACTTTACTACGAGGACCCTGCCGACGATGCTTTTGCATGGGGCGCGGTATACAACGCAGCCATGGCTTTAGCAATGCTTCCCGATGCCACAGTTGATTCGGTAATTGACGATGCGCTTAAGTATGCATCCCCTGAGATTGCCGCAGAGATCAACCATGCCTTAGCCATAACTGAAAAATATACCGACCCGATGAACAGGGATATGTGGCAGGAATTAACGGATATGTATATGGATCCTGAAAGCAAATACTATGCGTTTGATAGAATTGAGAAATACCAGAATTCAAGTATTTATGAAAATGTTAGTTATGCTTTCGCCTTATTTAAAGCCACCAATGCAAATGTCAGGCAAAGTGTGCTTATTGCGACCAACAGAGGATACGATGCCGATTGTACCGCAGCAAGTGCCGGAGCACTTTGTGGAGCGTTGTCCGGTTCGGCGAACATCCCGCAAGACTGGATAGTCACTCTTGACGCCGGTACTGCTAACAATCCTTATACCAATGCACATTTCACTAACAAGGCTACTGCTGACGGGCTGTATAGAGCATTGCAGAATAAGGTATATAGAATGGAAGCGGAACTTAAGAATTTAAAAAACAACGGCGCGATCGCATCAAAAACTCAAGCCGATAAGTTGGAAAAATATGTGAAACTTATGAAAAAGTGGAAGGTGATAGAATAGTTCACATGCAGGACAAATATGTGTAAATAATTTCTAAATGTCATACTGATCGAGTGACTCATCACCCAGCCGGCTATTGTTTGAGAGCGGCCCTTATTTCCTGGACGTTCGGCTGGGATCCATCCGGATCTTTTGGCGGGCAGATAAGGATACTGCTGTCGAGGTAGTCAACATTAAACGGGAGCTTTTTTATTGAAATCCTGTTAAATGCCTTCATAGCATCGTCAAGGTCAATGCGAAATACAACTCCTCCTTCATCGTCAAGGATGTGTTCGATCTCAATCGTCACTTCGCTCCCTTATACATAATTTCATGGTTATACGCCCAAAAACTGACATATCATGATATATACCATCTCTATACACTACAGACCCTGTAATGTCAAATGTTTTTATTTTTTTTCTCTGCCCCCGCAACAGCCAAAGCGGTTATACGTGTTGAACGCAGCGAAATACGACAATGCATTTAGCCGTATAATAATACTGCCGGCATTTGAATCTTTATATCTTCCTATTTTCCAATATTTATCATCTTATTCGATCATAAATACTATTTAAGCACATTGATAACAGCTATGTTTATTGAGCGAGCAACGCAATTTCAGCCTCACTCAGCGCACGATTATAAACCCTGACATTATCGAGCAGGCCGTCATAAAAATAGTTGGGCGTCGTCCCTGAATATTTTTGTCCAAGCGATAATACATCGGTAGCGGCAATAGATACCATCGATGTAAAGCTCTGAGCCTCACTGCCGTCGACGTAAATAGTAACTGTGTCAGAACTATCTTCAAGAACATAGGCGATGTGGTGCCATGTGTTATCTATCACCGTTGCCGTCGTATCGTGCCATCCCGACTCATACAAACTAAGCGTGGCACTCTCGGTCTGGGTGCCCAGCAACAATCTGTTATCGCCGTTTGAAGTATTAATTCCGATCACAAACTGCACGGCGGAGTTAACTGCAGGAGCTTTCATCCATGCGCTTATTGTAACATCCTTGCCTGCTAACCCGGCACATGCACCATCGACAGTAACATAATCATTTTCGCCGTCAAAGTCCAGCCCGTTACCTGTGTTTCCGCTGACCCAGTCGCTGTCGTCCATATTCATCAAGGTACCGTCACAGGCGTTTGCCGTGTAAACCGTGGTATCCGGGGCAACAGTACCGGATGTCTCATCCAGATCCCAATGATGAATAAGCCAATCCAGCCAGTATTCTGCAAATTTGACAATATCGTCAATATCTACATCACCGCTCTCATCGAGATCGGTTCCGTCGCACCATAACGGAGCGATACAACTTGCATCCAGCCAACGAACTCCAATCGCGGCAAGACCCGTTAGATCGGGATCGATGGGTACAATGCCTAACGAAACTACCAGATCAACTGATGTACTTGCTGGTAGATATGTACCCGCCGTTGGATCCTGGCTGATAACGTCATCAAGTGCAACTGTTGGGCTGTAAGCGGTTGTTACCGTACCAACAGCAAAGCCGGCGGCAACTATGTCAGATTCCGCAGTGCTCTGGTCCAGACCAACCACACCCGGAACCGGATCGTACGCTAAGGACTCGTCCCATGCTTCAATATCTGCAACTAACTCGTCGGCAACTGCAGGATTAGCACCTATCACATTATTATCTTCCGATGGATCGATAGAGAGGTCATACAGCTCAGTACCACTTTTACTGGTGTCATTTATGTTATGATGCATTTTCCAGTTGCGTTTTCTCATCGAAATGTGGATACCGCCATTTACACTTGTCCAGAATTGCGTTTTGTCACGCGGACGTGTTGCGCCAAACCAGATATCAGAAACATCTTCTCCGTCAAGGCCGTCTGGTATATCGTCAATGCCAACAATACTGCATAGCGTAGGCAGCCAATCCATACCCGAGATCACGTTGTCAGTATCAACAACGTCCGCGGCGATATGACCCGGCCATCGGATAATAAATGGCACACGAACGCCTCCTTCGTATTGCGTTGCTTTGCCGCCCCTGTATATACCCGAATAACCGAGCATATTTTTTTTGTACGCACCAGTCCCGTTAACTGACGCCGGACCCTGGTCACTGGAGAAAACAACTATTGTGTCGTCTGTAAGACCGAGGTCGTCGAGTTTATCAAGTACGCGTGCGACGTTCAGGTCGATCGACCATACATCGCCCATATAATTTTGCATAGAAGTATCAAGATCAGGATCAAGTGCGATGCTGTTGTCAAACTGCTCTTGTATACCCATTTCATCATTATCCGGGTTGTATACATGTGTAAAGAAATCACTGCGATCGACAACAAGACCTGCAAACTCTGCGATATATTCAGCCGGCGGATTCACTGCGTAGTGTGTACTGTGGCCCCAAATGTTTACATAGAAGGGGACGCCGGGATAGTTTTGATTATGCCTGTCGATAAATGCGATGGCGTCGTTAAAGAGCCCGCCGTCTCGTCCGGCCAGTGCATCGCCATTTCCTGAAGGGGTGTCGATCTCGTCGATCCCGTAGGTGCCCTGCGTTTCAACAGGGCCGATATGCCATTTACCAAAGTGCCCTGTACGGTACCCATGATTCTTAAGCAGCTCGGTAATGGTGATATGTTCGCCGAAACCATTGTCGGCAACAGGGGCGTCTGCATTTCGCTGGGGTGAGCGGGCCGTCATGTAGCCGACTCTACTGGGAAGGCAGGTTTTGCCTGTGGAATACGCCTGGGTAAACATGGTCCCTTCGGAAGCGAGCTGATCGATTGCAGGTGTTTTTGCATACGGGTGACCATAACAAGCTAGATCGGCATAACCAAAGTCATCTGCATAGATAAAGACAATGTTGGGTGTTTCTGAAGCGACAACGATGGACGCTGTCATGCATAATAGCACGCTGCTGATAAGCATTAAGCTGATACGATTGATCATTCTTGGATTTTTCATAGTCATTACCCTCATACAAATGTGATTATTCGATCTAATTTATATTTCTCATTTAAACACCCAATAAAACATACACATTTTCCTCTACAAACTGCTGCTAATTATACCAAAACTCATCCCGTTTTTCAAGGTTTATTTATGAGTACCTTCACTACTGTTCACTTTCGGCTGGACGCACGAACAGGCTTTAAACGCAGGATTTTAAAGGAATTGTCTCAATTCGCCTGTAAGGCACCCCGGCCTTTTTACCTGACTCCAACGCTATAGGACATTTATCGTTGAAATTAGGACAAGATTTACCGAAAATCGGCAAAAAAATACAAAAAAACCGCCACCATCTAAATAAACCACCCGTGTTGTCATTCCGGGCTTGACCCGGAATCCATTACTACAATTACAACTTTTACCACACAACAAACTAACGGATCAAGAAGTTATCACCCTAAAGGGTGTTATGGTGAGGAATTTTCTTGACAATACAGACAAGATACTCTAGTATTCCTATAGGCATCCCTGGTTTACATCTGGAGGAGAGGTTTTCGCATTTTCTTTTTTTAAAGAGGCGAGAGATGAGAAAATTCTTTTTGAGTTTGGTTTTCATTTCAGCGTTAATTGCCTGTAAACCTGTATCTGCATCAACAGATGTATCCGGCTCGATTACTGCTGATACAACTTGGGATACGCTTGGCTCACCATATATCCTCATAGGCTCGCTTTACATCCAAAATTCAGCAACCTTAACAATTGAATCCGGCGTCGAGGTTCGGCTTAATAATTCATATCTTATGATCGGCTCCGGCGGCTCTAGCACGGGTGTGTTGATTGCAGACGGGGTAACGTTCACTGGTACCAGCTCAATGGCAAAGGTCTGGCTAAATTATGGTTCTGGCCAGCAAATAACTAACTGCACATTCAATGGAGCCTATTTATATTTGGACCCGGATGCATCGGGAACGATCTCGGATAATCATATCGATGCCTATAACTATGGTTATGGAATATATTGCACTGGC
>SDBV01010974.1_pt1 | contig 11812 bp, 11 predicted proteins | sample 2277081 | NCBI WGS metagenome assembly SDBV01 (sample SAMN10402039, study PRJNA504765) | marine sediment metagenome | isolation source: marine sediment core GS10_PC15, 223 cmbsf | place: Arctic Ocean: Southern Knipovich Ridge | collected 2010
CCGCGACCGCGACTTTCCGGTCTACGCACGCGGCGTGACGCACCGCGGCCCCTACAAGGACGGCCCCGGCGAGATCAATGTGCCGGTGTCGGTTGGAGGCATGGTCGTCAACCCGGGCGATGTCGTCGTGGGCGATCAGGATGGCTTGCTGGCGATTCCGCAGGTGGATGTCGAGCGGGTGATCGAAAAAGCTCGCGAGGTTCTGAAAGCAGAGGCCGAAACCATGCGCGCCATGAAGGAAGGCCGCTGGGACCGCGCGTTTATTGACGCGCTGGAGGCACGCTGCAATAACTAGGGATGCAAAAGCGGCGGTCCCCGGTTACCCGGTGACCGCCGTAATTCTGTTAGCGACAGCTAGCGATAGCGCATTACTCGAAACTGACCAGCACCTTCATCGATTTCGAGCGGTCGCCGGCAGCCTGAAACGCCGCGACCGAATCCTGATAGGGAAATACGCCCGAAATCAGCGGTTTGACGTCGATCAGACCTTTGTTCAGCAACTCCACTGCCACCGCGAATTCCTCGTGAAAACGGAATGCGCCGCGCAAGTCGAATTCCTTGGCAACCACAACGTTGATCGGCAAGCTGATATCGCCACCCAGTCCAACCTGGACGATGACGCCGCGCGGACGCAGCACATCGAACGCACTGCGCAGCGCCGCGGCGTTTCCACTCGCCTCGAACAGGACGTCGAAGCTCCCCTTGTCGGCGGAGAACGGCGCCAGGGCATCGGGCTGCGCGGCAATATTGAACGCAAGGTCGGCGCCGACACGCAGCGCGCTCTCGAGCGGCAGCGCGTTGACATCGGTTGCGACTATCGTCGCGGCTCCCGCTCGACGGGCGGCGGCGACGATCAACGCACCAATCGGTCCGCAGCCCGTGACGAGCACCCGCTTGCCCAGCAGAGGCCCCGCGCGCCGCACCGCATGAAGCGCCACGGAGAGCGGTTCGGCCATCGCGGCTTCCGCGTCGCTCAGGGTGTCGGCAACAACGTGAGCCTGCGCCCGGTCGATGACGATTTCCTGGCGAAACGCCCCTTGCACATGGGGTGTGCGCATGGCGCTGCCGTAGTAGCGCATATCCAGGCAGTGATTCTGCAAGCCTTGCTGGCAATACTGGCAAAGCCCGCATGGCCGGCTCGGACTGATGGCGATGCGCGTGCCGATGGGCAGGTCGGTCACGCCTGAGCCGGCGCCCGCCACGACACCCGATACCTCATGGCCCAGGACCATCGGCTCCTTGATGCGCACGGTCCCAAACCCGCCGTGATTGAAATAATGCAGATCGGAGCCGCAAATTCCTCCAGCCCGAACGCGTATCAGCAACTGGCCGGCCTCGGGTTCAGGCGTCGGAATGTCCTCGATACGCAGGTCCAGCGGAGCGTGGATAACGAGTGCATGCATGGCAAAAGCCTCTGTCGGTAAACCAGTGAAGTGGGATGCGTGAATACGCTGTGCCTGCGGGTTCAGAACCTGTGACGCAGGCCGATATCTGCCTCAAACAGCGAGTTGTGTCCGTAGAACGGCTGATTGGACCCGGAAGCGGCAGCCAGCGTGACCCATGCACCGGTCAGATGATTGTAGTCCGCGCCGATATAGACGTCGGTCCGCTTGCTCAGGAAGTAGTCGAGCGTCGGGCCACCGGTGATGCGCGTGCCGCTTTCGCCTGCATGGTGCACGAAGTCGACGTAGAGCGGCAGATCGACGACAAACTCCGGTGTGACGTAGTACTGCACGGCCGTCGAGAACGAGTCGTTGCGGTAGTCGGCCGGATAGACGTGGCTATAGATATAGGAGCCGAAGACCTTGGCCGCACCGAACTGATAGGTCGCGCCCGCCGTGAAGACTTTCTGCGAGCTGTCCGGAATCGTGAGTCCGAAGTAGGTGCTGCCATACTCGGTCGTGGCCGGCGTCAGGCCGCCAATGTCGTTGATCACCTGATAGGCCGCGCCGACGCTCAAGGGCCCATGCTCATACGAAAGACTGACCGCAGGAGACGAATACTGGTGGAATTCACCCGCGGTCTGGCCAAAGGTGTAAGCGCCTTTAGCGGTAAAACCGGCAATCGTCGGTGAGGTGTACCGGACCGTGTTGTCCAGGCGCCCGCCGCCGGTCTCGCCTGCGCCCTGGAAGCCGACTGTGCCGGTGTAATTGGCAAACGCATAGATGTCGTGCGTCCAGCCCATTTCGTGCACCAGCGTGTATTGACGGCCCAGTGTGATCGTGCCGTATTGACTGGCGAGGCCGACCATGGCGGTGCGGCCGAACAGACGTGCCGTGCCTGAGGGCGTCGATTGCTGGGTCACGCCGGTATTCGGCGTGAAACCGCCTTCAAGCTGAAAGATCGCCGCCATGCCGCCGCCGAGGTCCTCCTTGCCCTGAAAGCCCCAACGGCTTCCCTGAATCTCCCCGCCGCTTCCCATGGTGAAAAGACTGCCGTTGCCGGTCTTGGTCTGATGGTTGTCGTAGCGCACCGCTTCGTCGATGATGCCGTACAGCGTGACGCTGGATTGTGCATATACGGTCCCCGACAATGCCAGTCCAATACCAGTAAGTACACCTAATGTATTATTTTTCACGAGAAGATCCCCTTGCAATTGGAAGAAAACGGAAAGTTTCAGGTCGGCTGCCGCATCCGGCCGGTGCGGCATGTTTTTATATTCAGGGGTGTGACGCGGGAAGCCGCGCCACGTCCCGGCTCTCAGTCCAACGCAGCCACGGCTGCTGCGATCTTCCTGCAGCCTTCGTCGATGATCTCTACGCTGGTGGCAATCGACATCCGGAAGAAGGGCGATAGGCCATAAGCCGAACCTGCCACCACCGCCACCCCGGCATGTTCGAGCAGGTAGAGCACGACATCGGCGTCACCTTCGAGACGCTTTCCCTGCGGCGTGGTGCGGCCAATCATGCCGCTGCAGTTCACGTAGAGATAGAAAGCGCCGCCCGGCGTCCGGCAACTGATGCCCGGTATCGCATTGAGCGCTTCCAGCGCGCGGTCGCGCCGTTGCCGATAGATCTGCACGGAATCGCTGAGGAAACTCTGGTCGCCCGTCAACGCCGCGAGCGCCGCGGCCTGGCTAACGGAGCTGGCATTGCTGGTCGACTGGGACTGCAGCGTGTCCATTGCAGCAATAAGATCGGCTGGCCCAGCCGCATAGCCAATGCGCCAGCCGGTCATCGCGTAGGTTTTCGACACGCCGTTGACGACCAGGGTGCGGTCCGCCAGTTCGGGCTCGACTGACAGCAGATGTTGGGGGACATCGCCGTCGAAGCGGATATGCTCGTAGATATCGTCCAGCATCACGAGCACGCGCGGATGTTGCAGCAACACGTCCGCCAGCGCGCGCACCTCCGCGGACGTATAGGTGGCGCCGGTTGGATTGGTCGGCGAATTGATGACCAGCCAGCGCGTGCGCGGCGTGATGGCGGCCGCGAGATTCGCAGCCGTCAGTTTGAAACCGTCTTCCTCGGTGCAGGGCACCACTACCGGTACACCGTCGCAGGCCAGCACCATGTCCGGGTAGGACACCCAGTACGGCGCGGGAATCAGCACTTCGTCGCCGGCCTCGACCGTGATGGCGAGTGCGTTAAAGATCGCGTGCTTGGCGCCGCACGTGACGATAATGTGTTTGGGATCGTACGTGAGCCCGTTTTCACGCTTGAGCTTGCCGGCAATCGCGGTGCGCAGCGCCGGCGTACCGGCGGTTTGCGTATAGCGTGTTTCGCCACGCTCCACGGCTTCGAACGCCGCGCGGCGGATATGCTCCGGCGTGTCGAAGTCGGGTTCACCAACGACCAGATTGACGATTGTTTTGCCCTGGCGCCGCAGCTCGGCGGCACGGTCGGCCGCAGCACTGCTAGGCGATGGTTTGATTCGCTGGACGCGGGCGGCAATGCGCGATGCACTCACACTGAACTCCTCAACGGCGGTTGACGAGCCCTAACAGTAAGCGCGCAGAAAAGTTGACGCTAAGAGGTCTTTCCGCTGGCGTAATAACATCCACTTATGACAGAACGAGGTACGCACTGCAGCAAATCGCGCCTCCCGCTGTGCATGCCGCAACGCGCCGACCCGGCAGTGTGGGCCTCCGGTCGATTCGCCGGCCTACGGGTTTTTGTCGGGCTGTGCGTCGATCATCGCTTGCCCTATGATGGTTGCAATCCCGTAACCGACGATGGATGCGACCAGCGTGAACCTGCGGCGTTTGAAGTACTTTGTGAAGATTGTCGATATTGGCAGCCTGACTCAGGCGTCCGAAGTGCTGCATATTGCGCAGCCCGCGCTGAGCCAGCAGTTGATCACGCTCGAAGACGAGTTTCAACAGCAGTTGCTGGTCCGCACGAAGCGCGGTGTGACGCCGACGGAAGCAGGCGCCACCCTGTATCGCCATGCGCAACTGATCCTGCGGCAATACGAGCAGGCCCAGTCCGACGTCAAGAGCGCCGGCCAGACCTTGTCGGGCCAGGTCTCGGTTGGCCTCGCGCCAGGCACCGGCGCTTCTGCCCTGTCGTTGCCGCTGTTGCGCACCGTGCGCGCCCGGCACCCGGACATCCTTCTCTACATCAACGAGAACTTCGGGACCACGCTCAGCGAACTGATCATGAACGGCCGCATGGACATGGCCGTCCTGTACGGCGACAAGCCGGTCCACGGGCTTTCGTTCCAGCTTCTCATGAACGAAGAGCTGTTCCTCGTCGCGCCTCGCAGTATGGGCATTACGCAGGAGCAGATCAACGTGACCGATTTGCGCGATGTGCCGCTGCTGCTGCCGCGACCCTATAACTATCTGCGCAAGTACGTGGATGAAGGCTTCGCGCGGGTTCAGATGATCCCCAAGGTGGTGGCGGAGATCGAATCGGCGTCGACGCTTTCGGCTGCCGTGGGTGCGGGCATCGGCGCGACCATCCTGCCGGACTCCACAGCGCGGGTCGTGTCCGCGGCGGGTGACATCGTTCAGTGCCGCATCGTGTCCCCGGTGATCAAGATCCCGCTCTCGGTCTGCCTGTCCGACCACCTTCCCCTTTCGGAGCCCGCCGCTGCGGTCAAGGACATCCTGCTGGAACTGGCAGGAGACCTTGCGCTCGACGTGCGTTCGGAGCCCAGCGCCGATACATAAGCGCGCCTTATCGCTACAAAGCCAAACCGTCTTGGCGCAATATTTCTGCGCCGGATACATTGAGTCCATCGTCGCTCACCCGGTTCGAGCCGGGCCACGGACTCATTGATGGATCTCCAAAAAATTAAGGGCCTGATAGACCTGCTGGCCGGATCGCCGCTCGCCGAACTCGAACTGATCGAGGGCGAAGAGAAGATCCGGCTTGTCAAGGCGCATGGGCGCGGCCGGGCCGCCGCCGCTTCCCTTGCATGCGAGGACAGCCCTGCTACAACGCTTTCGCCTTCGACGCCACACGACGAAGCAGAGCCGGCAAAGACTGACAAGCCCGCTGTCTCTTCTACCGCCCTGGCGTCCGTAGCGAGCGGATCAAGGCTGATATGCGCCCCGATGTTCGGCGTGGTTCATCTCACGCCGGCGCCGGGCGAGGCGCCATTCGTCAACGTAGGCGACGCTGTTGAAGAAGGACAGGTGCTATGCACGATCGAGGCGATGAAGATGTTCAACGCGCTTGAGGCGGAATGCCGCGGAACCGTCGCCGACATTCTCGTCAAGCCGGGCGACGAGGTGGAAGCCGGTCAACCGCTTCTTCGGATCGAGTGACGATGTTCAACAAGGTATTGATTGCCAACCGCGGTGAGATAGCGCTTCGGATCCAGCGAGCCTGCCGCGAGCTGGGACTTAAGACAGTAGCGATTCACTCGGAAGCAGATGCGCAGGCGCGTTACGTGCGGCTGGCGGACGAGGCTTTGTGCATTGGCCCCGCGGCTCCGGGGCAGAGCTATCTGAACCGCGCGGCCATTCTGTTTGCCGCGCATATCAGCGGTGCGCAGGCGATTCATCCGGGCTACGGCTTCCTTTCGGAAAACGCCGACTTCGCCGGGGAAGTCGAGGCAGCAGGCTTGACCTTCATCGGCCCGGAGCCGCAATCCATCCGCACGATGGGCGACAAGGTGGCGGCCAAGCGGGCCATGCGCGCCGCCGGTGTGCCGTGCGTGCCCGGTCCGGATGGCGGCCTGCCTGACGATCCGGCGGCGATCCTGCAGGTTGCCGAAGCGATCGGCTTTCCGGTCATCGTCAAGGCGGCAGGCGGTGGCGGCGGGCGCGGCATGCGCGTTGTAGAGAGCGCCGCGCAGTCGCTGGAAGCGGTGTCCGTGACGCGCGAGGAAGCGCGCCGCGCTTTCGGCAAGCCGGAACTCTATGTCGAGAAGTTTCTCGAGCATCCGCGCCACGTCGAAATTCAGGTCTTGTGCGACACCCACGGCAATGCACTCTGGCTGGGTTCGCGTGACTGTTCGTTGCAGCGGCGCCATCAGAAGGTGCTGGAAGAAGCGCCCGCGCCCGGCATCGATCCGGCGCTGATCCGCCAGGTCGGCGAGCGCTGCGTGGAGGCGTGCCGGCAGACCCGCTACCGCGGAGCCGGCACATTCGAATTCCTGTTCGAAGACGGCGAATTCTATTTCATCGAAATGAATACCCGGCTGCAGGTCGAGCATCCCGTGACGGAGATGACTTCCGGCATCGATATCGTCAGGGAACAGATTCGCATTGCGCAAGGGCACGCATTGACGCTCAGGCAAGCGGACATCCGCACGCTTGGGCATTCGCTCGAATGCCGTATCAATGCCGAGGACCCCTTCAGCTTCATCCCCTCCCCTGGCAGGGTAAGCGCGTGGGAACTGCCGGGCGGAAACGGAGTGCGCGTCGACTCGCATCTGAGCAGCGGCGAGATCGTGCCACCGTATTACGATTCGCTGATCGCCAAGCTCATCACGCATGGGGCGACCCGCGACGAGGCGCTCGCGCGCATGCGGCTCGCGCTCTCGGAGATGCGGGTCGAAGGTATCCGTACCAACGTGCAGTTGCATCAGGCCGTGCTGGAGGACGAAGGGTTTTGCGCGGGCGGCGTCGACATTCATCATCTGGAACGCTGGCTCGCAAAGAGGACACCGACATGACGGCCATCGTTGAGCGTGAGCCGGTTGCGCATGCCGGCGCGGCCGGCGCAATGCCACTGCGGCCGGACTCAGAAAGGACTGCCCCCGTAATGAAACACAACGATTCGGACCAGCCGCTCTGTATCAGCATGCTTGGTACGACGGCCATGCTGTTCGAGGCGCCCGGCGCGCTCGACCTGCGCACGCAGCGCCGCATCTGGACGCTCGCCCGTGAGGTCGAGTCATGGCCGGGTGTGCGCGAGGCGGTGCCCGGCGTCACCAACCTGATGCTGACGTTCGTCACGCCGCCTGCCGATCCACGCTCGCTCGACGCCGCTTTGCGCGACGCATGGGCTGCGGCAGTCGAGCTGCAGATCGAAGGGAAAGTCGTGGAACTGCCGGTCGAATACGGCGGCGAATTCGGACCGCATCTGCATGACGTGGTGACGCATACCGGTTTGTCCGTCGATGACGTTGTGCAGTTGCACTGCGCGCCGCTCTATACCGTCTACGCGCTTGGCAGCCACCCTGGCTACTGCTATCTCGGCGGCATGGACCCGCGCATTGCCACGCCGCGCCGCAAGGTTCCGGTGCTCGGCCTGCCTGGCGGCGCGGTGTCGATCGGCGGGGTGCAGACCGGCGTTTCCGCGTCCACCGGCCCGAGCGGCTGGAACACGATCGGCCATACGTCAATGTCGTTCTTCGATCCGGCGCGCGAGAACCCGGCCACGCTCGCGCCTGGCGACATGATCCGCTTTCGCGTCGAGAGGATCGTCCCATGATCGAGATCCTGTCTTCCTCTGCGCTCGCCACGGTGCAGGATCAGGGGCGCGAGGGCTATCTGCGCTACGGTGTCGGGACCAGCGGTGCGATGGACCGCCTCGCGCTCTCGGTAGGCAATCTCCTGCTCGGCAACCCGGAAGACGCAGCGGGCATCGAGATTCCGCTGTTTCCCTTCCGCATCCGCTTTCTCGAAGATCTCGCGTTCGCCCTCACCGGCGCGGATTGCGCGGCGCGCCTCGGGGAGCGGCCTGTGCTCCCCTGGTGGACTGCGCAGGCAAAGAAGGGCGACGTGCTGACGATCGGTGTGCCGGCCAGCGGCACGCGTTGCTATCTGTCGCTCGCGGGCGGGGTCGACGTGCCGGTCGTGCTCGGCTCGCGCAGTACCCAGTTGCGCGGACAGTTCGGCGGCTACAACGGGCGTCAGCTGCAGAAAGGCGACGTGGTGCAGGCTGTCCGCGCGGCTTCCACGGGGCTGGATGAGCAGACCCGCGACACCGGGTTCGGCACCGTGCCGCCGGAGTATTCGCTGCCGGGTCCGCTGGCCGTGCCTGCGGCCGACGCGGCTGAAACCGTCGTGCGGGTGCTGCCCGCGGCCGAATACGACCGTTACCAGCCGGAATCGCTCGACGCATTCTGGCGCGAAGGATGGAAAGTGACACCGCAAAGCGACCGCTATGGATGCCGTCTTGCGGGACCGGCCTTGAACGCGATCCATACGCTCGAAAAGCGCTCGCACGGCATCGTCCCCGGCGTGATTCAGGTGCCGCATAGCGGACAGCCGATTATCCAGTTGCGCGACGCGCAGCCCTCCGGAGGCTACCCGAAGATCGGCACGGTGATCGAAGCGGACTTGTGGCGGCTCGCGCAGGCCCGCATTGGCACGAAAATCCGTTTCGTCCAGACGACTTATCCGGAAGCGGTAGCGGCACTCGAAGAAGTGGAGCGTTATCTCGTCAAGGTGCGCAACCTCGTTAGCCTTTTTCGCGGCTCCAGACACTGAAAGATGACACAGAAAATCGAAGTGGAGATTGGCGAACTTCGGCAGATCACGACGTGGCTGGCCGCGGGTAATGTCGAGTTCGTCGAGATCAGCAGACCCGGGACGACCATTCGTCTGACCATGGAGCAGGAGCCTTGCGCTGCTGTGGACGCGCCGCCGCTAGCGGCGCAAAGCGCGCGCCCTGCCGCGGCGTTCGATGCAACCACGCGCGTACAGAAGCGGACTACTACCGTGACGGCGCGCTCGGTGGGTGTTTTCCTGGCAGCGCATCCCGCGCGCTCTACGCCGCTCGTCGAGCCTGGCACCCCCGTCGCCCAGGGCGAAGTGGTCGGCCTGTTGCAGATTGCGCAGTTGTGCGTGCCGGTCGTCGCGCCTGTGGATGGGACCGTCAGCCAGTTGCTGGCCGTGCACGGCGCTACCGTCGGCTATGGAACCCCCTTGCTTGAGCTTGAATAACGGAGACTGGACTGTGGAAATCGATCTTAACGCCGATCTCGGCGAGGGCTTTGGCCCCTACACCATGGGCGAAGACGAAGCGATGCTCGGGGTCGTCTCGTCCGCCAACGTCGCTTGCGGCTATCACGCGGGCGACCCGGTCATCATGGACAAGACCGTGCGTATGGCGCTGGCACGGCAGATCGACATTGGCGCGCATGTCGGTTTTCCCGACCTGATGGGTTTCGGCCGGCGGCCGATTCACGCCGATCCGCTGGAGCTCGCCAAGTACGTTCTGTATCAGATCGGTGCGCTCGCCGGAATCGCGAAGGCCGCTGGGCACCGGGTTACGCATATGAGCTTTCACGGGGCGCTCGGCAACATGGCCGCCGCATCCTACGCGCTGGCCGAACCGCTGGTGCGGGCGGTCGCCGAGTTCGACCGCGATCTGGTGATCAGCGTCTCGACCAACACGGAGATCGAACGCGCTGCCGAACGGGTGGGAATCCGCACCGCCAACACTTTCCTCGCCGATCGCGCCTATGACGATCAAGGCGCCCTTGTGTCGCGCAAGCTGGACGGCGCGGTGATCAAGGACCGTGCAGCGGTGCTGGCGCGCGTCACGGAGTTGCTCGAACAAGGCACGATCACGACGATTAGCGGTAACAAGCTGAAAGTCACCGTCCAATCAATCCTGCTGCACGGCGACACTCCCGGCGCAGTCGAACTCGCGCGCACCGTGCGCGGCGTGATCGAGGCGGCTGGCGGGCGGGTCGTGCCCCTGTCGAAGCTGGTGCGTTGAATCGCGCGCATCCATCATAAGACCACCTTATCGCTACAGGCCCAATTCGTCTTGGCGTCGCGTTGTCACGCCATATACATTGAATCTCGAGGTGCTCGCCCACCTCGGAGTGAGACATTTCACAGAACCACAAACAGAGGTGATTCATGCCGTTTTCAGACTACAAGACCGCGCTGGTGACAGGTGCTTCGACCGGAATGGGCGCTGCAATCGTCGAGCGGTTCTGCCGTGAAGGACTCGAGGTGCATGCCCTCGCCCGCAATGCTGACCGTCTGAACGAGCTGGCCACGCGCACCGGTTGCATCGCACACGCGATCGATGTCTGCGATCTGGCCGCCGTGACGAAGCTGACACAGGAAGTGCCGTTCGACATCGTCGTGAACAATGCCGGCGTGTCGCGCAAGGGTTCGATTCTGGATGCGGATGTTGAAGATATCGACGTCCAGGTAGAGGTGAACCTGCAGGCGGTTCTGCATCTCGTGCGGTTGACGATGCCTGGAATGGTAGCGCGCGATCGCGGCCATATCGTCAATATCAGCTCGATTGCGGCGATCTACAACTTCAACGGAAACTCGATTTATCACGCTACCAAGGCAGGCATTCATGCCTTGTCGCGTCAGTTGCGGGTCGATGCCACCGGCAAGCGGGTACGCGTGACCGAGATCTGTCCGGGTCGCGTGGCCACCGATATCTTTGGCCATGTGCATGGCGACATTGAGGAAGCCCGCAAGAAGTTCATCGATGGCTTCGAACTGCCGCAACCCTCCGATATCGCCGACGCAATCGCCTTCGCGATTGCCGCGCCGCTCGCCGTCAACATCAGCAACATGGAAATCCTGCCGACGCTGCAGGTTCCAGGCGGACTGACGACCATCAAACGCGAGCCCGGGCATCACGGCCAGTAGGCGCCGGTCCGATCCGAATCCAACAAGGAGGTTTTCCCATGCGAGCATCGGTCCTCGTTACCCGTGCCTCATTTCCCGATATCGTCGATCGCTTGCGCGCCCATTTCGAGGTCAGCGATAACCCCGACGATACCCTCTGGACGCAACCGGAACTGATTGCGCGCCTGCAAGGCAAGACCGCCGCGATGACAGCGGGCAGTGACCGGATCGACGCAACCTTGCTCGACGCCTGCCCGCAGCTCAGAGCGGTGTGCAATATCGGCGTGGGCTACAACAATATCGACGTCGAAGCCTGTACGTCCCGTGGCGTGCTGGTCACCAACACGCCCGACGTCCTGACCAACACGACTGCGGATTTCGGTTTTGCCTTGATGATGGCCGCCGCGCGGCGCATCACGGAGTCGGAACGTTTCCTGCGCCGCGGCGAGTGGGTCAAAACCGGGCGCTACGACATGTTCATCGGCGGCGACGTGCACGGAGCAACCCTGGGGATACTCGGCATGGGCCGCATCGGCCAGGCGATCGCGCGGCGCGCAGCGCGGGGTTTCGACATGCAGGGGATCTATCACAACCGCTCGCCGCTCTCATCCGAGGTCGAGGCAAACTGCAACGCACGCTATGTCGACCAAGACACGCTCTTGCGCGAATCAGATCATCTGATCATTGTGGTGCGCTATTCGGCGAGTTCGCATCGTGCCATCGGGGCGGAGGAGCTAAAACAGATGAAGTCGTCTGCGACGCTCACCAATATCGCGCGCGGCGGCGTGGTCGACGACGCGGCCCGCGCGGCGGCGTTGGCCGAGGGCAGCATCGCGGCAGCGGCGCTCGATGTATTCG
>SDBV01010975.1_pt1 | contig 11810 bp, 8 predicted proteins | sample 2277081 | NCBI WGS metagenome assembly SDBV01 (sample SAMN10402039, study PRJNA504765) | marine sediment metagenome | isolation source: marine sediment core GS10_PC15, 223 cmbsf | place: Arctic Ocean: Southern Knipovich Ridge | collected 2010
ATACCGGGAATATCCGGCAGGACTTTCTGCAAATTTTTGACTGTTGACAATTTCTCCAGAACATATTCCCCTTCTCCGGCAATAAGGGCATCGATATCTTGGTTTGCACTTATCGTTTCAAACGGTAATGCAGTAGCATGTACTCCTCCTATGACAACAAATGAGTCAGGGAAATTATTCTTAATTTCCCTGATTATAGAATTCACATAATCAATTTCTGTTGTTGTTGATGTCAGCCCAATTATCCTTGGCTTGAGATTTATTAATCTTTCAATTATTTGAGGTATGTTTATGTCTTCAAATTTGGCATCAATTATTTCAAATGGGATATTCTTGCTCTCAAGATAGCCTCCAAGGTATACAAAGCTTGGATTTGGATACTTTGCTCTATTGAAACTGAAATAGTATGTACTTTTTTCATAAAAAGGAGGATTAATCAAGGCTATCATGGTTTTTCCCCGTATTGTTTGGCTTCAGTTGAAATTAAAATCAATATCCTATGTAACAGTGAAATTACAAAAATAATTTTACTAGCAGGCAAGTTCTCTGAATGAACGCTCGTATTGTTTCACAATTTTATTTACCTCAAATCTCTTGACGGATTCTAACCCGGAGGTAACATACCTTCTCCGGCATTTGTCATCCTGCAGCAACTGTTTCATGCAGAGCGCCAGATCATCAACAGAATCCGGCATGCAGAGGCGGCCGTCCATCTGGTCAGTAATAATTTCGTCGGGACCGGAAGGGCATCTGGTAGACAGGACTGCAACACCGCATGCCATTGCTTCCGCAATTACATGGCCAAACCCTTCCCAGCGGGATGACAGCACAAAAAGATCTGCCCGTGCCATAAATGCGTATGGATTGTCCATGAACCCGGGCAGGCTGACTCTATCATTGAGTTTAAGTTCGCGGACCAGGTGTAACAGGTTTTCCCTCTCGGATCCCTCACCTAAAATAGTAAGGCGGACAGGCAGGTCCCTCAATCCTGAAACCGCTTTAATCAAAATATCAAACCCTTTCTGGTAATGAAGCTTTCCAACACCGATTACATTGAAAACTTTCCCATTGTTGTCTGGCGCAAAGGGGTTGCCCTCCGGCTTCTGGGCTGCTAACCGGCGGACCTGGGCAATGTCAACGGGATTGAAAATTGTCTTGATGTGATCAGGCGCAAGACCGTATCTGTTTAGCATGTCAGACTTGACCCCGTTTGAAAGGGAGACTACCTTGCCGGCTCTTCTGTAACTCCACCCTGCAAGCCGCTCAACCGGACCGTGCACTTTGATGCCTGCTGCACTCAGGTTGTTGGTTTCCCGTACTATTAAGCGTGTCTTCCGCCCGGATAATTTTGCAGCAATTACGGATACCAGGTTTGCAAATCTCATTGTAGAAATAACTATATCCGGCTTATATTTTCTGATTTTAAGAGCCAGCGGGATTGCCGCAAAACGCAACCGAATATTTAAGTGAATAATTTCAACATCTTTTCGAAGCAAATCGAGATAAGAACCTTTTCTCCTGCACAAGGCCAGTACAGGTTCAAATTCATTGCGATCGAGGTTATTAATAATATTCAAAAAGGTTCGTTCCGCTCCCCCTCCTCCAAGCCAGGGGATAAAGAATAGTACTTTTATCAATGAGTTAAGCTCTCTCTTCTGACTTTTGAAATTGTATATCGATACTTGCCGGTTGAAGTCGGCTCTATATCTTTCACCATATGAAATTGAATCTTACAGTCATTCCCCATGACAAGGCGTACTTTTTCTGCGATGGCCTTTTCTTCCTGTTCGTAAGTTTTATGATCGGCGTCAGGTTTGTCAGGCACAATAATTATACGGATATCATTAAAGTCTTCCTGGATAATTTGATATTTTTTGATCCATCCATTATTTAAAACTACACCTACTAAATGGATGAGATACTCTGGAAGAACTACCCCCCCGTCTTCCTTGACAAAAACATCTGTTACCCTTCCTGATACTTCCTTGAGCAAGGGAAATCCTCGTCCACAGCTGCAGGGCTTTTCTGAATATTTACCCATATCTCCAATGCGGTAACGTATTAATGGCATGGCATAGTTCGTTAGAGAGGTGACCACGATTTCTCCTGCTTTACCATTGCTGACAGGGTTACCGTCAGGCCCAAGTATTTCTATGTATATGTTGGGAGCTATGATATGCAGTCCCTTATGATGATTACACTCACAGGCAATATCTCCGACCTCCCTGGATCCGTAACAGTCATAAACAGGTGCATCAAAAACTCTTTCTATTGTCTCGCGCATGTGTTTAAGCAGATTACTCGCAGTAGTCTTAATTGTTTTCGGGCTATATGCTTTAAGCCCTTTGTCCTCGATAAAGCGGGCGAGCTCATAAATGCTATTGGAATAGGCAAAAATCCGAACAGGTTTGCAGGCGTTTATTTGTTCAACGTAATGCATCATCTGTTCAGGGGTCATTAGGAAGGCATTCAGGCATAACTCATTTCTGAGCCAACGTCTAAGACGAGTTTTTATTGTCTCCCTTCCCACAAATAAATCCTGCTCTGAACCCCAAAGTAATATCTGTTTTGTACCTATGGAATAACCACTCCATTCGTCATCTAAATTTTTTATTGCCTGTCCCCAATCCAGATACTCCTTGTCCTGAATAATCCGAACAGGTTCGCCGGTTGATCCTCCGGAGGTCGTAAAACGCCATTTACGTTTATGTAGATCATCTGACTTTAAGGCATCAAAACTGCTTCGTAAAGTTGGTTTTTCGAGCAAGGGGATACGGTTAAAATTAATCAGATCAATGTCACAGTTTTTTTCAGACAGACCATTTTTTTTGAAAACATTCCGGTAGTATGGGACATGACGGTTGGCGAAAGACAAAAGATTTTTTAGCCGTTCTTGCTGCAAAGCTAACGTTTGCTCCTGATTCAGCCATTGCCATCGTTCGAGCTGCCGCTGGTTGTAAACAGCATTGCCCTGCATGGCAAGCTTTAAGTACCATATCTTTTTTTTGAAGTTATTATTAGTATTCAAAAGAAACAACAGCTCATTTAATTAAATCAGATTATTACAGATTGCCCTGGAATCTGGCTTAAGCATAATTTAACCATGCGGTCAGCAGCATGACTATCAATATTTCCAAAATTTTTTGAAACTACTTTTTGCAATTGAGTTTGATAATTTTTACGAAAAAAACTGTCCTTGATTAGGATATTAATATGTTTTCTCAAGGCCTCCTGGGTAGAGGCTGTCAATACATTAGAGCCATCAAAAGACAGTGGACTCATATCAGGAATATTTTTTAAAACAATTAAAATAACTGCCAGGCCAAATGAAATCGCTTCAACCCCGGTAGAGGAATATGTAGTCAGCATAATATCTGCTGATTCCATATACGGGTAAATCCCTCCTTTTAAGGCAATTTCTACCTCAGCCCCGGAGTCCTGACCGGACTGGTTATGTCTAAGAATCCTATTGAGATTTACAGAATTCACCCTGGGGTGCACTTTAATTATTATTCGCAATCTTGAATCTTCGGATAAGGCCTTTAAAACAAAACGAAGTGTAAACTCGGTATCCTGAAATCCTGGTGCAAGTAATATTGTTACCTTTTTACTCTCAAAGCGGGGCCTTTGGGCGGCTTTTTTCGCAGAGAGCCAGAGATCATCAAAACGGGCAGGCCCAATCTCCTTTATCCTGTCTTTATCAATACCTCTATTTTTTAGTATTTCTCCGGTGAGTGGTCCGTCAACGGAATAAATATCCGGCTCTGGTAACTGTATTCCTCCATCCTGAGTAGCCCTCAGTTCCGCTGGTGTCCCTGAATACATCATTTTCAGGGGGGTCATCGGACCGTGTTGTATCCCGATAATCTTACCGGAGGCGCTTGCCCTTGTTCCATTAACAAATGCTCTTCCATCAATATATTCAAAACCAATGAATGATGTCAGTGAAGGTTTCATTTTTAGAGCAATGTTTTGAGCACATTTTTCCATCACAAGCATTGAGGGCCACCAGATAATTGCCGATTTCCACATGCGGTAAGAAAAAATATCATATATTTCATTTCCTTTCCATACAAACAATTTCTTGAAATTATCGGAACGAGCAATATACCAGTAATACAACACGTCTTTAAAATTCAGGTGCTCTTTTAATACATGGAGAGGATTGGTAAAGGATTCTAGAACGATGAAATTTTTCGGTTGAGTTTTTTTGTTTCGCAGCTTTTTGAATCGTTCAATAAAGTATTTAAAAAAAACGACATTATTACGACCCAGTACATATAAAACATAAACAGGTTCTAACGGAGGATGAGAAACTGTTTTATTGAAGATTTCTCCCAGGTACCTGTCCTGCCATGTGCCGGATTTTTTTATCCATGCTCTTGGATAAAAACTGTACAAAAGAAATATGTTTGAAGAATTATTTTTTGATATTACATTATGTTTATTTCTACCATGCATTAAATAAGAAGTAATCACTATAAGCAATGTATTTAATCCGCTCATGAATCTAATCAGGATAAGTTGAAAAAAAGACTTTTTTGTCCTGTTTAATGTTTGACCATCAAAATCAATCTGTTCCCTTCTGCAATGCTGTATCAAAAGGGAGCCCATTTCATTGGCACCCAGGAAAATACATTTTTTATATCTTTTTTCCTTCATTCGTAAACAAGCAGCTTCAAAATAATAAAATATCCACCATAACGGTTCTCCATGACTGTTTTTTTCGGATAATAGTGTATACCACCACAGTTCACCGAAACGTTTAACCCACTTTGCTCCAATCTTATTCTGTGCAAGAGATAATATTTGCTCTCTTAAATCCGAAACAAACATGTTTAAATCATCTATAACGCCGGTTTTTGTCTTATTAAAATATGAGAGGGTATCAACAATCTTTACTGATCTACAGCATGATATGCTTTTTGTTTTTGATGAGATATCTTCATCACATAAATCTGTAACAGGCATAATATCTATATCGAAGTCTGAATAATCGGATGAATTAAGCACTTTTTTAAGGGAATCCCATAACCAAAGGGCGTCATGGTTTTCTACGTAAATTATTAATAATAAATTGTTATATTGAGTCATTATTTAAATTTCTAAATGGCCCTTCCAACCAGATGAAGGCTCGAAATGCATGTTGTATTTTGATAGCAATTTGTCATAGGAAATAGTTCCGCCGTTTACCACAAAGACTGGATCATCTGCATCGAGAAACAGATTTTCTTTATCGTGGTTTTTAATTTTTGATATAAATGGTATTTTGTTCACGTCAAAGCCCATTATAGCGGCCATGGCATAATCTACCAGGTATGTAGAAAAGCCGCCTGACAACAATCCCACGGCACGCTCTCTAGGGGCCATAGGTCCGTCTCTATCGCCGGCTACTATACCATCCACCAAAGAGAAAACCACTCTCTGCTGCTGACCGGTCAACTGTCCATCCTTATCGCAGAAATAACTTATTATGTTTAAATCAGCAATTGTTCTCCATATAGTATCATTACCATGCCAGCACCCTTCATTGAAATTATCTGCAGGTCCGATCCACCGTGCTATGGTGTTGAAAAATTTCCGGGCAATTTTAAGTAAGTATTCAATGCCGACTATTACGTTCCGGTTACATTTCCAATAGGACACCCTGGATATAATTTCTGATATAAAAGCCGATAGTTTTCTGAGCCGGTTATTTTGTAAATATTCATCTCCACCGTCTTCTTTGGCCCCGGCAGTATGATGAGGAAGATATCCCTTGTGACCGTTAATTCCAATAAGGTTTTTCATGGCACAGGTAAAGCCGGCTTTTCGGTGTGTTTTTGCTTTAGGTAAATTTATGATTACGTCTGCATTTAAGGCATCTTTATGGATCAGATACTTGTGATCAATCATATTATGGAAATTTATCATCATTTCATTATTAATGTCTGTGACACGCAATCTTGCTGATTTTTCTCTTACTGCTCCAAAAAAGCTCTTGTCACGCAGGTTGACTTCAATAAAATCAGTATCAAGGTTGATCGATTTTCTTCCATAAATGTTCCCTTTCTTGTCCTTTATAGCTGTTACTTTCCTTAAATCTTTTATCTCAAATGAAAATCCTCTCTTTTTATAATATTCTTCTAATTCATGAAGTCTGCAAATTTCGATTATCTTATTGAAATTTGCTGTTTGTAATGAAGCGTCTCCCACGATTACCCTGCCTGTTCCCCTGAGTGCCCTGAATACATAATCAAGAGTTATTTTTAGAATTGCCGTGTTTGTCAATACTGAATTTACATTGCCGCCGCCACCGTGGAAATGTCGAACGAAATTGGGTTTCAGTAATACGATGTGGCCTTGCTTTATAAAATCTCCAAAGGGATTCCAGATTTTTGATGAATGGTTATTCTTAATATCCAGATCCAGCTCCCGCAGAATATTGTCGTAGGATGTCTTTATTTCATAATAGGTGTTTGAGTCATCGTAATCTTCTACAGGGCATTCAGGGTACTGTTTGGCCATACATAGCTCAAGTACGACTTTATTTATATTGTTGTTTTCCGCCGATGTCATTTATCTATTAAATTCTTTTATCAATAGGGGCTCATGAGTCTGAAACATGCAAGTGTTTCACGAAAAAACTAAATATGTTCTATAGCTTTGAGACGCATTTTCTTTTTGAAGCGTTCTGTCCAGATTTTGGAGCTTGTTGGTAAAAAGTGCCGCCAGTCTGTACAAGCCTTGCAGAATGGAACAGCATCATCCATTTTGTTGTCCAGATGTGCCAGTCGCATTCGATTTATACCTGCTGAGTTAATCGCATCCCTCATGCTACAGGTGTTTAAATCAGATAATTCGAATTTATTATCAATATCTCTGACATAAATGCAGCAGGGAGCCACTGTGCCGTCCCAGTTAACAACTAATTGCTTCCATAAGTTGTCGCATGGAACTCTCTCAGTTGGGCCTCTTTTGTTCGCATGGATTTTTCCGCTCCATGATAATAATGGAGCAATTTCTACAGCATCTACCCGCTGCTCCCAATAAGATCTGTAGTCTGCAAGTTCTTTTTCCGTTGCCTTGAAACTGGTAGTACGAACCACCACTTTAGGTGATATTTTCCCAAGAGACTTTTTGAATTCGCAAAATTTCAAAACATTATTTATAACGCTGTCAAAATCTACCGGAACTCCGGGGTCTGCAAAGGGGTTCTTCTTGTCCTGCATTCTAACCTTCTCAAAGGTCTGTTTTGTGAGACCGTCTATTGAAAAACAGATAGTATTCAAGTTTTTCGAGAGAATACCCTGTGCCATTTTATCATTTAACAATGTTGCATTTGTGAATAAGGTAACATTGGATAAACTAGAAGTTGCGTAATCTATAAACTCCAGAATCTGCGGATGTAAAAGGGGTTCACCGTCCTTGTACAGGTAAACTGCTGCATCAGGAGTATCCGAAGCGATCTCATCAATCAGGCGGCAGAATAGTTCCTTTTTCATGTAACCGGATTTCTTGTATATCTTGGCAGATGCACGCTGAGTCGGACACATCACGCAGTTCAGGTTGCACGCGCTCGTTGTTTCCAGATAGATTGACGGTAATTTTTGCTGGCTGTATACAGGCTCAAGTCGACTGGCATAATAATACTCCTGCCAGAAAGGAAGCGTTTTAATAAATTTCCTGGCGAAATAACGTCCTTTTTCCTTAATACTGTTTTGTGTGAATTCCGGCATAAACCTGTTGTTTGATACAATTTATCCTATTTGTAATAGAATAATCTTTCTGCTATCCTGCGAAAATTCCCGCTTAGCAATAAAGAGAAGCGGTATGAGAATTTTTCAGTGCCTGCCCCTATAGTACACATCGCTTTTAATATAAATAAAAACCTGTTTTTAATTATTTCAGGTTTTTTTATTAAAATTCTAATCAACCACGTTGGGAAAACAGGCGCCCGGTAATTCATGTACGGGGTTGTTAATGAAATCGAATAAGACATGATATTTATTAATGAATAAATAAAAAATCTATCCTTGTTCTTATAATGTGAATTTATATCTAATTTCATGTGCCAGTTTTTTAACTGTTCAAGAGAAGAACCTATGAGATCTGATTCCTTAATTATTCCTTTTGAAAGAAAATCTGATGTGAGAGCAGTCCTGGAGATGTATTGCAAATTATATATATTAGTACGGAAAGGTCTTGGGAATTTAAGTAAAAGCTGGAGGGACGCTTCTGTATCTTCTCTGGATTCTAACGGGTTGTCAATAATGAAATCATAGAAGGGAAATATATTATATTTGTTGAATAAGTTAGCACAGTTAATAAGCAGCTCATCCGGGGTGCGGCGGTTGTATACTTCCTGTCTTATTCTTTCTGCACCACTTTGTACGCCCATTGTGATAGTTTTTAGATTAATCCCCTTTAACAAGCCAAGAATTTCATCACTCACTTTAGAAGGATATATATCACAGTGGAAGGGAATGTCTATTTCCTTCTTATAGTTCCTACAAAAATCAACCAGCCATTTTTTATTTAAGGCAAAGACTTCATCATTTGATGAGATTTTTGTTAAATGTGGAAAGCGTGACCGGACAATTACTAATTCATCAATAACATTTTTAACGGATCGCCGTCTAATAAATGCTCCCCCATTCTTATTGTGTTTTTTCAAATAACTGTTGCAGCAGTAGGTGCATGTGAAAGGACAACCTCTGCCTGACATGAAAACATAGTGGTTCATTGCTTTTGTATAATAATGCTCCCCAGTGTGAATTGCATCGCCTTCTATATAGAATTTATTTTCATCGCTGAAATCCGGGAAAGGAATTAAATCGAGTTTTTGGATGAGGGGGTTTAACTCATTTTTTATAATTGAACCATTGCTTCTTATCCAGAAATTATTTGTAGTACTGTAATCGTCTCCATTATATAAAGCGTAAAGCAGTTTTAATATTGCAGCTTCTCCTTCACCAACACAAACGAAGTCCGCGTGTTCTATGCAGGAATCAGGATAATAAATAGCATGTGCTCCACCGAGTATAACGGGAATATTTAACTTTTTGATTTTATGAATCAGCTCTATTGCTACAGGAGCAAAAGGAGAGGTTGTCCCGATACCAAGAATATCAGGTTTTAATTCTTTAATTAATTCAACTGCTTTCTTATATTCACCTTCTGTCGGGAGATTGAAGCTATCTGTAAATAATTTTTTGAAAGAGATATATGAAACCTTAAATCCATGTGATTTGGCCACTCTGCCTATTGTATGGATTCCAAAGGAATTTAAAGAATATAATTCAATGAGAACAAGGTGAAATGTTTTTTGCTCTTTTTTCCATTCGGAATTCACCTCTATAAAATCTTCTATTTCCTGTAATTTTTGATTCATGGATGTTTCCGGGAAATTACAGACATACTGTTAGGAACAGCTCTATAAAATTATGTTCAATAGGAAAGAATAATATCTTTAAGCTCAGTGTCTAAGGGTATATATTCCTTTTTCATTAAACCGGGCCCGCTGGTCAATATACAACCTAAATTACTATCTATGTTTTTTTTGTCTCTCGAAAGAGCCTGAAAATATTCGTCTATTATTTCATCACCTATTCGAAATTCCGGCAGATTTCTTGAAAGAATTTTTCGCATATTATCAAAAACTTCTTTATCCAGATATCCCTTTTTCAGGGAAACATAGTTAGCAATGTCCATCCCCATGGTTACAGCCTGTCCATGGTTTATTTTATAATGGCTAATAGATTCAATTGCATGTCCGAAAGTATGACCGTAATTGAACAGGTTCCTTTCACCTTTATCAAATTCATCCCTTTCAATAACATCTTTTTTGATCTTTAAACTAGCTATTATAAAATCCTTTAACAGCACAGGAGATGATAAGAGCTCCTCATAATTATCCATTATTTTTTGTGCCAGGTCAGTCCCGTTAATAAGATAAAAATGAAGTAACTCACCTATACCCGATTTTATATCATCAGCAGAAAGTGTCTTAAGAAAATTCACATCTATAAAAATATCCGATGGTGGATTAAAAGTGCCCAGCAGATTTTTATACTCATTCATGTTCATCGAGCTCTTGCTCCCGATGCAGCTGTCAGCCTGAGCCAATAACGTAGTGGGGTAAAAACTCCAATCGATACCCCGGAACAGGATAGAGCTTATAAATGCAGTGATATCCTGAATGATTCCTCCGCCTATTGCTGTAAGCACACTGTTTTTCCGGATATTGCCTTTTATTAATTGTTGGATTAAGGCCGTGCAATATTCAATGGTTTTATTATGTTCCTTTGCATCGACAACAAAAATGCGGTTTTCGGATAAAAGACCTGCTAACCTTTCTCCATGGAGTTCCATAATTCTACGGTCAACGATCAAAAAATGGTTTTCTTTCAGCTGCCCTTTTAATATTTCCTCAAAATCATCCACAAAACAGACCTCGTAGGTTTTGAACAGAGATTTAATAACGAGTTTGTCAGACATTCACAAAGCCTCCGTCAGCTATGATATTTTGCCCTGTTATATATGTGTTCAGGCCGCTTGCCAGAAAGAGCACTACTCGTGAAATCTCATCAGGAGTTGCGAACCTTCCCATTGGTACCCGGGCTGCGAGTTGTTCCATCTCACTTTCCGATAAAATACTCTTCGTTAATTCGGTGAGGATGAAACCAGGGGAAACAGTGTTGACCAGAACATTGTGTTTGGCCAGTTCGTTTGAAGCCGTTACCGTGAGCCCGTTAAGACCAAATTTGCTGGCGCTATAAATCGATCTTTTCTCACGGCTTACAACACCGAAGACAGATGATATGTTAATGATACGTCCGTAGTTATTTTTCTTCATTACTTTGCTGACTTCACGGATTATCAGAAATGGTGCTTTTAAATTTACTGATACAATATTATCCCAATCCTCAATCCTGGTCTCGTCAATGTAATCAATTTTATTTATCCCGGCATTGTTAATACATACATCAATCCTTTTGTATTTTTTGAGTTCTTCTATAAACTTTTCAGTACTTTCAGAATTGGTGAAGTCTGCACAATAATATTTTCTTTTCTTACTGTTATCATTAGTTGAGGATTCGTTCAGCGATTTAATCTCGCCTTCCTTTGTGCCGGTAAGAATAAGTTCAGCTCCAAGGCCAGCAAAATCGTCAGCGACCTGCTTTCCGATTCCCCGTGTGGCGCCGGTGACCAAAACCACTTTATCTTTAAAATTGAAATTCAAATATATTACCTTTTATGAAGAAATGAACTTGAATATCCCGTTTTGTAAACGGGGATGAAAAGTTCTCCTTTCAAGTTTCCTCCTTTGGAAAAGGGGGATGAAGGGGGATTTTATGAATAATTTCTTTTAAAAATCTCCCCTAGCCCCTCTTTGCCAAAGAGGGGAATACAAACTGCATTATCATTAATAAAGTTATTCTTTTTGATGCCCCGCCTTGAAGGCGGGGAGCTTCAATCAAATCCTGTAATCAGGTTTTTTACTGATTCCATTTCCATATTGTATCTGCATTCCTTTGTATAGGACCCTACATGTGGGGTCAGGATTACATTGGGATATCCGCATAAGGGCCCATTATAAGGCTCCCTGTTAAAGGTATCCAGCCAGGCCCCGGCTAGCTGACCTGAGTCCAGTACTTTTACCAGGGCATCTTCATCAACCAGGCCTCCTCTCGATGCGTTCAGCAGGAATGCACCCTTTTTCATGATATTAAGTTCAGATTCACCAATTATACAATTCTCTCCGCTGCAGTGAATTGTCAGGATATCAGCCTGCCTGAGAGCATCTTCTAATGAAACATGTTTAATCC
>SDBV01010976.1_pt1 | contig 11808 bp, 10 predicted proteins | sample 2277081 | NCBI WGS metagenome assembly SDBV01 (sample SAMN10402039, study PRJNA504765) | marine sediment metagenome | isolation source: marine sediment core GS10_PC15, 223 cmbsf | place: Arctic Ocean: Southern Knipovich Ridge | collected 2010
CTTGTCATCAACTCATTTTTTGTCCGGTACAGAGGTGGGTTGCACTGCAACAACCCTTATTCTACCTCGATTCCCTCGTCATTTGATTCATCGGTAGGCATTGTAGGTACTTTTCGAAAAAAATAAGCCCGGCACAGGGACACGAGAAGGGGCCTCGATCGGCAGATGGGGGAAGAGAAAAGTCTTTCAGACGGCCGACGCGAGGAAGAGTTCGATTTATCGCAGCCAGGTCAGCTCAAGACGCTGTAGCGCCGTAACATGCAAAAACGTTAGTTTTTTGCATCTCTAGTGGCCCCTCCATGGAGATTTTTTCTATAATACCACCACAACCATGTTCCATACACACTATAAAACAATGATGGGGAGTTTGTTCCAGTTGGTGGTGGAGTGGGGGGAGGTCGCTTGGCGCCGCTGATTGCAGGCGCCCTCGTCAGCAAAGCGCACCCCCCTTGGAGAGAGGCGATCTGCTGTTTGCATCAGACGGCTCTGTTTTTCCTGCTCGTGGATGGTAAGACCAAAGAGATCTTGCTGGTGGGAGTTTTTGGGAATAATACCTCCTAAAATCACCCCCGTCTTTTTGTAGGGATAGTCTGGACGAAAGAGGGTTTTAAGGCAGCGCTTCGCCGCTTGGATGAGCGCGGGGGTATAGCTTGTGGGCTCGGGCAGGTCTATGGTGACCGAGCGCGCATAGGACTTTGCGATGAAGGGGGAGGTGGAGAGGAATATAGTGAGGCTGCTGGCCTCTGAGCTTTGTTTGCGTAGCTTGCGAGCGGCCCGCGCCACAAAGGAGGCCAGGGACTCAGAGAGCTCATCGAGCTGTGAGATGGTGTTCCCAAACGAGCGCGAGCAGGTGATCGACTTTTTAGGGGCTACGATGTCGTCAAGCTGCAGGCAAGAGATACCTCTGAGTTCTAGCGTAGTCTTCTCGAGAGTGACCGAAAACTGTTTGCGGATCCAAGAGGGCTCTTTCTGGCAAAATTGAGCAGCAGTTCGGATGCCATGTGCGGCTAGACGCTCGGCGAGACGTCTGCCCACTCCCCATACTTTTTCAACGGGGAGCTGGGATAGATGGGCTTCGACATCGCGATCCAGTAGACAGACTCCAGTGCGGCCTTTGGCATGGTGGTTGGCTACCTTGGCGAGTGTTTTGGTCTTGGCAATCCCCACAGAGACTGGAATCCCCGTCCACTGAAAAACGCGCTCTTTGATCTCCCTTCCGAACTCAACCGGATCTATTGTTTCGATGAAGAGAAAAGCCTCATCGATCGAATACTCTTCCATGTCAGGAGAGAATTGCGCGAGCACCTGCATCACACGATGTGACATGTCTCCATATAGGGTGTAGTTGGAGGAGAAAACCTCGACCCCCTTTGCCTTGAAAAGAGGCGCGTATTGGTAAGCTGGCGCCCCCATCGGGATACCAAGGGCTTTAGCTTCTTTGGAGCGGGCGATGACGCAGCCGTCGTTGTTGGAGAGGACGACGACAGCCCTTTTTGCGAGTTTAGGGTCAAAGACTCGTTCACAGGAGACATAGAAGGAGTTGCAGTCGACGAGAAAAAAATTACCTGGCCTTGTGGATGACATAGGTCACAACGCCCCACACTTGAAAGTCACTGGCCTCAGAGAGCGGAAGGTCTGGGTAGTCGGGATGGTCAGCTTGCAAATAGCCCTTATCCTGATGGATGCGCAGCCGCTTGACGGTGAACTCTCCGCCAAGCGCTGCGACGATGATGTCGCGGTCTTTGGGCTGAAGAGAGCGATCGACGACGAGCACATCGCCAGAGTAGATGTGCGCGCCTTCCATAGAATTTCCCTGCACACGGATAAAGAAGGTGGCAGCGGGCCGTTTAACAAGAATGGTGTTGAGATCGATTCCCTCTTCGATATAATCGTCAGCTGGAGAGGGGAATCCCGCCGGCAGCTGCGACGAGACGATCGGAAGAGCAGGGCCTGGCGCTGCCTTTAGAATATTTAGCTTCATGAAAGTGATATTAGTTTCCGCCCGTATATTAAGAAAGAGAATTAAGGAGTGAAAAAATGATTAAATATCCATTAAACTTTACATGTAGTAGTTCGTCAGAAAGTGGGATGCAGACGCAGTTTCAGGCAGAGGCAGAAGATTTTCCTGCGATTGGCTGCGCCATTCCCCAGCAATTTGGCGGACCTGGCGGCGGCTATTCTCCAGAGGACCTCTTTGCCCTATCGGTGATCACCTGTCTGGTGGCCACCTTCAAGGTCCTTGCAGAAAGAGGGCAGCTCGTCTACTCAACGATTGCGGCAGAGGCGACGCTTACTATTGATCGCAACGCTCAAGGGGTGGTCGCACTCCAGAAGCTAGAGATCAGCATCACGCTTAAGGGAGTCCAAGACGAGACAAAGGCCAGAGCGCTACTTGCAGACTCTGAAAAATACTGCCTTGTCTCCAACGCGATCAAGTGCGAAAAGCAGTTTAGCTACTCGATCTTGAGGGAGTAGAATCGGGTGACGCTCTTGTTGCAGAAGGAATAGCTGTGAACGCTATCTGCTGTTATATCCACCTGTTTCGTGGATGAGGCGCATCGCCTCTTCAGATAGCTCTTTTTTGGGAGGTTGGGGTGGGTTGCCTTTCAAAATACTCACGGCAAGTTCACAAAAATCTTTTCCTTTAAAAAGTTCAATGCAACGAGTTCTTTCCATTCGGTATCTCTCCACTTGTTCATCAATTATTTGGTAGGAAATAAATGCAGGCAAATCCAGATCTTCGATGGTAAGTTCATGAGCTGGTAAGCCAGAACCTGCAGGAGAAAAACAAGCACTTCTCCTTTGAGGATAACGGATTCTTTTCTTGCTCTCCCAATTGAAATACTCGGCATTTTTTTCTCCAAAACCAAAAAGAAGCCCTAATAGATAATGATTTTCCTTAATCTTTATCCAGAAAGGATCTAAGCCGTCACCTATTCGGTATACCATTTTTTCTGGATCGAATGGCTCTCTAATAGTCTTTTCAAAGTCTACGTAATATTTTTTTAAAATGTAGGTGACTGAGAGGATATTTATCAAAACACCTCCTCCCCAGTCCTTATCTTCTTGAATGAGGAACTGGTCCCCCAAGTACTTATCTTCTACTCTCTTCCAGTCGTTCCAGAGTTTTCGCGTATCTTCTTTTGTAGGACGAAATTTTGCAAATGGAATATATTTACGAAATTGTTCGGTTTGTATCGAATAGAGCTCTCTTTTTTCCCACTCATCGATAATAGGAACATAAGAAAAAGCCGTCATTGGTTTAGACCCCAAGAGGGTATATATTCCATAGTCCTCGATCAAAGCATGTTTGAGAAAAAGTTCCACACGGCCTTTATCTTCGGGAGCAACGATGGGCTCATTTGCAGGGCCGAAAATTGGCAAACAGGTTGACAAAAATAAAGTGCAAACGGAAAATAAATTTTTCATTAATAATCTTTTCATAAGGAGGAAAGATGAAGACATTTGCCAAATTCTCATTCTTGTGTCTGGTCGCCCTGCAGTCTACTACAGCGTTTGCAAATTTTCAATCCCCAAGTAAAAGTGTACCAAAAAACTATCTCGACATGGAAATGTTGCAGTTCTCAGAAAATGGAATTTATCTCCATAGCAATCGTGGACAAGCCCTTCAATTAAAGCAAATCCAGTTTGATTCAGACGGCTATTTTGTTGCAGGGTTTTTTGATTCGCTATTTCCGAAAGCTAATATCATCGCAAGCTGCAAAAGATGTGGAGTTGAATATTGTAATCGCAGTCCACAGCCATGTGAATCTTGTCACTACTCTGAGGGATTTCACATCGTTTATGTCGACGATGGGTGCGAGAGCTAAAAACGTTTAACTACCCCGATCTTGACGGAGTAGAATCGGGTGGTGCTCTTGTTGCAGGAGGAATGTCTGTGAACGCTATCTGCTGTTATATCCACTTTTTTCGCGGATGAGGCGCATCGCCTCTTCAGATAGCTCTTTTTTGGCAGGTTGGGGTGGGTTGCCTTTCAAAATACTCACGGCAAGTTCACAAAAATCTTTTCCTTTAAAAAGTTCAATGCAACGAGTTCTTTCCATTCGGTATCTCTCCACTTGCTCATCAATCATTTGGTAGGAAATAAATGAAGGCAAATCCAGATCTTCGATGGTAAGTTCATGAGCTGGTAAGCCAGAACCTGCAGGGGAAAAACAGGTACTTCTCCTTTGAAGATAACGGATTCTTTTCTTGCTCTCCCAATTGAAATGCTCGGCATTCTTTTCTCCAAAACCAAAAAGAAGCCCCAACAGATAATGATTTTCCTTAATCTTTTTCCACAAAGGATCTAAGCCGTCACCTATTCGGTATACCATTTTTTCTGGGTCGAATGGCTCTCTAACGGTCTTTTCAAAGTCTTTGTAATATTTTTTTAAAATGTAGGTGACCGAGAGGATATTTATCAAAATACCTCCTCCCCAGTCCTCATCCTCTTGAATGAGGAACTGGTCCCCCAAGTACTTATGTTGTACCTTCTTCCAGTCGTTCCAGAGTTTTCGCGCATCTTCCCTTGTAGGACGAAATTTTGCAAATGGAATATATTTACGAAATTGCTTGGTTTGTATCGAATAGAGCTCTCTTTTTTCCCACTCATCGATAATAGGAACATAAGGGATACTCGTCATCGGTTTAGACCCCAAGAGGGTATATATTCCATGTTCCTCGATCAAAGCATGTTTGAGAAAAAGTTCTACACGGGCTTTATCTTCGGGAGCAACGATGGGCTCATTTGCAGGGCCGAAAATTGGCAAACAGGTTGACAAAAATAAAGTGCAAACGGAAAATAAATTTTTCATTAACAATCTTTTCAGAAGGAGGAAAGATGAAGACATTTGCCAAACTCTCATTTTTGTGTCTAGTTACTTTGCAGTCTACTGCAGCATTTGCAAATTTTCAATCCCCAAGTAAAAGTGTACCAAAAAACTATCTCGACATGGAAATGTTGCAGTTCTCAATATGGAATTTATCTCCATGGTAATCGTGGACAACCCCTTCAATTAAAGCAAATCCAGTTTGATTCAGACGGCTATTTTGTTGCAGGGTTTTTTGATTCGCTATTTCCGAAAGCTAATGTCATTGCAAGTTGCAAAAATTGCGGAGTTGAATATTGCAATCGCAGTCCACAACCATGTGAAAATTGTGGCAAGACTAAAGGATTTGACGTCGTTTATGTCGACGATGGGTATGAGAGTTAAAAACGTTTAGTTACTCAATCTTGACTGAGTAGAATCGGGTGACGCTTCCTTGTTTGACGAGGATGAGCACCCGGTTCTTCGCTGTGGGCTCTTTAAGCGCATCGTTGAACCCTTGGAGGGTGGTCACCTTCTTGTGGTTGATCGCTAGAATCAGAAAGCCTGGGCGGATGCCTGCTGTCGCAGCGGCAGATCCTGGGCGCACTTTAGTAATGACGATCCCTTCTTCTGAACGGTTATAGCCCAGCTGCGCAGCGAGCTGCGGTGTTAGCGATTCCACTTCCATCCCGAGCTTTTGCATGATGCCGCTAGATCCGGCCATGGTTTCTCCATGCGAACCGAGGGTGATGGAGAGGGTCGTGGTCTTACCGCCGCGTCGGACTTTTAGCTTGATGATAGTTCCGGGCTGAGTCATTGAGATCTCCTTGCGGAAGGCGCCCACTGACTTCACCGGCTTGCCATTGAAGGCAAGGATGATGTCTCCTTGCTGTAGGCCGCCCTTTTCGGCGGGGGAGTCTTTGACCACTTCAGAGACGAGAGCTCCTTCGGCCTTCTTTAGGTCAAAGGCATCGGCGATGTCGCGGTCCACAGGCTGGAGTGAGACGCCTAAAAATCCTCGCGAGACGCTGCCGTTCTCGATGATCTGTTCCATGATGTGTTTGGCCATATTGCTGGGAATAGCAAAGCCAATGCCCATATAGCCTCCAGAGCGGGAGACAATGGCGGTATTGATTCCAATCACCTCATTCTTGAGGTTGATGAGGGGGCCACCTGAGTTGCCGGGATTAATGGCAGCATCGGTCTGGATGAAATCTTCAAGGTCTGTGATGCGCAGGTTTTGGCGCCCTTTAGCGCTGATGACTCCGACAGTGAGTGAGGCTTCCAGCTGGAAGGGGCTGCCGATAGCGACCACCCATTCACCGATTTCCATTTCATCCGAATTGCCCAGTTCGATGAAGGGAAAGTCGGCTCCCTCAATTTTGATCACAGCGACATCTGTACTAGTGTCAAGCCCCACCAAAATGGCATCCATCTCTCTGCCATCATGCAGAACAGCGGTCATCTTATCGGCTTCTTTGACGACGTGAGCATTGGTCATGATATAGCCATCACTGGTAATCAGAAAGCCCGATCCTTGCGATTGTTGTGGCTGTTTCTGAGTTCTGCGTGGCTGCGTACCAAAGAAGCGGTTGAAAAAGTCATCACCGAACATATCGTTGGGATTTTGGCGGTTTTCAACGGCGGTTTCCTCTTCGGCTGCCCCTTGGACTTTGATGAAGACAACTGCGGGAATGGCTTCTTTGGCTACCGTCGTAAAGGTCTTAGAAATATGTTCCGGTGAGCAGCAGCCATCATCTTTCGCAGTGAGTGAAATAGTAGCAAGAAGTAGGCAGATCAAAAAGCGCATTCGAGTCTCTCTCTTGGTCTAAGGGGGTGGACCTGATTATGCGTATGGAGATACTAAAGCTCAAGAGCTGCACTTAAATTCTTGAAATCACGGGTTTAAGAGATTTTCTTAATAGGGAGGGGAGGGGTGAGTTTTTCATTCTCTCGAGAGGCGAGTTCCTCCCCGGCAAAGATGCAAATCGTCCTTTTTTTGCCTAGAAGCTCAGACTGTACGGCCTCTTGGATGTCTTTCTTACTTAGGTTTAGGAGGTTGTCTCTAAAGGCTTGGCGTCGCTGTCTTGTTTTCCCATCGCGCTGCCATATATAGGAGACGATGGCCCGGCTCCCAGGGGAAATGGGGAGATCAAGGTGTTGGATGATTCCAAGTTTTGCCCCTTCGAGGTCGTTCTCATCAAAGTTCCCCGCTGCGATCTCCTCGATGGCAGCTTGGAAGCTATTGAGGCTGTGTGCGATGTGGGGGTCTCGGTAAGTATAGAAATAAAAATGACCCCAGATGGCATTGTAGCTGGCTCCAGCGCCATAGGCGCCGCCCTGTTCCCGGATTCTATGGTGAAGCAACTTGCTCTCCATAAGTTCTGTAGAAATGGCAAGTGGTGGAGCTAAGGGGTTGCAATATCCCGCACCCTTCTGCCCGCTGACGGTGAAGGCCACTTGGGAGGAGATGAGTCGAATCTGGTCGGGGACCTCTGGCAGATCAAAGTCATATTGGAAGGGGGCACTTTGTGGTCCCATCGAGAGGTTGGGCAGTCCATAGAAACCCTCTTTGTCTATGGTGTCATAGATTTCGCGGTCGCAGCTAAGGACGAGATGGGGATTGCCTCGACAGTAGATTTTTTCTGCGATGTGCGCAAGGCGCTTTCCATAGTTTTTGGTATCCTTGGCGAGGGTTTGGACCTCTTGATAAAAGGGAAGGCCATGCCAGAGGTTACTGAGATATCCTGCAGGCGAGAGGCCGCTGAGCGCAAGCTTGGAGGCATAGCCCATCGCTCCTCGAGAGAGGCCGCTTTGCATGGAGTGGGCAACTTTCTGGATCAGCTCATTCAATCGCGTCTCTTCATCAAAGCGTGGGTTTTTGATCATGTCAGTGAGGAGCTCAAATAGTTGGGGAAGTTTACGTTCAAGAGCCTTGCCTCGCAGTTGAAGCGTGGGAGTCATCGTGGATGGATCATTGACTTGTACTTGAAGGGAGGCGTAGGCACCCACGCCCCCTGTATGAGCTTGGATATATTCGAGGTTTTCGTCATAGGTGCGTTTTCCCACGCCTAGTTCTGCAGAGAGAATACAGAGCATTTGAAGGTCAAAATGCTCCTCAAGGGTGAGGGTTGGGATATCAAAGATGAGGTCTACGTAGGCGATATGATTGGTAAAGGCGTCGTGATGGAAGATCTCAAAAGCTCCACGCTTTTCGCTTGTTAGAGTAAATTCGCGTGTCTCTGCAGGCACATCTGATAGCGAGACCTTGGGAAGGCATTCGAGGGATGCCCCTTCCTTTATGGCCTGGAAGGTGGTGAGCTCCTTTGTTTGCTTCAGGATGTGAGCAATCTCTTTCTCTGTTACCTTCTCTTTTCGCTTAGCGAGTCTCTCTTTTTCTTGTACGATGGAGCGTGCATCAAATCCTGGATCTGGATCGAGGGAAAGGCTCACAAAATGGCTGTTTTGAAGCAGGTATTTCTCAATGAGGGGGGTGAAAAACATCGGATCGCGTGCTTTTTCGACAAGCTCTTCAAAGACCTCGTGTAGGGTAAGCGCATGCTTAGGGTCGCAGCCATGTTGTTTGGCGAGTGCCGAGCGCATGAAGAGGGTCAGGCCAAAGGGGGAGTGGTCACCGGTGATCTCCATCCTGCCAAACTCGAGCTGGTGGATGACCGATTCTACCAGGTGAAAGGGTATGCCCTCGCGGGCGATCTCGCCGAGTTTGGTGCGTATATGGAGCTCAAGTTTTTCTGCCGCCTCTTTTTTTGCACCACGGCATACGATGACTAGGGGTATTTCTGTCATCTCACCATCGATGTAGGACTCAGCACTTACACACAGCCCCGAATCTAGGAGCGATTTTTTGAGAGGAGAGGCGTCGGTATCCATCAGGATAGAATCGAGAACGGTGAGCGCAATGACCTCCTCTTGATTCTGCAGCATGGTTGTGAGCCAACCAAAGACATGGATTGATTTATTTTCAAGCCCTTCGGTTTCATTGGTAGAATAGGGCAGCGTTGCCTGGACAGGTTTTTTAAAACGTGGTTGATGGCCAATCCCATCAAGTGGAGAGAGTGGAGAGATTTTTTTTAGCGCTTTTTCAGCAAGGACATCGAGATGTTTCTGAAGAGGAAAATTGCCATAAAAATAGAAAAGGCAACGACTGGGGTGATAATAGGCTTCGTGAAATTCGATGAGCTGGCGATAGGTGAGATCTGGGATTTCTTTAGGATCGCCACCTGCATTGTGGGCATAGGGGAGATCGGGAACGAGGCGTGCGATCATCTCATGCCAGAGATAGTTATCAACGGAAGAAAGGCTCCCCTTCATCTCGTTGTAGACAATCCCCTTCACTTCCAGTGGAGTGGACGGGTCCTCTGGGTTTGCAAACTCGAGGCGATGGCCCTCCTGTAGAAAGCTCGTCTCTTTGAGAAGCGGATGGAAAACCGCATCCAGGTAAACATCGAGGAGATTGTAAAAGTCTTTCTCCACCTGCGTAGAGGCGGGGTAGCAGGTGAAATCACTGCCTGTCATCGCATTCATGAAGGTATTCAGGCTGCGACGGTGCATCGCAAAGAAGGGGTCTTTGACGGGGAAAAGGCGTGATCCGCAAAGGGTAGTATGTTCGAGAATATGAGCAACGCCATTAGAGTTTGAGGGAAGTGTTTTAAAGGAGAGGCAAAAGAGATTTTCGGGATCTTCATTTTCGATATGCATCACCTGTGCCCCTGTGGGGTGGTGCACAAGCTCTCGAAGCACGGATTTAAGCTCTTTAATCGGTGTGTAGCTGACGAGGGTGAAATCTTTGTATTTGTCCCCCTCTTTTATCAAAAAATCATGACTCATGACTCTCAGAGTAGGTGATCACCGTTTTTTTGTCCTTCGCTATTTTTTGAAAAAAGGGATAGAATCCAAGGAATGAAGATCTTTTTATTTTTATTGCTCTCTCTCGGGCTTTACGCTGAAGAGAATAAGGAGCTTGAGCGTCTGATGAAGGGAAATCAGCGTTATATTGAAGATAAGCTAGAGTACCCAGATCACAGCGCAGACCGCAGAAAGGCGCTCGTTGCTAGCCAAGAGCCCTTCGCTGTGATTTTAAGTTGTTCGGATTCTCGCGTCCCGCCCGAAATCATCTTTGATCAGAATGTGGGAGACCTCTTTGTTGTGAGGCTCGCTGGAAATGTCGCTGGAAAATTGGCCACAGAGAGCATTGGATATGCAACCAACCAGTTGCACTCCTCCCTTATCTTTGTTATGGGCCATCAAAACTGCGGCGCTGTCAGTGCCGTTTTGAGCCATCAGACAGAGGGTATCAGTGGTATTGCATCCTTAATTGAACCAGCCGTTAAATCTTTGAAGGAAGACGATCTGGAAAAGGCGATTAAGGCCAACGTAAGAGCCGTCGTAAAAACACTAAAAAACTCACCCGATCTCGGAAAAAATATAGCCATTTTTGGTGGATACTATCATCTGAAAAGCGGCCAAGTGGAGCTGCTAGAAGATGAATCCTAAAAAAGCTCTTCAGAAACTCCTTGATGGGAATGCGCGTTTTGTTTCGGGGGAGTTTGAGCATCCCAACCGCTCCCTAGAACACCGGCAATCGCTGGTTGGGCAGCAAACTCCTTTTGCCGCCATTTTAAGTTGCTCCGATTCTCGAGCCTCTCCAGAGATTCTATTCGATCAAGGTGTTGGGGATCTGTTTACCGTACGCCTTGCTGGTAATGTCGCTAGTACTGTCGTGGTTGAATCTCTCGGATTTGCAGTCGATAAGCTTGGAGTCTCCATCGTTCTAGTCATGGGGCATCAGAACTGCGGGGCTATCCAAGCGGTATTACAGCATCAGATTGCGCAGGTAAATATGCTTGCCTCGCTCATCGAGCCGGCGATTAGTTCTTTTGGGGCAACTGAGGTTGAAAAAGCTGTCCAAGCCAACGTTCTGCACATTGTTCAGATGCTTCAAAAAAATGAACTTCTCGCCCCTGCGATTAGGAACGAGAAGATTGAAATTGTGGGCGCTTACTACTGCCTAGATAGCGGCAGAGTATCGATACTACCTGCAATTGCCACCTAACCTTTGAAACTCTACTTCTAGTTGAGCTCGTCGTTTGCTACCAGGTTAGGTTTGAAGCCGACTGGTATTCGTTGACGCGTGTCTCGAAGAAGTTCTTCTCTTTGCCGAGGTCAATCGTTTCACTCATCCATGGAAAGGGGTTTTTTGCCCCAGGATATTGTGCGGTCAGGCCGATGCGTTCAAGGCGTCTATTCGCAATGAACTGTACATACTCACGGAACATGGGAGCGGTAAGCCCCAAGATTCCTCGTGGAAGACAATCTTCAGCATAGCAGACTTCAAGCTCCACAGCGTGTTTGATGAGGGCGGTCATCTCTTCCTGAAATTCTGCGGTCCAGATCTCGGAATTTTCTTCTTTGATTCCATTGATAAGGTCGATGCCAAAGTTGAGATGGATGGTTTCGTCGCGCAGTATGTATTGAAACTGCTCACCGATTCCTGACAGCTTATTCTGGCGGTTGAAAGAGAGGATCATCACAAAGCCGCTGTAGAAGAAAATTCCCTCCATGATGATGTAAAAACCGATCAAATTTTTGAGAAATTTCTGAATGCCTTCGGGAGTGTCCGTGGAGAAGTCCGCGCGCATGATATCTTCCGTTAGCTCCATCTCGAAGTGGTCTTTGTCATGTATCGAGTTGACTTCGTTATACATGTTGAAAATTTCACCCTCGTCTAGGCCAAGAGATTCAACAATATAGTGGAAGGTATGGGTGTGGATGGCTTCTGAGAATGAGTGCCTGCTCAGACACCGCCTCGCCGTGGGGTTTGTGACATGGCGGAATATGGCCAGCGAGATGTTGCTGGCAATCTAGCGTTCCGCTGTGCTGAAAAAGCAGGAGTTGCGCATTATAACGAGCCGCTTATCGTTGCTTAGCAGGTCAGATTTTCAGAGTTCGATGTCTCTTCCCATCGGTACTTCTGTGG
>SDBV01010977.1_pt1 | contig 11808 bp, 6 predicted proteins | sample 2277081 | NCBI WGS metagenome assembly SDBV01 (sample SAMN10402039, study PRJNA504765) | marine sediment metagenome | isolation source: marine sediment core GS10_PC15, 223 cmbsf | place: Arctic Ocean: Southern Knipovich Ridge | collected 2010
ATCGGCGTGCTATGCGATCAAGGCACCATATCCCTGGAGGTCACCGGCTCAAGCATCGTGTTTTCACATATTCTGCGGGTTGCAGGAAAGGGTAACAAGACCGGAGGTATGCTAACGCTTCTACCTGTCCCCGCCGAGGAAGTTAAGAGCGTAAAAGCTTCGCTTCGCATAGTGCCATTAAAATCCGGCAAGTGGCCCAAACTCTTTGCGAACGTTCTTGGCAAGGAATTCAAACGTAAGTAGTCGTAGCGCTTCTGGCCAAGGCCGCAAAAAACGGGACAGAGGAACCGTTGAAAAAGTCCAACCAGAAAAAACTAAGCAAAAAAGGGACTGTCCCCAGCGGAGCGAGTCCGCGAGCGTAGACGGGACTGTCCCTTTTCTTGCGGTCCCAACCAGATAAACTGCAACCGCCAGCAAAACTTCCTTCACCATGAAAGCCACTTTTTCAACACCCCCACAGACACGTCTCCGCTCGAAGACTCGCTTCTGCTTGCCGGTCTCTAAGAAGAGCCCTAAGTCCCTTTTTTGCTAAGTCGCTAGGGTTTCCACCAAAGGGATTTCCAGTAGGCCTGGTCAGCGGCGTAGGTGTCGAAAGGCGCATCGTCTGGCAGGTCGGGGGGCAGTATGCCGTATTTTTTGAGCTCCCTTACGTATTGGGTCGGGGGACGGAATCCTTCCAAATCAAAGCGCCCGATTTTGGCCAGGTGTTCTTTTCCGTCGCGGCATAAGGCGAGGAGTTTTCGATAATCCGCATCATCAGTATCGCCGAAGACGGGGACGCCCAGGTCTTTTCCCTTCGCGTCCCGGCGCGGCTTACAGATGCCATAGCCACCCGCCTTGGGCGAGAGAGGCGCAAGCAGTACGAGGGACAGTTCGGGTCGTGTCAGATTGAAAAGGCGATGGCGTGAAAAGCGCGCTTTCGGGCTATCCAGGTCCAAAGCCGATGGCTTATGGCCGAAGTTATCCGAGAGGTAGCGGGGCAGGGGAAGCGTTTTGTCGTGGCAGGACGTACAACGCTCCTTGATTGCTTTAGCAGCCGCAACGGAACTTGGCCATTCGCGGTCGGCTGTGTCTATCGGACCGGGCCACCCGCCGATCATCCCGCTGTTTAACGCGCCGTAAGTGCCCGCATAAGGAGCGCCGGACTCGATCCAATAGCGAACCATATTACGCTCATGAGAAGTGGTTTCGACCTCATGGTGCCGCTCTTCGCCCGGCATGCCCAGTTTCCACATAAGCGGGCTGGCGCTCGTGCCGAGGCTTCTGGGCGGCATGTTTCCGCCCAGCATATCGCGTCCGTCGGCGAACTCCCGCAGCCATGTAAGCGTGTAATAACTGTGCGAGAAAACCGGGCCGTGGTCGCCGCTTAGAATGACGTTGCCCTGGTTTTCTTCGTAGTCGTGGCATGGGAGGCAGTGTTGGTTGAGGATGGGTTGTATGTCGCGCGTGAAATCGAAAACATCGGGTACGCCCGCGACGGGTTCGAGTTCTTGCGGCGGGCGTTGCGTGGCAAGGGGTGCTCCAGCGTGGGCGTTCAGCGGAGTTTGCGTTCGCGGCTCGTGGCAACCCACGCACGACGCCGTTTCGCCGGGCATCACCGTGGTAAAGCTTTGCATGCGCTTGACGGACAGGTCGCGCTCGTCCATGGCTACAAAGAGCAGGCTGCGGTTGGCAGGGGCCTCGAAATAGGCCGAGCCGTCCGGCTCGACGTCCACGGCTCCCAGAATACGCTCCAACTGGAATGTGCCGCCGAAGCTGAGGGGCGGCTGTTGCCCGCTGAAATTGACTGGTTTGGGCAAGGTTTCCAGAACCAGCAGCTTCTTGATGTCGCCGCGCTCGACTCCCTGCATATTGCGTCCCGCGTAAACATCGGCGAGGAACAAGAAACCGGTCTCGCGCGTCAGGTCCACCCGGGGCGGGATGATGCGTTCGCGTGGGCGCGTAACCAAGGGACGCGGCTCGTGAATTTGTACGCCTTGTTTATCGAGTTCCTTGGGGAGGCTGTGCAGCACTTCGGTGTTGCCTTGGCCGTCCATCGCCAAAATGCGCGCGCCTTGTGCGACAAGAAAAAGGTCTTCGGACAACGGATATGGGTCGCGAAAATACCCCTTCTTGCTGACGGCGCAGGCGGCGGCTTGATCGTCAGGCCCGCTCTTCTGCGAGACCACCGTAATGACGCCCTCGTGTTCTTTTTTGCCATGGCCCGGCGAGAACACCGCCACGACTTTCCCGTCCGTGTCCGGGATGGGCTTGGCGTCGATCATCAGGGTGTTTGGATGCAAGTTTCCGTAGTAGACCATCTGGCCTGTGCCGTCCGGATTCATGGTCCACAGGTGATGGAACCCGACGCGACTGCGGTCAACGTACTCCCAGCGCTGGTATAGGATGCGCCCGTCCGGCAATGGCCAAGGCGTGTTTTCCTGCTCGATGTTGCTCGATATCTGCCGGATATTGCCGCCGTCCCCGTCGCAACGGTACATCATGGCCACCTGGGTCGTCCAACACGGCACCCAGCGCTTGCACCGGCTTGAACAAAACACGATGCCACCGTCCGCCACGTAAGTCGCTTCGAGGTCGTCATATGGCCCGCTCGTCAGTTGGCGCAGGTTCGAGCCGTCCACGTCGATCTCGTACAGATTAAAATAGTCCGAGCCCGGTTTTCGGTACGAAAAGAGAATCTTGCGTCCATCGTAGTGGACTTGTGGGTCGCGCACCGTGCCCTCTGGGGCGTCGATCAGGACCGTGACTTCGTTCGTGCGGAGGTTCAGGCGGCATAAGCGCCCGCCCGGACTGTACATTTTTGTGTTCGCGTCCGTAGCGTGGTACCCGAAGTTGGCGTACCAATGACCGTCCGAGCCGATCTGTCGGCACGCGAAGACGATGTCACCGCCGCCAGCCGCGATGACCCGTTCACGCAGATCGCCATGGGAAGATGCGCATACGAACACTAGCAGCATTGCGAAAAGGCCCGCTGCCTTGATATGAGCTTTAATGAACACGAACATATCTCCTGGGAGAGGGGATCCCGGCGGAATCGATGCAGGGCATCACCCAGTTGCTTCCCCGTGATTATAAGTTTCCCGGCAAGCGGGATCAATACCCCTTTGACTCCTGAGGTGCATTATCCGGGTTGAACTGAATTTTGTGCTTATTTTCCCATGCAGACTACGCTGCCGTTTTTTAGGGGAATGAAGAGCGAATTCTCCGCGGCGGCCATGCCGTCGAAGACGGGAATGTGCTTTAGCTTGTATTGGGCGAGTTTTTCTCCGCTCTTCTTGTCTACGGCTTGTAGAATTGCTCCTTGTGCGCCACTCCATGCTTCAGCCTGGGCGCGAAATGCTTGTGTGACTTCATTGTCCTCTTCCATCAATATCCCGAATCCCTTTTCTTCGTCGGCCACATCAGGCGGGCCGGCCATGAAGATTATCTGGTCCGCAAGCACTAAAGAGTTGGCCAAGAGGCTTGGGCGCTCGACTTGCCATTGATAGTCGACTTTTCCTTTTACTTTGGCGGGGCCTTTCGGATCATCTTCGGCGGCTTTCTTTTGCGCCAATGCGGCCTTCTCTTCCTCGCTCAGACGTTTCTCCTTGGTGGCCGAAAAGAGGAAATGATACGGACGGGGCTGCATCGTGTTGCTGTACTCCGCCGCGCGGAATCCGTAGACCTGATTGTCGTCATAGGCGAGCATGCGGCCTACTGGAGTAATGTTCGGCGGCGCAGTGTATTCACCGTGTCCCTCGCCGCCGGTCAGTCCATACATCATATAAGAGCGATGGAACCAATTGTCGTCCAGGAAGCCCGTCGGGCAGAACAGATGCCGGCCTTCGCCCACCTGTGTCTTTTCCTTGTCTCTTGGCGCATCGATATCCACCCGTTTGCCGTCGAAGTCGAATTTCTGCGCACCCATGTATATGTACTTGCCGTCGCAAGAAAGAACATCGGGATTGGCAACCGGCATAGCTTTACCAGGCATCTTGTTTTGCAGGTTCAATCCGGTTTCAGGATCGATTTCGTTGAGAACCGTCTCTGATGTTTTCTCACCAGTGGCCGCGTTGAGAAGCACCAAGCGCATTCCCCCGTCGAAAAACATGTTGCGTCCCGCAAGACAGTATGCGACGTTATTCCGAATCAATACGCTGCCATGGACGGGCCATAGAGACTCGACTTGCTGGCGGCAGAACAGTTTGCCTTCGCCAGGCGCTGCCTGATAGCGCCAAACCAGCTCGCCGTCGGATGCCCGCAGACAATATACCCAACCATCCGCCGAACCGAACACAGCGGTACCCTTATAAATTGTCGGTGGCGAATCGATTCTGCCGCCTGCCCTGAAAGTCCATGCGGTTTTTCCGGTTTTGGTGTCCAGCGCGTATACGGTATGCCGGTCAACCGCCGCCACGTATGCTTTTCCGTCAGCGACAGTCATAGCGCTAAGTTTTCCGCCAATATTGGCAGTCCACTTTTCCTCAATTTCGGAAGAGACATAAGCTTTTGTGGCGGCTGAGCGAGCGGAATTGGCTCTGTACTCAGGCCAGTTGTTTTCCGAATCCGCGTCTCTTGCCGCCTCCATTCCGTATGCGGGTCCCTTTACTAAGCGCTGGGAATCAGGCACAGGCCGGAACACCTTCGATTCGCCTGGGGCCATAGCGGTCATGAAGGTCATTTTGGACTGATAGTGGCAAGCGCATGAGTCGGCTGGTTTATAGAGCAGTCCGTTTGCGGGCATTATGCCGTAGATGCAGCTTCCACGGACATAATGGAATATATCGATAACTTCAGGTCCGCCAAGCTCATAGAATTCGGTGCCGGTACCAGAGGTCATGATATAGCGCTCGGTTGCCCGGCCAGGATAACAGCGCTGGTGCATGAAGTATACTTCGGGATTGCTCGCAACGAAATCGTGCTTTACCTCGCCGGTGTGCAGGTCCAAAGCTTTAATCGCAGTTCCTTTCGTCTGCGCCTTACCCGTATTTGCGGACCATATTAAGCCGTCAATGATGAACAAGTCGTTCGGAGAATTATGGCCGGTACTCATCAGTTTGTTTTTCCATAGAAACTCGCCGGTATTGGCCGCAAAAGCGTTCACCGCCATATTGTGGCACAGCACGACCACCCCGTCGGAATAAACAAGCCTGTGAGTGTAACCCGTGGCAGGCTCTGTCTTGATGTCGAGGTTTTTGGTTATCCAGTCTTCTTTGCCGTTCTTGCGGTTTAGAGCGACCATGTTTACGCCAGTGAAAAGAAACACGCGCTCACCGCCCAAAATAAGCGTCTGGGGTGCGACATTCGTTTCATATTTCCAAAGGGTCTTACCGGATTCCGAGTCGACCGCCAGTACCAAGCGCTTGGGACGCTCCACAGTCCATCCCCAATCCGTGTTGGCGCGCTTTTTCGCCCTGCCCCAATTTGTCGTTTCCTCCCGGAAATTCGTTGGCTGCTTGTCCGGGTCGGTGAGAATATAAAGCACACCGTCATCGCTAATGATTTCCTCAGTACCCTTGGTTTCGTCATACGTGCGAATGGTCTTACCCGTCACCGCGTCTATGGCGGTCAACGGCTCGTTGAAGCCAAGAGTCACATATACCGTATCGCCAACCGCAACAAGCCGCCTGGGCATATGCCCCGGACCGCTCTTCATGGGAAAGATATGCGTCTGCCAGTCTTTTATGCCGCGTTTCCAGAGGATGGTCCCGTTGAACGCATCGCGCGCTATGAGCTTCCAACTCGGCGGCATGAATATATGATTGCGAAGGCCCTCATCCATGATGTAGAAGATTCTGCCATTCGACGAAACCATCGCGTGCATGCTGGAGATAAACTCATGGTTGCGCAGCCATTTCGGATCGCCCACCCACTGCACCCGTTGCGGCGGACCGGCTACCTCGTCCTTGCCCACCATTGTTCCCTGCGGGTCATGCTGGTAATGCGTCCAGTCATCGAGGCCAGCAGGTCTAGGCTTGACGGTTTTAGTCCATTTCCCATTCTTTTTTATGTAGGCTACGCCTTTGGGTGCCAGCGCGCGCATGACCTCGTCCATGGAAACGCCGCCGAGGTCTTCAGAAACGACCAGATTGGCCATGTTGTCAATAAGTGGGAGCTTCCTGCCGCTGAAAGTGTCAATGGTAACAACGCCGTACAGCCCTTTCGACTCAATGTATTGGCGGGCCTGGGCAATCTTTTCCGCATCCACGTCCAGACCATAAACGCGAAAGCTGTCGTTGGCACGCAGGCCGGCGGTCAATTCGCCATTCCCACAGCCAACGTGTAGCACAAGACCGCCCTTGATGCCGGATTGTTTAATGATTTCCCGTGCTGATTGTGCCCTGGCAGCCGGGCAAGTCAGCATACAGACACAAATCGCAACAACTAAACTCAAACGGCCAGCATTCTTCACCTCAAGCTCCTTAGAATTCGATACAATTCCAATTTGTCATATGAGCGGGTACCTTATTGCTAAAGCTTGGAGCCCCGTTCAGAATTGGGCAATCATATCATAATTCTATTGCCAGCTTCCCGTACCTAGTGTCGTGTCCAGGACAAACGCATCTAATTGTGTTAGAACCCAGTATTTCTCAATCTTGTCCCACCGCATCGCTATCGATATCGCTATCGGTATCGGTATCGGAATCGCCATCGGTTTTTCAAAGAATAGTCTATTCACTCCTCAGCGTTCCTCAGAGCCCTCCGCCACTCTGCGTTAAAGTCCTAATGTTTTTTCTCGCAGAGTGCGCGCAAAGAGTGCAAAGAAAGATCAGCAAGTCCTATTTCATGAATTCCTTCAGGCTCTTCTCCGTGTCTCCGTGAGCTCCGTGGTTAACAATCCTTCTTCTTGACGCTTCATGGTAAATAAACACTGGGAATTTTAGATGCGTTTGCCCTATGTCGTGTCATGTTGGAGATGTCGTATGGATGCGCAAGTGAGGTCAAGGCTGGCAAGGAATAGAACCGCAGGCATAGCGGGGCTACGTCAAGATTTTGCACGCACTCTAATTCCGGGACAGACTACTAAATAGACGTTTTGCGACCATTTTAAACAAGGCAGATACGCCACTTTGTTCCCATTGGCCTCGATCACCCTCCAGGCGCCAAATCTCCCCATGCCCTATATAATAGGAAGATCTATAGACAACTTGCCGAGTAAAACGACTCATACCCTAATACGAACGAAACTGCAGCCAAGAGTTGTTCTATTTAGTAGCCTGTCCCGGAAATAGGAAGCAATAAATGGTAACAGTTTAGTTGTTTTGGCTGTACGGGCGTATTAATACGCCCGTCTTATCCCAAAAAGAATCCCCCATGTCAAATAACACGGAGCATAGGCTATGAAATCAGGGGCCGGGATAAACTAAACTGTTACATGTCGGCGGTTCTAGAAGTGACATCTCTAAATGGGGAATCAGGAGAAAAACTCAAAGTGAATATATTTCCCCAGTAGGGAAATTATTGCTCCAAAACTTCGTCCGAAGCGGTAGCTCACGCACCGCCAAGTGTGTCAGAACCTTTTTCTAGATTACACCATATATTGAGTTATTCTGCCATTAGGCCCCATCATATTGCGTATTGCCCCTATTTACTCCTGTTTTTGGGTCGCCGTCATTGCTTCTGAAACAAGCTCCCTGGATTTGGCACAAGTATTGCTCCCATTGAGGTACACCTTATCCCCGACACAGGTAGGTGTACCCGTTAAAAGGTTGCGCGGCGCGCACCCCTATGCGCGCCGCGTTTACCGAAACGGAATTCATCATTATGCGTCGGGCACTGGGCGGCAACATGGCGAGGACAGGCTGAATGATTCAGGGTTTATACAGTGCGGCGACAGCTATGAGGGCTTTGGAAGAAAACCAGGCCGTCACCGCAAACAACATTGCAAATATTTCAACACCGGGTTTTAAGCGCCAAAGTCCAATAAACCGTGGATTCTATAAAACTTTTTTCAAGACCCTTCGCCATCCCTTCTTTTTCGACGTAAAAACAGTCCCAGGCGGTGGAACTGTCTTCGATGAAACATTCACGGATACCACGACAGGCCCCATCACGCCAACCGGCGATCCCCTCAACATCGCCCTTGTCGGACCAGGCTACATATCGGTAAGCGGACCAAACGGAAACCTGTTTACCCGCAACGGTAAATTCTCAATAGACATTGACGGCCAGCTCTCAACGCCTGATGGATACAAAGTCAACGGTGTGGACGGCTTTCCAATCGACGCGGGCGACGGCGTAGTGGAAATAAGCGAAACGGGGGTGGTCTTCGTCAACGGTGAGGAACGCGGCCAGCTCAACATCACTGTTTTTGATGACCCGCACATGCTGTCACGAGCGGGCCACAATTTCTACACGGCGTCTCAACAAGCAATGGACGCATCGAGGCAGGCTGAGGACCCTCAAGTAATTCCCGCTTCCCTCGAAATGTCTAACGTGCAACTTCCCCGCGAGATGGTCAATATGATCACCGCGTTAAGGGCATACGCGGCAAACCAACGGGTAATTGTCGCAATCGATGAAACAATGCAACGAGTAATAAGCCAGGTGGGAACACCATTCTAGCGGGAGTCTGACAAATGATACGCGCCCTGTTTACAGCAGCAACCGGCATGATGGCCCAACAAATGAACATTGACGCTATAGCCAACAACATGGCCAACGTCAATACGACGGGCTTTAAGAAAAGCAGGGTGAATTTCCAGGACTTGCTCTACGAAACCATAAAACATGCCGGAACTCAAACAACCGCGGGAACTACGATACCCGAAGGAATTCAAATCGGCCACGGTGTGCGGGCTGTGTCAATATCCAAAATGTTTACACCTGGCAACCTCATTCAAACAGGAAATGAACTGGACATTGCTATCGAGGGCGAAGGCTTCTTCCAAATCGAGTTGCCGGACGGAACAATAGCATACACCAGGGACGGTTCGTTCAAGCGAAACGCCGACGGGGAGGTCATGACGGCTGACGGATTCCTTCTCGAACCGGCCATAACCATTCCTCAAGAAGCCACAGGCATTTCCGTGAGCACCGACGGAACGGTTTCTGCCTTTATTCAGGGAACCGGCGAACAAAACCTTGGAGAACTAACCTTGGTCAGGTTTGCAAATAACGCGGGACTGGACGCCCGTCTTGGAAGAAACCTGCTGCTTGAAACCGAGGCATCCGGCCCGCCACTCGAAAGCCAACCTGGCCTGGACGGAATGGGGCTGCTTGTACAAGGCTTCCTTGAGAGCTCAAACGTCCAGATAGTCGAGGAAATACTCCAGTTAATCATCGCGCAAAGGGCATATGAGGCCAGTTCAAAAGTCATACAGACCGCCGATGACATGCTCCAACTGGCAAACAGCATCAAACGTTAGACTAGCGCGTAATATTTTGAGGTAAGATCGGTTATGCACAAGGCGCTCCACATGCTTGGTAAGTATTCGTTAACCCCGTGGCGGTTTTGGACAAGGGCCGCAAGAAAAGGGACAGACACGTCTTCGCTCGAAGACTCGCTACGCTTGCGTCAGTCCCCTTTTTGCTTAGTTTTCTGTGCTCGTGCACGTGTCTATCGGATATTTACCATACTTGTACTTGCCTGCCTGATGGCGGGCGCTGCATGTATTTCGGCACAGGGCGAAACGACGGATGCCAAGCCGGCCAACGTTGTAACTATCAACAATAAAGCTTATGTAAAAGGCCCGAAAATACTTCTTGGCGATATCGCGGCCATTGAAGGTATTCATGCGGCCATTCTTGCTAAGATCGAGATAGGAAACGCTTCGTCTCCGGGAAACTCAAGGCGAATTGACGCAGACCTTATCAAAGCCCGCATCAAGAACAGTTGCAAGAGCGTTGACAGCCTCGAGGTGCGTGGCGCATCGTCCGTGCAAGCGACCACGCTGTCAAACACGCTCTCGGGACATGAAATGGGAAAAAGTCTTCGCGAGTTTATCGAAAGTAGAATGCCGTGGGACAAGAAACAGGCTGTGATAGAAATCGACGCACCTTCGGACATTGTAATCGCCGAAGGAGTTACGACGATTGAATGGCGCGCCGCACCTAACTATCAGTTTCTGGGGCCGGGCACCTTCAAAGGGGATGTGCTGATAGATGGGCAACTTGAAAAAACCGTCCTGGGAAGGGTCGATATGGAAGCATACGGCGACGTGGTTATAGCCGTCCGCGCCGTTGCCCGCGGCAAAGTCCTGGGGCCGGACGATATCGAGACGCAACGGATGGCGCTTTCCAGGCTGAGCAGGGAAATAATAACAAAAAGAGACCAGGTGATTGGCAAGGTATCCAAGTCAAGCCTTTCCCCAGGCCAAATTGTTACAACACGAAAAGTCGAGGCGCCCAAACTTGTAAAGCGCTATCAGTACGTAACGGTCAAAACGCGGCTGGGAGGAGTAGTCGTAACTACGCTGGCCAAGGCTAAGAGCGATGGGCGAGCGGGCGACAGGATCGTTCTCCTAAACGCAAAAAACAAAGAAGAGTTTATAGGCACTGTTCAAAAAGACGGAGTCGTATTCGTCGAATAGGAGTATGTCATGCGTTTCTTAACGATAGTCTTGATCTCGATTGCCATAGGCGCGCAATTCGGCCACGCCGACTCTTTATTCAAGTCCAAAACCGCCAAGGAAGGCTCGCTCGTGTCCACCAGAAGGCCCCAATTCGAGGCCGGGGACATAATCACGGTCATTGTCAATGAAAGCACCAATGCCACCACACAGGCAACAACTGACACAGAAAAAGAATCCACTCTGGAAACAGAAATACCGGAGGGCGGGATAAACTTCATGCCCAAATGGGACATAGACTTCAGTTCCGAACATGAAGGGAGCGGGCAAACAAGACGCTCGAGTAAGTTGTCAATGACTATCAGTTGCATAGTCCAAAAAGTCAGCGAAAACGGTAACATTGCCATAAAAGGCGAAAAAAGCGTAACGGTAAATCGCGAAGACTGCACTCTGCACGTGAGCGGGATTATCCGGGCAAAAGACGTCAGCCCCGACAACACCATACTGTCAAGCCGCATAGCGAATGCGGATATAAGGCTCAAAGGACATGGACCCATATGGAACGCCCAGCGCAGGGGTATCCTGACAAGAATCCTCGATTGGTTCTCACCGTTCTAGCCCGGAGAGCGAGATAACGCCTTGAGATGGCGTGAGATGCGTGCTTGCAGCAGAAAACCGGTGAGATAACCGGGCTAAGGAGGGCGGCTTAATGAAACGACATGCTCTAAGGTTTTTATCAATTCTTTTTGTGGCCATCGCCATGTCAGTGCAAAGTGCATCCGCGGCAAGGTTACGAGACCTGTGTGAAATACTCGGTGCACGAGGCAACGATCTCAAAGGAGTCGGCATAGTGGTCGGGCTGGCCGGTACTGGCGACAAGACCCGCGCCCGCGCGGCAATTCAGGCCCAGCAACGAATGCTCGAGCGGATGGACATCAAGGTCTTGAATGACAGGGACCTTATCAGCAAAAACACTGCTGTTGTCCTGGTAACCGCTGTGTTTCCGCCGTATGCCAAGGAAGGCACGCGCATAGATGTTCGTGTAAGTTCTCTTTTCGACAGCTCGAGCTTGGAGGGCGGCACGCTTCTTGAGACGTACCTCGAAGGTGTTGACGGGGAAGTCTACGCAGTTTCGCAAGGGGCGATTTCGGTGGGAGGTTTTAATGCAAGCGGAGGCGGAGGCGGAGCTGTTCGTAAGAACCACGTTACCGCCGGGCGGATACCAATGGGCGCATACATTGAACGGGAAATTCCATCTACAATCACCGACGGCGAGCGAATCGTACTGATTCTGAAAAGACCCGATTTCACTACCGCA
>SDBV01010978.1_pt1 | contig 11808 bp, 9 predicted proteins | sample 2277081 | NCBI WGS metagenome assembly SDBV01 (sample SAMN10402039, study PRJNA504765) | marine sediment metagenome | isolation source: marine sediment core GS10_PC15, 223 cmbsf | place: Arctic Ocean: Southern Knipovich Ridge | collected 2010
ACGTCTTTCAGCCCGGCGACGGTCAGATCGGTGTCGAGCTTGGCGCGGCGCTTCTTTTTGACGCGGTCCAGGGCGGCCTCGAAGTCGTGATGCTCCATTCCCAGCACCACGTCACCGAACATCTGCATCAATCGTCGGTAGGCGTCCCATACGAAACGTTCGTTCCCTGTCAGGTCGATCATCGACTGGATCGTCTCGTCGTTCAACCCGAGATTCAGCACGGTGTCCATCATCCCGGGCATGGAGACGGCTGCCCCGGATCGCACGGAAAGAAGCAGCGGGTTCTTGCCTCTTCCGAAGGTCTTCCCCGTCATTGCCTCGATCTTCTCGATGTTCTCGTCGATCTGCTGATCCATACCTTTGGGGTACTTTCGCCCGAGCTTATAGAACAGATCGCAGACCTCGGTGGTGATGGTGAAGCCTGAGGGTACCGGTAGCGAAAGGTTGCACATTTCCGCCAGGTTGGCGCCCTTACCACCCAGCAGGTTTTTCATGGTGGCCTTACCTTCACTTTTACCACCGCCGAAGAAATACACATACTTTGTTTTCTTGGTCATAATTCACTTCTCCATTGAAAAAATTTTGCGCCAGGCTTCGGTTCGCCTTCGAACGAATTCGGTGGTCGACCCGGAGCAGAAGCACAACGCGGGCCGATGAGTGTAGGCCACGGAAGAAAAACTGTCAATGTACTTTTGGGGGAAGTGCGGGTCTTTAGCGGATGTGTGGGAAAACTGGTGCAAAGCCGTCGGTTCTATAGTAAAATATCCGCCTGATTATCGGAAGCCCGGACGCCCGAAAGGGAGCGTGCACGTTAAAATTGCAAGATTTTGGGAGACTCAAATGCCGAATATCGCACAGGTACTGAAGGAAGAGATTGCGAGGATCGCCCGAAGGGAGATCAAGCAGGAGACGGCTAAGCTGCGACGGGACAGCGTTTGGCTGAAGAAAAACATAGCGTCCCTCAAACGTCACATCACCGCGCTGGAGCGGGAGAACCGGCTGCTTCGTTCCGAGGTCTCACGTCAAAGAACCGGCAGCATGCCCCGCGGGGAGGAACTCAAGAAGATGCGGATTACCGGGGCGATGATTCGCGGGCTCAGGAATCGTTTGAAGGTTTCGCAGGCGAACCTCGCCAGGCTGATAGGCGTCAGCGGACAAAGTGTCTATCAGTGGGAGCGAAAGAAGGGCGGTCTTCGGTTGCGTCAGGAGACCAAAGTCGCCCTGTATCGTATCCGCCAGATGGGCAAACGCGAGGCCCGCAAGGAATTGGAAAAACTCTAGTACTCTGTCCACCTAAATTGTTGGGTGGGATGGCTTGGGTGTCAAGCCGTGTAACCGCGAATTCGCGGGATGTTCGGGACAAAAAAGTGGGCGCAGCTACGGGCCTTCGGCCTTTTTCAACGCAGCAGCAAACCTGGCGTTGTAGGGTTTGGTAAGTTTGGCCTGGAATTTGGCGTTGGAAAGGCAGTAAGCGATGCCGTCAATTTCCAACACGCTGCGAAAACCATGGTGAACATCCTTGAAACTGCATGCAACAAGGATGTTTCTGGGAACTTCACTTTTTATAGACGTCGGTGCGAGATAGAAGTAGCTGCAATCCCGCTCGATATTGTCGGAGGGGCTGCGCAGCATCTCCTGGCTTATCCCATAATCAATCAAGTTTTCCAATGTAGCGGGAAACTTGTCCTCATTCTCTCTAGCGTACATGATCAAGCCCTTGCCAATACTGTAGAGGTTGAATGCACACTTGGCCTGTTTCGCCGCTCTTCGGAATTTGGCTCGAGTTCTAACGCGTTGAAGTATAGGTAGCAGAATGGCCGCCGATAATAGTATTACCACGATGCCTAAAACAATCCCAGCTGTGACGGTGAAGCCCTTCTTCGGGCGATTAGTGGTCAGTGCGACATTGCCCAGTATGGGCGCAAAAGAGGGCGGTGCTTGTTGTGTCATGGCGATACTCCTTATCAAATTAGATACAGGAACTCGCTTTACAGCCCGTAATTGAGAATTGTCCGAAATTATATAACCCTATGGCGGCGAAGTCCAAGCTGATTGTAATAGCACCCGCCTTCGCCTATGATTTGACGCCTGTGATGGCGGATACAAAAGCGCAACTTGATACCCCGGCGATGCGGCAGTATCGTTCCATTAAGGAGCAATACCCCGAGTACATCCTGCTGTTTCGCATGGGCGATTTTTACGAGATGTTCTACGAGGATGCGCGAATCGCCTCTCGCGTGCTGGGTCTGGCGCTGACCAGCCGCTCCAAGGGTCCTTCGGCCGTGCCACTGGCGGGTATTCCGTATCACGCGCTGGACAACTATCTGGCCCGGCTGGTCCGCGCGGAGTATCGCGTGGCGATCTGCGAACAGGTGGAAGACTCCAAAGATGCCAAGGGCGTCGTTAAACGCGAGGTAACCCGTCTGGTGACGCCTGGGACGCTTACCGACGAGACCCTGCTGGACCATCGTGAGGGTAACTATCTTGCAGCCGTGTTCGCAAAGGGGGCTGACGGGGCGAATTCCGCCGGTATCGCGTGGGTGGAGCTGTCAAGCGGGGCATTTTGGGCGATGTGCGTACCGGCCGACCACGTGACCGATGAGTTGATCCGCGTGCGGCCGGCTGAGGTGATCTTACCGGAGGGCAGCAGGTTCGATGAACCGCCCTGGCGGGATAATCTCCGCTCAGTGCTGGACACCGCCGTTACCTCCCGAGCACCCTGGGCCTTCGACGCCCACGGCGCCTCCAAGGTGCTGAACGACCACTTCCAAACCACCACGTTGGAGGGTTTCGGGTTCCCCGACTGGGACGAGTCCATCTCGGCGGCCGGGGCGATCATCGAGTATCTGCGCGAGACGCAGAAATCCGCCATGGGGCACATTCGACAGTTGAAAAAATTCGAGCGGTCGGACTACATGGCCATTGACGGGAATACGCTGCGCTGCCTCGAGGTCCACCGTACCTTGCGGACCCATCGGCGTTCAGGGAGTCTGCTGTCGTGCGTGGACAAGACTTGCACTGGAATGGGCGCCCGCCTGCTGGAGCGGTGGCTGACCTTTCCGTTGGTGAACTACTCAGCCATCGTCGCCCGCCAGGACGCCGTGGCGTTTTTCCTGGAAGATCGCAGGCGTCTGGATGCGATCCGCAAATTGCTGGGCGACTGCACCCAGATCGACCGGGTATCGAGCAATATTGCGATGGGGCGCGTCAGGCCTCGTGAACTGGTCGCCCTCGGGCGAACCATTGGGATCCTCCCGGAACTGGCCCGTTGCATCGGTGATGACTGCTGCGATCTGGTGGGGCAGTTTCACCCGCATCTGCTGGGGCTGGACGAGGCGGGTGAGTTAATTGACCACGCCATCGACACCGACTGCCCGAACGTCCTTCGCGATGGTGGTGTTATCGCCGCCGGATTCGATGAGGAACTGGATCGGCTGCGGCGCGTCGGGACCCGGGGCCAGAGTTGGCTGGCTGATTACCAACGGGGACAGTCCAAGCAGACAGGCATTCCGCTGAAGGTCGGTTACAACAAGGTTTTCGGTTACTACATCGAGATCAGCAACGTTCACCGCGACAAGGCGCCCGCGGATTACATCCGCAAGCAGACGCTCAAGAACGCCGAACGGTACATTACCGACGAATTGAAGAAGTACGAGTCGGAGGTACTGACCGCCGCCGAACGGGCCAGGGATATGGAGAATCGGTTGTTTGAGCAGGTGCGTTTGGAGTTGGTGGGTTATCTGGCGCAGTTTCAGGCTGCGGGCGAAGCGTTGGCGCAATTGGACGTTCTTTGCGGGTTGGCGCAGCTTGCTGCCGAGCGCAGCTACGTCCGCCCGACAATAACGCAGGAAAACACGCTGCACATCGTCGATGGGAAGCATCCCGTCTTGGCGGAGCAGTTGCGCGAGCAGTTCGTCCCGAACGACGTGAAAATGGACCTCCAGGATAACCGCCTGCTGATTATCACCGGTCCGAACATGGCTGGAAAGAGCACCTACATCCGTCAGGTGGCGCTTCTGACACTGCTGAGTCAGACGGGCAGCTTCATCCCGGCCAGGGAAGCGACGATCGGCCTGGCGGACCGCATTTTCACGCGCGTGGGGGCGGCCGACGAACTGACCCGCGGGCTGAGTACATTCATGCTCGAGATGGTCGAGACGGCCAATATCCTTAACAACGCCACCGCCCGCTCGCTGGTGATCCTGGACGAGGTCGGACGCGGGACGAGCACCTGCGACGGTTTGGCGCTGGCGTGGGCGGTCTGCGAGTACATCGCCCTGCACGTCAAGGCCCGCACGCTCTTTGCCACGCACTACCACGAACTTACCGAACTGGAAACCCTGCTGGACGGGGTGACAAACCTGAACGTGGCGGTCCGCGAGTGGGCCGATGAGGTGATCTTCCTGCACAAGATCGCCAAGGGCGGTACGGACCAGAGCTACGGGGTACACGTGGCACGTCTGGCCGGGGTCCCGAAAGAAGTCATCGACCGCGCAAGGATCCTGCTCCCACAGCTTCAGGCCCATCTCGCCGCCGGGATGGACATGCCCCAGCTCGCCGACCGCGCCCGCAAGGCCGCTGCTCAAATGGACCTCTTCGCCGACCCCGCAACACGCATCGCCGGTGAACTCAAACACGCCGATCTCGATAACATGACACCCATACAGGCGATGGAACTGCTGCGGAAACTCAAGGACGATTTCTAGCCGCCTGTGATAATGTTTGAACAGTTGGTGAATACGCAGAGTTAAAATACCCAATGACCAAATTCCAAGGCCCATTGAAGTTTCAAGCCCCAAGGCCCAAATATCCGCTGTCTTCCGCTCCGTATTATCTTTTTGGTCATTGGGATTTGGTCATTCAAGGGGCCTTGGGATTTGGACATTGGTTCTTAAATTCCCAAGTACACTGTGCAAACATTATTGAACCCGACCCAGCATCGTCGCCATCCGCCCGAGCTTGGACCTATCGAAATCCCCTTCCCGTCGTGTAGAATATCCCCATGTCCGGACTCTTGGCCGATTGCGAGACGAACCATGACAGCCGATCAACAAAGAAAAGAAGGTAAAGGACTGGCCGGATACTCTCCGCCATTGCTTCGGCCCAAGAGCCGCCTGCAGTGGTTGCTGTTCGTTGCAATGAACGTCCTGTTGTTCACCGGGGCGAATATGTTCTGGTGCTATCTCCGGTCCGGTCACTGGGTGGATTTTACGACTGCTTCCTTTCATCGCAACCTGACTGCGCCGATGGGAGAAGTGTTGCTCCAGCCATTGAGTATTTTCACCCATCCGTGGATGATCGTGGTCGTGGGGTTGATGTTGGGCCTGTTGATCGCCGTGCCTCTTGTAACGGCGGTGATGTATCAGCTCCTGTTGTCGATGGTGTTCGTGGTGATAGTGGGGGTAATCGGGCACGAGCCCTTGCTGGGGTTGGCGTTGGCGGCGGGGTGTTTGTTGGCCGCCCGCTCGCGTCTACGGCGGGAGTATCCGTTTCCGGCCGCCCTTCTGGGTATGGTCCCGGTGGGGATTTATCTTTACCTCCTGACCTACGCGGGAATAGACGCGGCGTTGCTGCTGCCTCTGCAGCGCTGGATACTGGCCGTCCCGTTTCTGCTGGCGATTGCGATGTCGGCGGTGGCGATGGGAGCAGTGGTACTGATGGCCCGGCTGAGGAGGTTCCAGCCCGGTGTGGTCTGGCCGGCGCTGTTGTTGTTTCCGGCCGCGGCGGGGGTGTTTTACACTCAGATTGGACCGGCCGAACTAAGCTACGCTCTGCTCAGCGGTTCCCTGGCGCCCGGGTCGGTCATCTTCCGTCCGGTCGCGCGGGACGAGTGGGTTCGCCGGGAAGGCGCCGGGCTGAACGAACAGACGCTCCCGAACTACATCCGCGATGATCTGGAACGCCGCAAGGACGAACTGCTAAACCGGTGCAAGGCGTTTCTGTCTCGGTATCCGCGCAGCCGACGGGCGGCGGGGGTGGCGTGGATCCGCGCACAGTGTGAAAGTCTCCAACTTGAGACGCTCGGTTTCGAGGTGAAGCTCCTCAGCTACACGGCGGCGTTTCCGTTGGTTCGCTCCGCCGAGGAGTGGCGGAAATTGCTGGAGGACTACCCATCCAGCGACCAAACCGCCCTGGGGCGGTGGAATCTGGGAATGCTGAAACTTCGCGAGGTGGGCGGTATAGAAGATGACACCGAAGTGCTGAAGCGAGCTGCCCAGGCGGATAAGATGTTGCGGGCAGCGAGGGATCAACTGCGCCTGATCGTCTCCGACCTGCGGGCCCAAGAGCAAAGTGACAGGACGCAAACTACTGGAATCTTCACACAGTTGTCCTCCCTGCCGATGCGCCAGAACTACGAGCAAGCCCTCTTTGCCGCCGAGTCCCTGACATGGCAGATCGCCGAAAACGATGTATTGAAAGACCCCCGCTGCGCCCGAGCGATATCCATGCTGCTGGACGCCAACCCCTTCGATCACAACTACGTCCGCCTGCTGAAACAACTGGCCGCAGATGAAAAATACCGAAAAACCATGATGGCCGATAATCTCCAGATGGCCCTCGCCAAGCTCCATCGCAATCCATACGACCGGGCCGAGGCCATGATCGCCATCGCCGCGGACGAACGCACCGACGCCGCTATCGAGGCCAATTACGAACTCGGACGGATTTCAATGCAAACCGCCCAGACTCCAATGATATCCTTGGTAGAAAATATGAAGGTCTCCGAGGAATACTTCGAGATCGTGATCGCTGCGCCCCCTAATCCGTGGCAGGAGCGGGCCGATGACAACCTCAAGTGGCTCCGGTCCGCCTCAGCCCGCAAGAAAGAACCGTAGAAATAATTTACCGGATTGCAAATGCCCCCTAGCGAAGTAAACAGGCGTAATCCGACACAGCAGAGTCCATCGTCAGCGCCAAAGGTTCTGCTGATAAGTGCCTCGGTGGGTGCGGGCCACAACGCCGCCGCCCGCGCCCTGCTCGAAACGATCTCCGCCGTCGCGCCCCACCTGGACGTTACGTTGATTGACTCGCTGGATTTCACCTCCAGGTGGTTTCGGGCGAAATATGCCGGCCTCTACGCCCTGGCGGTAAGCCGCTTTCCGCGTTTATACGGGCTGGGATACGCATTGACGGATCGCCCCAAAGGGGCGGGGCGGACACTCGTTGAGCGTTGGCGTCTGTGGTCCGAGCGCCGCGCGCTGGGGAAACTGGCCGATTACGTACGGCGACTTCAACCCGATCTGATCGTACACACACACTTCCTCGCCCCGTCGGTCCTGTGGGATCTGTCTTCCCGCGGTGAGTTGAAGGCCCGGCAACTGGTGGTCACCACCGACGTTCAACCGCACCGCTGGTGGTACTGCAAGGGCGTGGAGCATTGGTTCACGGGGCAGGAAGTGGGGCAGGATCGATTGCGGGGATTCGCAGTGGATGCGGGACGGATCACCGTCAGCGGTATACCGATTCATCCGAAGTGGACCCGGGCTCTCCCGCAGCGAGAAGAACTTTTGGCTCGGTGGTCTTTACCGGCGGACAAGAAAATCGTGTTGCTCAGCGGAGGGACGGATTTTACCTGCGGGCCGGTGCTCCGGATTGCCCGCGGGCTGGCGGGCTCGCCCGCCGATGTGTGTCTGGTTGTTCTGGCGGGGAGGAACAAGAGGCTACTTGCTCGTCTGTCGAAGCTTCCCGAGGTTCGCAGCGGGAGGGTCGTACCTATGGGTTTCACCGATCGCCTGAACGAATTATCCCAGGTGGCATCTCTGATGGTAACCAAGGCTGGGGGCCTGACTACGGCGGAATGCCTCTCCAAATCCACACCGATGGTCTTTCTGAAGCCCGTCCCGGGACAGGAGCGGGTAAACGCGGAATTCTTCGCCGGGCGTGGCGCGGGGCTGATTGTTCGCAATCCCGCCCAGGTGGTGCAAACCGTCTGCCGATTGCTCGATAGCCCCGCCGAGTTGGACGAGATGGCCCGAAACGCCGGGCAATTGTACCGTCCGGGGGCTCGGACCATAACCGAGTTTATTTGTCGGTTGGTCTCGTCGTAGGTTCGGGGGAGACCTTCGGCGGAATGATTTTCACCGTTACGTTGGGGATGCGTTTTCGACCCTTCAGTATGTATCGCCCCTCGAAGACGGTTTCGTCATCGCGAGTCAGGACCAGCATCGGTCGGGAGCCCGGTGCGGTCTGCAATTGCCAATTTTTATGTTTTTCGGCCTCTAAGAGGGCTTTTTTTAGCAGCGGGGGGGGCAGCCATTGCGAAGGGCCTTTCTTGATGTCCGGGTCGCAGAGGCCTTGACGGGCGGCTTGAAAAAATGCCTCCGCCGAGTGGAACGTAAGCTTGTTGTTTTTTGCCCGACCGAGGAAACTTACGAGCGTCTCGACGATAATTCTATCGTACAAATCCGCCGTCGGATTTTCCCCCATCGATACCCACCATTCGTTGTATTCCTTTTGTAGGTCGCTCAGGTTTCGCCCGAAGTGCCTTTTGAAGGCCGGTAGGCTCGGTCGGCCTCGAGTTACGTCGTCTATGTAGGCGGTGAACTTCCTGCGATACTTCCCATCTTTGGCGTGCACGAAAAACTGCACCATCGACCAGACCTGGTCATAGTTGACGATGTCCATTTCCTCGGTCCACTGCGAGTGGGTCATCCTGATTATTCGGACGAAAGGTCGAAACTGGTTGGCTTTGATTCGCCTCTGGACGCGCTGCATTCGCCCCTTCCGCACGTATGTGCGGTCGTTCTTCCTGAACGTCTTGCCCGTGTCGATCACACCGGTAACAATCCCGTCCCCAGTCCAGATCGCCTCTCCGAAATACTCTGCTATCCCCTCGTCCAGCCAGATGGGCAGACGCACCTTTCGGCTGACGACCATGTGGGCAAATTGATGCCACCCTTCATGTTGGATGACGTGCCAGATGTCCTCCCGGCTGAATCGTTCCACATCCATCGCAGCCCGGAGGCAAACACCGTCATATACCCCCGCACTGCCCTGCATCTTTCCGTCCAGAGATTTCTGGTAGTCTTCGTATCGGCGGTAAAGGTAGAAAGGCAGCTTTTTGCTGATCTTGCCCGAGAATTTCCTAGTCCGCCGGTGATATTCCTCGGCGGTGGCGGTGATGCGCGCCACCGCTTCGTACACCTGTTCCTTCGGGAGGTCGGTGTAGATGACGTGGTACCTGGCGGCGTATTTCTTCATACCGTCGGCACCCCGCTGGGCCCGCAGAGGCCCGATCCCCAGCGCAGCGATCACCACGCCGATTACCAGGGCGATCCGCAAACGCCGCCCCAAAAGAATTTCTCTTACAGCCATGGTCTTTTCCTATGACGGAACCCACCGCAAAGCTGGGTTCCCAAGGGTATGGAATTTTCCGCGAGAAGCGAGTTTTTTCTGGTAAGGTTCGCAGTGCGAAAGCGACGAAGCTTCAATCCGCATTGCTGCTCTGCCCGACGAGGTGGATGGAATTTTTACCTGACTCCTTTGCCGTCCGCAAGGCGCGGTCGGCCTGTTGGAGCAGTTCGAGACAGGACCGTCCGTGGTCGGGATAACTGGCCAGTCCGCCGGAGATGGTCAACTGCCCGCTTCTCTGGGGTCCCAGGGAAGAAAATTGTAGCGTTGCGACCACCTGGCGGAACCTATCAGCCAAATCCCAGGCGTCCTTCAGCGGCTGGGATTCCGGGGAGCGCAATTCGCGATCCCAGAAAAGCACTGCGAACTCGTCGCCGCCGATCCGCGCAACAATGTCCTGATCGCGCGTAATTTGCTGAATTACCGTCGCCGTGTCCCGCAGGATCTCGTCGCCGGTGGCATGGCCGTACTGATCGTTGTACCGCTTGAAATCGTCAATGTCGTACAGCAGCAGCGCGGCGCGGAAACCTTCTTCGGCCGCTCGACTCAACACGTGGTCGACCAGATGGTAGAAGTATCGGCGGTTATACGCACCAGTTAGATGGTCCGTAATCGCCAGGCGGTGCAGCGACTCGAACCGCTGCACCACGCCCAGGAGCGACGGAATGCACTGATGCAGATCACCGATTAACGCATCCAGTGAATCGTCATGCCGCACAGGCTGCTTAGGAATCAGCACTCGCGCGGGGGAGCCCGGAAGAATAAGCAGCGGTTCGATCCCGCCACCACACGCATGGGGCTCTACCCACTCGAGTGGTACGGACAGCCTGCTTGAGACAATTTCCGCGATTTGCGATTGCAGTGCATCGAGGCTGTGCGTGGCGGATATCAGCTTGCACAGCGATTCGGAGGACAGTACGGTGGGTCGCTCGACCGTTTGCTCGCCGCCCTTCAGCCCGCGCAACAGCAGATTTAACTCCCCGCGTGTTGGGGGATAGACGCAGCAGTCGTCAACGAGGCCTTCGGTGGCTTCCCGAACGCGGTCATGTTCCTCAGGTCGACATAACGCCAACACTCGAGTCCGGTTGTTCAACCGACGAATCGCCTGGACCAAAGTCTCCAGCTCCTCGCGTGGCGCCGTCAGGACCACCGCGGAGCAGTCCCGTTTCGACAATTCCGACAGGAGGTCGTGGGTGTTTTCGGTCTGAATCAGACGGTTCTTGTCCAGACGCGGGGCAAGCTGCCTGGCCATATCATCATCGGTCAGCAGCAGAATGTCCCCGGTGGGCTTCTGCGCCTCGTCGCTCGCGCTGGATAAATCTTCCGCCGAACTCAAGGTAATTCGCTCCCTTGCTTGACCTGCGCCTAATTTCTGTACCAACCTGAGTGAGGGTCAGGCCAATGTTGGACTGCTCCCCATTTTTGGTCCAGATGTCGTGCAAGTTTTCCGATGTCATTTGGCTTGGGCAACGGCTGGAGGCCGAGGCGTCGCCGAGCCCGGAAAACGGTGCCCAAGCCGCGCGAATTCAACCGGGGACATATTCCCCAGACTGCTGTGCGGTCGCTGCTCGTTGTAATCCCGACGCCACGTTTCGATCTTCTCCCGGGCATCTTCCAATGTCAAGAACCAATGCTCATTCAAACACTCCAGCCGGAACCCGCATTTTGCGGGCCTATACAAAACGACGCAACCCTGCGATAGCAAAAGGTTGCGTCACTTACCCCCAAGGGGACTCGAACAAGACTCGAATTCCTTAGAAAAAAAGTCGATTTCTGAAAAGGGCGGTGCAGAATCCGGTGCACAATCGGTCGAAATTGATCTGAGCGCTCCACCTTCGGCCGACGCCGACACTACCAGGCTGGCGGTGATTGCCGATCTATTGGCCGATCTGCCCGACGCCGAACGGCGGGACGTAATCTCCGAACTCACCCCGGCCGACCGCGTGGCCGTCGCGCGAATGCTGATTGCCCGACATGCCGCCGAAGGAAAAGGCGAAAGCCCATGAACTACGCCGAACCCAAGCAGGACGCACGCTACAATTCCCCAGGACAAGCGTCAGAGGGCTTTCTGGCGTGCCAGAACGACGATCTATCCAAAGGCCTACCTGTGGACCGTCCAACCAAGATCGGACTTTATTCGCAATGCTATAAATGCCAGCAGTTGACATGCCGCAAAAGGTACTTGGCAAGGTGGCTTGTTTCGATATCGTCCGAACCAGTCAAGGCGGGTATCGTGGCGATGGCCAAGGCTGCCCGCCCCACCACGTCCGGAAAGGAGGGCGAATGACCCACGACCCCCACCAAGGCCTTTCCTGCACCGCTAGACAGGCCCTTGGCCGCCCGCCGGTGTGAAAACCGCGGCTGTACCGTGCCGGACCAGCGATCAAGCGCCCGCCGACGTTGTCGCCCAGCCAAGGGGGGTATGCAACCCCCAGACGGGGGCCCTCTCCTATTTCT
>SDBV01010979.1_pt1 | contig 11807 bp, 8 predicted proteins | sample 2277081 | NCBI WGS metagenome assembly SDBV01 (sample SAMN10402039, study PRJNA504765) | marine sediment metagenome | isolation source: marine sediment core GS10_PC15, 223 cmbsf | place: Arctic Ocean: Southern Knipovich Ridge | collected 2010
GACACGCGATACTGCAGAATGAGGAAGGTGGCCAGCAGCCCCAGCAGAAGCCAGATAAGCTTGAACAGGAAGGACTGCACCGGCGCCGACAGGCCCATGAAGCCGGCCGCCAGCAGGGTGAAATACCCGTAGATTCCGATGTCCGTGAACCGCCGCACCCAGATGGACAGATACTGCGCGGTCTCGTCGCCGATATCGACCGGGCGCGACGCCGCGGAATCGGGCGCCAGAATAACCCGCACCGCGGCGTTGATCGCGCCGGCCAGCGCCGCCGCGTAGATCGCCGCCAGCGCCACCGGGCGGGCGGCGCCGTCAACCGGGAACAGACTCGCCGCGCCCCAGCCGGCCATGGCGAACGCGGTGGGCGGCACCAGAATCAGCAACAGACGTACGGCGAGCATCGGTATGCGTACCAGCACGCTGTCGCTCTTCCGGCCGGAAACCGCCGTCAGTGGCCGCCTCAGCAGATGCCGCACCAGACGCCCCGCGGCCAGGCCGGCCACCACCACGACGATGAAGGCGAGCAGGCCGTCGATCCAGCGCTGCCTGCTGTCGGGGTCGGCGAGGCTGTCGCCGAGCCTCGAAATCCCGCGCGGGATATCGAGCAACGCCGACGCCAGCTCGGACAATTGTTCGCCCAGCGCCGCGCTATGCCGTGACAACTGCTCGATAATTATGGCGCCGAGGGTCTGGTCTTCCGGGCTTCCCTGTTCGCCTCGGCGAAGCTCGATCAGGGCATTCAGCCGGCGTACCAACTGTTCGCGTTCGCCATCGTCCTCAAGGACTTCGACGAGTTCCCGCAACTCCTCGGTGGAAACCCGTTGTTGGTCGGCGGCTGCGTAGGCCGCGGTCGGCGACCCGGCGAGAACGAGCCCCGCCGCCACAACGATACTTCGCAACAATCGTGTCATTCTTTGCCGCCGCACCCGCCGAAGCCCGCGAAATTCGCCGCACCTTAACCCGGCGAAAGCCGCAAGTCACACCGAAATCGCCTGCCGCGAACGGCGCCGGATACCGGCGGCGGAAAATAGATGATTCTTTTTTTCGCCGGATGGGTATTATCGGCGGCGACGGACCGGTATTGGACCGGAAGGTGAAAACCAGCGCGGAGACGGCAGTGATGACGTACCGGGGAATTACGCCTGTGATCGTGGCGGCGGCGGTGCTGCTGCTGGCGCCGTTGACGGTGGCGGCCGGGGAAATCAACGGCCTTGCCAAGGTAAGCTCGGGCAACGTGATTCGCATTGGCGACGAGCCGGTGCGCCTGTTCGGGCTGGTCGCGCCCGAACCGGCGGCGGAATGCAGCGACAGCGACAGCATCATCCAGTGCGGCGTCGTCGCCTGGGCCGAACTGATAAAGCTGGCGGACGGTAAGGATCTGTCCTGCGATACCGAACCGGGTGGCCGTGGCGATACGGTGCTCGCCACCTGTTATTTCGGCGATTTCGACATCAACGAGGCGATGGTCCGCAGCGGCTGGGCAGAAGCGTCCGGCCAGCCCGCCCGTTACAAAGTCGAACAGGAGGAGGCGCGGCGCGCGCGGCGCGGCATGTGGGCCGGCAGGGTACGGTCGCCGGACCGCCGGCAGGCGCTCTGAAGGACGGCCGCCGGGCGACGCTTCGGTAATAGCCCCACACTCGTCGCGGGCTTTCGTCGGCGGTTCTGCTATTTTTGTAAATTGCAAAGTCCAAATGCGAACCATTCGCAGCTTGCGAATCGCCCGAAATACGCCGGACTGGCCAGAAGCGCCGAAATATCCGCGGAATTCCGGGAATAAAGCGACCCCGAGGCACGTTTAGGAAACGCACTTCGGGGCCGAAGTTGGCATAAGGAAGGGTTGCACCTTTAAAAGAAGCAAACATCGTGCCAGTTCGGCTCCGGAGTCCCGCATCGCCGCCGGACTGGCCCGGCCCGCCATCAAATGGGTCACTGACAACGCTCCCTGGCATAACGTGGTACTGTCCGGTTATGGGCCGCTGCCGCAATATCGGGTTTTGGGTGGGTTTCCTCACGGTCGCCATTGCCGCGCCGACGGGCGCACCCGGCGCGCCGGACTATGAAGCGCAACGTATCCAGATGGTGCGCGAAGTGGCGGCGCACGCGGAACTCGCCGCCGCGGAAACCGGTGTGCCGGAAATCGACCCGCGGATCATGGAGGCGATCGGCGCCACGCCGCGTCACGAATTCGTACCCGAAGAGCTGCGGGATTTCGCCTATGCGGATACGCCGCTGCCGGTCGGCCAGGGCCAGAGCATCGCCCAGCCTTATCTGGTGGCGCTGATGACGCATCTCGTGCGGGTCGGCGCGCAGGATTCGGTATTCGAAACCGGCACCGGCGCCGGTTACCACGCGGCGGTGCTGTCCCGGCTGGCGCGGCGCGTGGTCAGCGTCGATGTCGTCGCTCCGCTGGCGCTGCGCGCGCAGGCTACGCTGCGGCGGCTGGGTTACGACAATGTCGCGGTGTTGGCCAGGGACGGCTATTACGGCGCGCCGTCGCACGCGCCGTTCGACGTCATCATCGTCAAGGAGGCGGTCGACCATATACCGCCGCCGCTGCTGGCCCAGCTCAAGCCGGGCGGCCGCATGGTAATCCCGCTCGGCCCGCGCCGGGGCCCGCAAGCCCTGACCCTCGTGGAGAAGACCGCGGACGGAAAGCTGCGCGAGCGGCGCATCCTGATGGTCCGGTTCACGCCGCTACAGGGTGGCGAGAGAATCTGAAACCGCCGGGAAACGCAAAAGACCCGCGCGAAGCACGGGCCATTGAATTGCCGAAACCGGTCGACCGGTCAGTGCAGCATGGGCGGTGTCTGGTCGAAGTCGTTGCCGTAAACGGCGACCTGTCCGGCGGCCCAGTCCATCGCCTCGCTGAGCGCCTCTCGGCCGACGTCGTCGGCGATCAAATCGACGAATTCACGCAGCGCGGCCTCGAAATTGTCCGCGTGCAGCAAGCGGCCGCGGGTTCTCAGAAGCTTGACGCAGGCCGTGCCATGCATGATCCACAGTGCGGCCATCCGCGCGTTGTAATCCTGTCCCAACACTTTCTCGATCACTCCCATCTGCGAGGTCTTCCCGGCGGCTTCCCGCCGACGGTTCCACGCTATCCGGCAAGCAGCCGGGGGCGCTGGATGGAGTGATACTAGCAGTATAGAGTTAACGACCCGTTTACGATTTGGCGTTGATTTTAGCGCCTGATTTCGAAACCGCAGCGAATATAACGGGTGATGCGTCAGAACCAGTTGAACAGTTTGATCTGGTCCAGCCAGGTGCGATTCGGCTCCAACTCGAGCGGCAGGTCGTATTCGATGTCGTAGGTCCCGGTGCCGGTAAAAATCCGGAAACTTATCTTTTCCGACAACAGCGCCGGCAGCTTCAGCGGATAATAGACCCGGTACATCAGGCGCCGGCATCCGTTGCTGTTGCAATCCACCTCGTCGATCTTGGAATCGACCGGTTCGATGACGTTGCCATCGGAATCCAGGTGCACGAGTTTGACGGAATCGGGGGGGACGCGCGCGTCGCCCCTGCCGCCGGGCTCCGACAGGTTGAATTCGATGTAGGACGTGCTGACCGTGCCGTGCTCGTCGTCTCCCGTGCCGGAAAGATGGACGATCGCCACAGTGCCGGTGTTACCCCGTTTGCGCTGGTCTTCGTCGAATTCGAACAGGGTCGAGCCGTATTCGTAGTCGCGGCCGGCGCTGTCAAGAAACTGCGACTGGTATTTCATCAGATCGCCGCGGACCGCGTAATCGTTGGTTGCGCATCCCGCAAGCAGTGCCGCAAAGAGCAGTGCCACGACGGCGATTCCAATTGTTCGAAACGATTCAGCCATGTCCCTGTTGCGCCACGTTTTTATCGCATCGGGTCAAGTGTAGGCCGGTCGCCGCCAAAGCGCCAGTCCGGTATCGCGGCGGCATCGCCTGATTGCCGTTCCAGGATATGGCGCGCCCGGGGAGGTTGGTAAACCGAATGCTCAGCTGGCGCGCCTGTTCTCGATGTCCGGGGACTCTACGTCGTGCAACGCCTTTTTTACCCGCAGGAAGGGGAAGCGCACCGTGACCGTCGTGCCGACGCCGAGCTTGCTTTGCAGGTCCATGGAACCACCCTGCACTTCGACGAGGGCCTTGGCCAGCGGCAGGCCGAGGCCGGCGCCGCCATATTTGCGGTCGAGGTCGCCGTCGACCTGGGAAAACCGGGACAACGCTTTGGGAATGTCCTTGAGCGCGATGCCGATGCCGGTATCGATGACCTGGAAAACATAACCGCTGTCCGCCGTACTCCATACCTTGAGTGTTACCGTGCCGCCGGGTTCGCTGAACTTGATCGCGTTGGAGACCAGATTGACCAGGATTTTCTTCAGCTTGCTCTCGTCCGCGAACAGCAACGGCAGATCGTTCGCCAATTCCGGTTCGAGCGTTACGCCGCCCTCCCTGGCGTCCTCGTCAACCAGTGAAAAAACCGACCGCGCGAGACCGCGAATCTCAAAATACCCTTCGCAAAGTTCATCCTTGTCCGCTTCGATCCTGGAGAAATCCAGTATGTTGTTGATCAGGTAGAGCAGGTCTTGCCCGGCGTCATTGATGTCGCTGGCATATTCGCTGAATTTTGTGCTTTTCGCCGGCGGCGTCGACGAGTCCATCATGATCTCGGAGAACCCTATGATGGCATTGAGCGGCGTGCGCAGTTCATGGCTCATCGCGGCGAGGAACTCGGACTTGGCCCGGTTGGCGGTCTCGGCCGCCTCCTTCGACCTGCGCAACTCGATTTCCGCCTTCTTGATCCACGTGGAGTCCAGTATCACGCCGTCCCACAGCACGGTACCGTCCGGCTTCTGGTGTGGGCGGGCGATGGCGTGGGTCCACTTCTCTTCGCCGTCGCGGGTGATGATCTGGGCCTCGACGTCCCACATCGTCAGCTCCTTGGAGGCGGCCAGCAGGCGTTCCCGGAACCTGGCGCGGTACTCCGGTCCGTGGCAGTCGAACAGGGCCTTCGGATTGGCCAGGATTTCCTCTGCGGATACGCCGAAGAGATCTTTTGCGCCCTCGCTGATATAGGTATAGCTGATGTCGCCTCCGGTGGTCACTTGCCGTTGGTAGACGACACCCGGAATGGACGCGGAGAGGGATTTCAGCCGCTCGTCGGTCTCTTGCATCGCGCCCTCGGCTCGCTCGCGTTCGCTAATCTCGTGCGTGAACCGCCTTTTGGCCTTTTTGCGCCCGCGAGTCTCCTGGCTGCATTCCTGTTGCCGCCGATAGGCAAACCAGCCAAACGCGATACTCGCGAAGGCAAAGACAATAATGGCCTCGCCCACACTCAGATTTTTGTCCACTGTCGAGAAATACGATCCTGTGTTTTCCAATCCAAAATAGAGGAAAAACACCAATAACGACAAAACGGCGCAAATCCCAATCAGGGGTTCCATTAAATGTATATTGTTTTTTATATATTTCCCATCCAACATGCGACCACCTATATTTTAACTATAGTTGTAAACTTCTTGTGATCTCCAAGTAAAATTTATCACAATCAGGTTAACAGAATATTACCGCACGCGAACCGGCCCTTGTGAGGGCACGGTTCGCGCGTCCGCCTGTTCGATCTTCCACGGACTTAAACGGAATATCCCGACCACCGATGCCGCGTTGCGTAACCGGCCCGGCGGCGCGCCTACTTTTCAGGCTGGACCGATGACCTCGAGTTGCGCACGACCAGGCCGTCATAGTCATAGATGTAAGTCGCGCTTTCAATGAAGTTGAAAGGAATTTTAAGCCCGATCTCACGCGCTATGCGGAAATTGACCGCGATATCCGGCGGAGAAACGATGCCAACGCTCATTTCGCCGGGCTGACTGCGGCCGGACAGAACTTCGGCGCCGTAGATTGCCGCGAGATGTGCGTTGCTCTCGAAACTGATGCCGATGGACAGCACGGCGCTTTCGCTACCGGCCTTGACAACTTCGGGCACGACACTGAGGACGGGAACGCGATCGGAATGGGCGTTGATCGTGGCGATTTCACGAAACACAGACGTACTGCCGGTGATCCAGAACAGGCTGTTGCTCAGGGTCGGGTCGCTTTTGCGCATGGTTGCGACCGCCGATTTGACCAGCTCGGCCAGTTCTTCCTTGGCATTTTTCGGGTCTTTTACCGAAAGTTCGAGGACCTGGATGCCGCGTTGCCGGGCGTACGCGGCTATGGGTTTGGCCTGCGTTTCAACCGCGCTTACGTTCATGCTGTCGACCAGAATGGCGAAGTTCCTGAGCTGCGGCTTGAATTCGAATACATAGGACATCTGCACTTCGACCGGCATATTCAGCGACGTGAAAGCGAAGTTGGTGCCGGTTCCCTGGTCGTAGGCCGCGACCTGCCCCAGCATCACCGGGTCCTTGGAACAAACGGAGACAACGGGAACCTTACCGCCGCTGTAGTTCTTGTAGAGCCACGCGGTGGATTCAGAGCCCATCGAGAAGATCAGTTCATAGCCCTCCTTCTCGGCGCGCTTGATCGCCGCCCTGCCGCGCGCGTCATCCTTCCTGAAATTGAATACGGTGATCTCCGCGTCGATGTTCTTTTCGGCGAAGATGGCCAGGATCTTGGTGATCGCCGTATCATAGGCGGAAGACCGCCGTGGATAGACAACCATGATTTTTCGTTTCGGAGCATCCGGGCTTGCATTATTTCGCCGGATTTCCACCTGGTACATGTCCCCGGGAACCTCGCTGAATTCCCAGGTCTGCGAAACGGCGACGCCGTAACCGAACCAGCTCGAATATTCCGGCCCGGCCATCGCGGATTGTGGCGTCAGGAAAAATGTGAAGGCGAAAGCCGCTGCCGCTGCAAGCGGCCCGGCGCGGTTATTTGACGAGAGTATTCGGCGCATCGAGTATCTCCTTATCTTAAAGACCTGGCTTGTGCGGGTGAGAATCTGATGAGAAACAGGACACCCAACAGCGTGACCGCTCCGCCAATCCAGGCGATCACCATGGGGTCCTGTCCGCTGAAAAGAAAAAGCTGGCCGACGATGAACGGCCCGGCGACGTGGCCGGCGCGCTCAAGGAACCGGTAGGTGGCGGTCGCCGAGGATTCCCCGGTTTTTGCCGCAACCTCGGAGTTCGCCACATGTGTCACCACGGGTGCGTTGATGAAGCCGTGCGCGATACCGACAATGGCGACGCCGGAAATCAACATCGCAGTCAATACGATCGTGCTGTCGGCGTTGTTCGCGAAGGGAAACCAGCCGGTCAGCCCGATCAGAACGAGCCCGACCCCGCTGAAGATCGCGCCGAGGAACAGGGCGAAATGCGAATTGCCGCTAAGATCGACAAAACGCGATATATATCCGCTCGCCAACACCACGGCGCCGGCATAGACCATGAGAACCTGGCCGATATCCTCCTGGGCGTAACTCGCCTTCGTCATAAGGACAGGCAGGCCGAAGATGATGACGCCGGTCAGTACGGCTTTCGCCGGCACGCCGATCAGGAACATCGTCCGCAGGAAATCGAAGTTGCGCAGAACCGTGCTCAAATCATGAAGCAGCACGCTTAACGATCCGCCCCGCTCCGAATCTCGCAGGGACCGGCTGGAGACGCTCGGCACCAGGGCGACGGTGTAAACCGCCATCAGGGCGGCGATTGTCGCGGCCAGCGCGAAAACTCCGCTCGGCCCCATCTGGGTCACCACGAGAGATCCGATCGCCATGCCGGTGATCATGCCGCCCTGGAATCCGAAGACGATGATTGCCGCGCCCTGGGTCTTCCGATTTTCGGCGACCGTGGCAAGGATAAAGGACTGCACCCCGATGAACAGCATTCCCTGGCCGACACCCGATAGCGCGCGTGCCGCGAGCACGACATAAAAGCCGGGTTCAAGGACCAGGAGTCCGAGTCCCGCCGCGGCCAGGAACAGGCCGATATACATCAGCGGACGCGGGCTGAAATGCTGCGCGAAATGTCCCGCGGGCACCAGACTGAGCGCGAAGCACAGGTAATAGGCCACGAAGATCACGGAGACGGAGCCCGCGTGCATGCCGGAGCGCTCGGCGACCTGATAGGCAAACTGCGGCAGAAACGAGTAGCTTAGATGTTCCGTGACCACGGCAATGAAAAACACCGGTTTGACGAGCCTGAGGTTGAATTCCTGGACCTCCTGATCGTCGGCCGGGCCGTCGTCGGACTCGTCCGGCGCCCGCACCCGGCGCACCGAGCCGGCAAGCTGCAGGAATACACCGGCCACGAACGCCGAAGCGACGAACACCGCGATGAAGTTCTTGACGCTGCGCATGATCTGCCGGTCGACGATGTTCGCGGGCATGGCTACGGCAATACCGATTTCGCGTCCGCCGGGCTGCGTGAGATCGACGGCGTATTCGTAATTACGTTTGCTGCTGGTCCACGGCTGGCCGATCGCGTCCTCGTCGGTGTGAATTATCACGATTCCGTCGACCATCAGCCCGGCGGCGCTGATGTCGGGATTGAGCCGCTGATAGTCGTAGAAAACCTGGTCCAGCCCATCGATCTCGGTGATATTCAGTCCGTAATGCACAATGCTGGCCAGCCGTTCACCCAGCGAATCCGCCAATGCCTTTGTCTTGGCCTGCGCCCCTTCCGAGTAAAGCGAGATAAGCGTCGCGACGACAAAAACCGACGCGGTCAGGAATGTCAGCGCATAGACATACTGCAGCCAACGCCGCCGCCTGCCCGTGAGGTATGGCGCGCCAACCGCGACGAACAGGCCAAAGAAGCTTGCCGCAACGGCCACCACGATCAGCAGGGGTCGAAATTTTTCAGAGACCCGATCGGTTACGGCCGTCTTGGGAATACAGATTGCCAGGCTGCCGACCTGCTCGAACCTGTTGCGCAGAGGCAGAACGACTTGTAGAAACTGGTCGTTTTCGCGAAGGTCGATCGCGGCCGGGACGCGGCCAGCGGTAACCGGCGGCAAGTGCAGCAGGGGAATCGATCTGTCACCGCCAACGAAAACCGGCCGTCCGGATTGATCGAACACGGTCATGGCGGCGATAGTTTCGTCGGAAGTCAGGATCGGCTCCACCTTCGTGGTATAGCCGGCGAACTGCGTGATCGAATGGCCGCCATGAAGGAACGTTTCCATCGTTTTCTGGATGATCTGGCCCTGGGCGATCAGCTTTTCGACCTGGAACTCCTGGTAGGTGCGGGTCGCTTCACCATGGCCGACATAGACCAGCAGGAGCAGGGAGAGGCCGGAAACGAAGGCCATTCCCAAGCCGCTGATCAGGGCTCTTTTTGGTGTGTAGGCTGATTGCATTCTGGTTTGATTCCGGGGAAACGCCGTCCGGCTGGTTCAGCCCAGCAAAGAGGTCAGGTTCGTCACCATGTTTCGCCGCTGGCAAAACAGGCGATCGATTCGGTCGGCGAACAAGGACAGGATCAAATCGTCGTAATCCATTCCAGCCGCCGGCAGTCCGGTGCATACAATGCTGGTCTTCTTGCCGGTTGGCCGCTTCAAATCCGGCTTTGGGTTGGCCTCGAGAATATTGATCTCGCCGTTGGCGTCCATCCGCAGGTCGAGCCGGATCAGTGTTTCAAGGTCCAGTTCGACAAATAAGTTACGGGCGATTTTTTCGAGTTTCTTCAGGGTCTTTGGATCATATTTCGGCCCAAGCAAATGTAGCCTGTCCAGGGTGATGGGCCGCACATCCATCGAAGTGAAAATTCTTTCCTCCGCCGTCACCACCCGCTCGACCGCCGAGAACGTGAACGGGCGGTTCGACTGGGCGTACTTGCGGCCGTGCGCGGTAATCTGTCCGCAAACCGCCACGGCGAATTCCCGCCCCGGCAGGAACTCCTCGATGAGGACGTCATTCTCCGTCTCTTCATAGATTTGAGCGACCGCGTCCTTCAGATCGTTGACCTCGTCGATTATGCTTACGCGCTGCGAGGCGCGGCCGCATACGGGCTTCACGATGAACGGGCCCGAATTACCGTCGAACACCCGCCTGAAGCGCAAATTGGTTTCCGGTGAGAACGGACCCTGTTCAAGATGCCAGGAAATGTGCGCGGCCGTGGCAATCCCGAGTGCGTTCAACTGGCGCTTGAACGCGTGCTTGTCGTCCAGGACGCCAGCCGTTAAGGGATCGTGGCCGACATAGGGAATACCGACCATCTCAAGCAATGCCGCGCCGTGCGCCATCGAATCGTAACCCTGCACGCCGCCGGTGTTCAACCAGGCGAAATGAATTTCCTTCTCGCGCAGCAGCTCACCGAGCTTCATGTCCTCCGGCATCAAATGCACGTTCTTGGCGCCAAGCCTTTGCAGCGAGTCGGCAATGTCTTGCGCGACACTCTGGTAGCTTTTCCACGAGCGCGAATTTCGTGTCTTGTTGATTACGGCGCCTTCGACGGTTTTGTCGCCGCCGTAGATCACCGCAATGTTCATGCGCTCCAGTAAACGCTGTACTTGCGGTTCAAGTTGATCGAGACGCCCCGACCGGCGGCGCAGACGATCCGGCTGCGAGTCCCTGCCCGTCGCAGCGCTCCCATCGTCCACGCGCACCACCGAATTACTGCCTTTTACCCTTCGTTTTTCCATTTTATTCATATTCTTCCGAACACACGAAAAACTCGGGTAGTTTCCGGGGAAATAGTTAAGATATTCTAAGCAAATAGCGCCCCAAATGAATTGATGCGGCGGAAATGGAACGGCCCATTTCGCATACCAGCGCATTAAGTTTTTCGTAATTTCAATTAATGATGCAATTACAGTTACACGCAGGCGTTGAAAATAACGGGGTTTAATTACTTCAACGCGTTCGGTGTTACTATAATTACTGTCGGAGTTTTGAGACCGAAGAGACGGCGCCAGCGAGCCCTGGTATTAACCGGGAGGCCGGAGTGGATTTGAACCATCCAGCAGACTGGAAATGGCGCGCCCGGGAGGATTCGAACCCCCAACCTCCTGATCCGTAGTCAGACGCTCTGTCCAGTTGAGCTACGGGCGCATTCCGGAAGTATTGCGCCGCTTCACTCGCGGCGAGAGCGGAAAGTAGTCATTAGGGCGTTCCCGTGCAAGCCCCGCGTTGCCGGTCGGTGCGCGGCCGCGCGATTCAGTCCGCCAGCTCGGGACGCTCGCGGTACAGATCCAGCGCCTCCGGATTGGCCAGCGCTTCGATGTTCCCGACCGGCCGGCCGTGGACCACGTCGCGTACCGCCAGTTCGGTGATCTTGCCCGAGCGGGTACGCGGAATGTCGGCGATCTGGACGATGCGCGCCGGCACGTGGCGCGGCGTGCAGTTGGCGCGGATCCGGCGGCGGATGCGATCCGCCAGCGTATCGTCGAGCGCTACGCCGTCGCGCAGCCGCACGAACAGCACCACGCGCACGTCGCCCTGCCATTCCTGGCCGATGCAGATCGCCTCGACCACTTCGTCGATGCGTTCGACCTGGCGGTAGATCTCGGCGGTGCCGATGCGTACGCCGCCGGGATTCAGGGTCGCGTCGGAGCGGCCATGGACGATGAAACCGCCATGCTCGGTGCGCTCGATGAAATCGCCATGGTGCCAGACGTTCTCGAACCGCTCGAAATAGGCGGCGCGGAAACGTGTCCCCCTATCGTCGTCCCAGAAACCGAGCGGCAACGACGCGAACGGCCGGGTGCAGACCAGCTCGCCCTTCTCGCCGGTCAGCGACTTGCCGTTGTCGTCGAACACGCCGATCGCCATGCCCAGCCCCGGCGCCTGGATTTCGCCGCGCCACACCGGCGCCGCCGGATTGCCGAGCACGAAGCAGGACACGATGTCGGTGCCGCCGCAGATCGACGACAGGCAAATATCCG
>SDBV01010980.1_pt1 | contig 11807 bp, 9 predicted proteins | sample 2277081 | NCBI WGS metagenome assembly SDBV01 (sample SAMN10402039, study PRJNA504765) | marine sediment metagenome | isolation source: marine sediment core GS10_PC15, 223 cmbsf | place: Arctic Ocean: Southern Knipovich Ridge | collected 2010
CTTGCTTCCTTCAAGGGTAGCGCCCAGTTTCGATGGACCGATCAGCGGAATTTTCTTCAGTTTCTTATTCTGGGCGAAATAATCATAAATACCTGCTACCAGAGGCACTTCCGGTCCCACAACGACCATCTCGATTCCTGTTTCAAGGACAAAGTTTTCAATAGCCGGAAAATCGGTTGGGGAAAGTTCAACATTTGTTCCAAGTTGGCCCGTCCCGGCATTCCCGGGAGCAATGAATAATTCGGTTAGCAGGGGACTCTGAGAGATCTTCCAGGCAAATGCATGCTCCCTCCCACCGGAGCCTAGAATCAGGACTTTCATGAGCTGTGTTTTTGGTCCTGTAAAACTAATGAAAAATGATGAATCCTGAGAATCCTCAAGCGGGCACAAAAAAGCCCCCGGTTTTCTTCGGAGGCTCTTTTGAAATATGTTGCGAATATTGCTATTCTATCATTAGTTTAACATTGACTGGCATACCGTTCACCCTCATGAAATAGGTACCCTTCGCCTGCTCACCAAGATCAATTGTCCTGATAAACATTGATTGACCATCGTACTTATGAAGCTGCTTGTAGACCAGCTGTCCAGTAATGCTCACGATCTCAAGCACCAGGTCTTCCCCGTCCCTGTTTTCCATCTCGATTGTGAACTGCCCGTAAGATGGGTTTGGGTAAAGAAGTACTTTCATCTTACCGAAATCTGCCACGCTTAATCCGATTACCTGGTCTGTATCTTCATTTCCGACATTATCAGTTAAGGTAATAGTATAATTGCCTCCGGGTAAGTTAGTAAAGGTTACCATCGTTGCACTGGTTACAGAATCTGCAATTGCAGCGCCTGATAACTGGTAAGTCAATGGTACAGCCTCAGCAGATGAATATACTGTAATTGTCCCGTCAGGATCCAACCAACTTGATGTAACAGAGTCAATTACTACTGCTGCCCATGCATTAAGAACTACGAGTGAGTCAATATTACATCCCTTAGAATCTATGACAACAACAGTATCATTACCAACTGCCCTGTCTGTGAATACTGAATCAAATTGGAAATTACCAGAATTAACAGAATACTGGTAGTTTCTTGAACCGCCACTTGCCAACACAGTAACGATTCCATTCGCTGAGTCAGGATGGGTTGGACGATCTATTAAGATGTCGTCGAATACCAGCATTTTTGGCTGTCCAACAGTTAATGTGTCTCCATATTTCAAACAACCTCCAACAGTATCCAATACAACAGATATATAGCTGCCAGCCGACAAATCAAGGAAGGATGTATCAGTTTGGAAAGTTATTCCGTCATCAATTGAATACTTATGTGGTTTAGCATCACCCCAAGTACTAAGGTAGATTAAACCATCCATCCCGTTGTAACAACTGACATCAAATGCTTCTTGCCTAGTGATGACAATTTCAGTGCTGTTATCATCAATAGTTTCAACAAGATCAGGCAGAAGATCACAACCGAAATCATCTGTGGCTTCCATAGTATAGGAGCCGGCAACAACACCAACAAGATCTTTGGTTGTATCTCCGGTTTCCACCCAGAGATAGTTATAGGGCTCCTCTCCTCCGAACATGCTAACCTGAATTTCGCCTGTAGATGCTCCAAAACAAACAACATCAATTACCGTATCAACCGTAGCAGAAATCATTCCTTGTTCATAGATGTAAGCTGTATCACTGGCTTCACAGCTATTTGCATCAAGTACAACGCAGTCATATGAACGATTTGGATCAAGACCAACTGCAATTGAATCAGTCTGTGCTGATGGATCGTCCCATAGATATGTATAAGGTGCGTTACCACCTGTAATACTTGCCCAGGCCTTACCATCAGTTCGAGCAAAACATGCTGGTTTCAATTCGGTTGAAATTACAATCATTTCTATCGGTTCATTGACAATTGTTGTATCTGAATTCATGCAGCCATTGCCATCAATCAAATCCACCCAATATTTTCCTGCAGGTATGACACTTTGGTCCTGGCTTGTAAGTGTATTTGACCATAGGTAAGAATAAGGGGATGTCCCACCGGTAACGGTCAGGTCAATCGCCCCATTATTACCTCCAAAGCACGTGACATCAGTCACCGCAAAGCTAAATTCGATTGAATCCGGTTGGTCAACAAAACCTGTATTTTCTTTTATGCAGCCGTTATCATCAGTTACAGTAACTGTATAGAATTGTCCGGCACAGACCCCTGTCAAGTCTTCTGTTGTTTCCCCGGCACGATCCCAAGCATATGAGTAAGGCAAACTTCCTCCGTTTACGTTTATATCTATAATTCCATCGCAAACGTTATAGCAGTTTGCATCAATTAAGGTCTTGGTAACAACGAGTTCAGCAGGTTCCACTATTACTATAGAATCCTTTACCTCACACCCAACATCATCATTCATGGTAACAACAATCTTACCAGGTCCAAGATCAGTAGCTATTGTGTCATCTACGATAGTACCAGATGAAAAAATATAAGTGTAAGGCAAAACACCGCCGGAACCAATAGCTTTTACAGCCCCATCTGCAGCATCTTTACAAGATATGTTGTTAATAAGTTGCATATCAACAATACAAACCCCAGGTTCATTAATAACAACATTCCCGGATTGCTTTGTGCAACCATAATTATCAGTAATTAAAACGTTATAAGATCCACCATCCAGGCCATAAATACTGTCAGTAGTTCCACTATTTGACCAAGCATAAGCATATGGTTGCGTTCCACCAGATACCAGCACTTTGGCCCAACCGTCCCCTGCAAGAGCTATTGTAACATCGCCCTTATTAAATCCATCCCAAAGAAGTTCGGGCGGTTCGGTAACCGTAAAAGTTGAATCCTGCAGACAACCATTGGCGTCTGTAACATCAACAGTATAGTCTCCTGCACGAAGACCAGTCTGATCCTCATCGGTTGGGCTTAATCCGGATCCGTTTGAAGTGCTCCAGGCAAATGTATAACTGGGAGTTCCTCCAGATACTGTGATATCAATTTCACCATCCGTATTTGTATTGCATGATACATCAGTTATTGATTTATCAATTTGTATTGAAGTTGGTTCAGTAACCTCAACTTCAATACTATCCTTTTCACTATTGCCATCCGTAACAACCACCTTATATGTTCCGGCAGTCAGTCCGGTAGCTGTTGAATCATCCAACCCAGCATCATGGCTCCAGGCATAGTCATAAGGTTCTTTTCCAAAATATGGGACCACCAGTAATTCTCCATCACTCCCACCATTACAACTTACATTTATCTGTTTTTCAAGTGCTATACTAAATGGAAATGAATATTTGGTTAAAATTCCATCCTTGCCACCACCATTTGTTAAGGGTGTTAAGCCTCCTACTTCGAGGGTTGCTGACTCAAAATAACCAGCAATGTATTCTGAACCCTGTCTGTCGTATGCCATAGCCTGGGTTGTTTCATAATCTGGACCTTTTGTCTGTCCGACAGCAATAAGTGAACCCAGTAAATCAGTTACTGAAAAATAGATATCCTGGTCTGTTGGGCCAGTAGAAGCCAACGTATCATTTTTCCTTGTAATTATAGTATCAGAAAAATGCCCGGCGAAATGGAAGAGGTTCTGATCTACGTCAACTCCCCTAATAATATCTTCGCCAGTTCCTCCAACATCAACGATCCATTGTAGCGTGCCTTGATTATTATACTTGGCCACAAAAAGATCAATTCCTCCCTTTGTTGTCAGAGTTCTGGAATCTCTTGCATCAAAATCACTACTGTCAAAATTCGCAGTTGCCGAAAAATATCCTCCCAGATAAACGTTTCCCAGTGCATCTGAAGCAGCATCATAGCCCCTGTCCGGGCCTGTTCCCCCTCCTGTTCTGACCCATTCCATCTCTTTATTCGTATTGAATTTGAACAGGACCATATCATCACTGCCTACCGAGGTGATATATATCCAACCAGCCACCGGATCTTCATATTTAATACTATCTCTGAAAAATCCACTTATAAGCGTTCCACCATCATGTGCAAGAGAAATAGAGTTAAAACGGTCTGAATTGACAGTGGTATTGATAAAATGAGAAGCCTTTATAAAATCTCCGCTATTGTTATATTCAGCTGAAAAGTTGTTATTCTTCCCATTCGTTACGAGGGTATCGTTTTCAAATTCCAATGAGTCCTTGAAAAATCCTACGATATGTATGTTCCCTGTATTATCGACAATAAGACTATTGCCTCTGTCAAGGTTTTTTCCTCCAGCAACATTTTTTGCCCATGCAGTAGTACCATCAGTGTTTACCTTAAACAAAAACACATCCTCTGCATCTAATGAGTTAAGTATTGTCCCACCAAAATCAGCTCCATCACTGAAACTCCCCGTAGCATAAATATTTCCTGAAGCATCATGGGCAATATCTTTGGGTAATTCTTTCCCGGAGCTCCCATATTGTTTCGTCCACAAAGTATCCCCGTCAGCATCCATCCTCACCAACATAATATCCCTGTCACCAAAAGATGTATAAACTGGTCCCCCATTAAAAGAGACAGTCCCCTGAAATACGATGATAGCAGAAATCTCATCACTCAATGGGTCGTGGACAACAGAATTCACCTGTACATCGGAAGTACTTGAAAAATGAGCTGCCCAATCAAAATCCTGAGCATCAGACGGCAGGTTGAAAAAACAAAATACACCTATTAAAAGTGCTGAAAGTAATACTCTTTTCATAGTATTGATTTTAGTAGTTGTCAATATTTGAATAAACTAATTTAATAAAAAAACCTCTGTTTACGCAATTCGCTTAAAACTAAGAACATATAAATGATACCCATTTGTCTTAAAATAACTGGTATCTATCTATTCTATTTCCTTTTCCTTCAAAGTCTTAACAAATGATTAAATTGCATTAATAATACTGATAAACCTGATTATAGGACACCATCCCGGGTTTATTGGTTGCTTTGTTTTATCACACCCCATGTATGAATCACCCTGTTTTTCATATAGGTTATCCTAAAACAGCTACAAGCTGGCTTCAGACTAGCCTATTTCCATATATTAAAAATGCAAACTATATTCCACGTGGCGAAACGGCTCACAGCTTTGTCGAATGCAGCCACTGGGATTTCCATCCAGAAACAGTTCGTAATAGCTTTATTGATAATTCCGACAAACAATTAATTTTCAGCCTGGAAGGATTTGTTGGAACTAATCATAATTACGGACTTAATGGTTATCTGACTCTTGAACATGCGCGAAGAATTAAGAATACCTTCCCGGAGGCCAGGATTGTAATATTTATTAGAAGGCAACCTGATATAATAGCTTCATCATACGCACAATACATAAAAGGAGGAGGTACCCATAGTCTTAAAAAATTCCTCTACCACCAGAGCCTGATAAACCTCGGCGGATTAATGTTGTTTAACTGGCAACATTTTGAATATCACCATGTGATTAGGTTATACATTGATCTGTTTGGCAAGGATAATGTTCATGTTTTTATTTTTGAGGAATTCATTAATGGTAAAAGAGAGTTTGTACAATCTTTCTGTGATAGACTTGGGCTTGAGACTGACACTGAAAAAATATCATTATTCAATGTGAATCCAGGATACAGGAGAATTATTAAATGGATTGCATTGTTGACCAACCGATTCACAGAAAGGAAAATGCCAAATAAATATTATTTACTGCATATTCCAGGATGGTTTCGCTTATCCAAACGAATACTTCTTCGGATAAACCGGTACAGAATATTCGGGAAACACCTAAGTACCAAGGATTACCTCTCCTCAAAAATCAAAAAAGAAATCGAGGACTATTACAGGAATTCAAATCAAATTCTTATTTCGGAGTTCGGCCTTGAGAAAATTAAAAACTATAATTATCCCATTTAAACAACTTGCCAGTTTCTGACGAACATAAAGCTGTATTTATTCACATCCCGAAAACAGGAGGGACATCGATTGAATTTATAATGGGTATGCACGGTGACTTGACCGAGATAGGCATCAAACCCTATATAAAACAGAAAAAAAATTATAGTGCCCTATTTGGTGATGGGTTGCAACATTTAGATTGTAAAGAGTTATTTAATTTCCTTAGTAGACGTTCACCTCATCAAAGCACGGATCAAAGTTCAACGTTTTTTAGATTGGCCATCATCAAAGCACGCGTTTCCAGCATTGTCAAAAAGGCTGATTATAGTAAAATCCTTGAACGATATTATGTCTTTTCAGTGGTGAGAAACCCTTATGACAGACTTGTATCTCAGATGGCCTGGGAAGGAGGTAAGTGGGCAAAAGGTAGAGAATTGGATGTAGTAACTTTTCAGGAAAGAACAAAAAAGATTTTTTCAACACCGAAGAATAAAATCCCGCGCTTTTTAAGACCCCAACATGAATATTTACTTATTAATGACAAGCTCTATCTTAATGATGTATTCTTCTTTGAAGATTTACAAGGTATATTTTCCAATATTCGAAAAAGATTTGGATTAAAGACTGAATTGCCACATCGGATGAAATCCCATCATCTGCCATGGCAGGATTATTATGACAGCGAGATTCGCAGTCTGGTTTATGAATATTATAGGAAGGACTTTGAGTCATTCAGTTATGAAAAGTGATATAATAACCAAGAAAGCTGGGCTAGTATACTGTGCTACAGGGCCTGAGTATCTCAAAAGGGCCACGATATCTGCTCAATCTGTAAAAAAACATACTCCGAACCTAAAATGCTGCCTGTTCACCGATGGTTTGGTTGAAGGAGAAGTGTGGGATCAGGTATATAAAATTAACAAATCTGAAAAAGGATTTCATCAGTATATGATGGATAAATTAACAGTTCTGAATACTTCACCTTATGAATATACTTTATACCTTGATTCCGACACCTATATACTTGACGATATTAGTGAACTGTTCACAGTCCTGGATCGATTTGATATGGCAATTTGTCACGGTCATGATAGACAAAAAAGGTATTTAATTCAGAACGGAATAATCCCGATCAGAGGTGAATTTCGGAAGGCAACAAGCAAATCTATTCCTTATGCATTTGCACCCGTCCAGGGAGGATTATTATTATATCGTAATTCCCAGAAAGTGAAGGATTTCCTTGCTAACCTGATTGAACTTTACATGGAAAAAGAATTTTACGATGACCAAGTCTCGATAAGGGAATTATTGTGGAATTCTGAAATCAGGTTTTATATTCTACCACCTGAATATAATTTTAATGCTACCCAAGTGCTGAAATATTGGAGAAGGTTTGGATTTAAACATGCAAAACCAAAAATTTTCCATTACACCCAAAACAAATATCAAAATATTGAGCATCTAATAGCTTCTCTTCTCAAAAACAGATCAACAGATTACATAGAAAAGTAAACGGAATTTATCAATATGCCGCTCATTCTATTATTCACACTTTCCGATGCGTATAGTATTTCTAACATATATTAATCGGTCCGGATCTACATTTCTTGTAAATCAGCTTAGCAAACATCCAGGAATAATTATAGTCCCTGAAGGTGAAATCCTTGTAAAAGAATTGTTATTTAATCCGGCAGGTGTTCCTGATAAAACTGTATTAAGTACTCTAATTTCTGATCATAAGCTTAAGCAGTGGAACTGGGATCATTCAGCACTTCAGAATATAAATCTTGATCGGTCAAATGCTGAGCTATTTTTTGATTTGTTAGAAATTTTTAAAAATTCAAATTCCCCAGATGCAGAAGTCGTTGTCTTTAAAGCCTGGGAATTGATTTATACTCTGGGCAAACTTCCTGCCAAACTAATTGACAAGTTCAGTGTACGTTATTACGGTTTGATCAGAGACCCGAGAGCAGTATTTGCAAGCCAGTCAACAAATCTCTATCTGGGAAAATCCCTTGAGAGGAACTCCCTAAGAACCACAATGAAATGGAAAGAATTTATTAGTATTTGTACCTCTGGAAATCATCGTATTACAATTATTTACTATGAAAAAATGATCCTTGAATACAATTTGTTTTTTGAAGATCTCTTTATAAATCTTGATTTGACCTGGAGAGAGGATTACAATAATGATAAAGGCAAGGTATTCGAACAACTTCCTGAAGATCAGAGGATTCTTCATCCAGACATAGATCTGGCTCCACAATCTGATTCTGTTGACCGGTGGAAGCATATCATACACCAATCTGATGTTGATATAATTCAATTAATCGCCTCGAAAAATATACAAGAAAAGGGGTATGTTTTGGTACGAGGTAAAGGCCCAATTTTTCAAACTATTTACAAACTATTTAAAAATCTATTGGGTTACTGGCTGATAAGATAATGGGATAATTTACTCCTCCCTGTCAGCCTGTAATAAAACCCCTCAGCACATAAACTTATAATATCCTTTAAAATACATAGATGAAGATATATCGAGGGTTTATATAATTTGAGCACGCTTAGCCTTATTTTAACCGATTCCCGGATCATTACATTCCGTTTCCTCAGGGTCATCATACCCCTTGAAATCCTGTATTGAACCAGAGGATCCTTCAATACTAATCCTTCGGTTTGAAACAGGGCTCTGATTGTTAAGTCGTAATCCATGCTGGTTGACAAAGTAATATTATATATGCCAATATGATCAATCAGGTTTCGTCTAAAAACCTGGGTGGAACTGCAGATTACATTATTCCTGAGTATTTGTTTAATCAAGTCATTGGGCTGCAATTCGATTCCATTATTAAATCCTTTTAAATCCGGAATCAATTCTCCTTTTTCATCAATGAAATTGACAGAAGAACCGATAAGTCCGACATTAGGATTATCCCTCAGGGAAGCATACTGGATTCTTAGCTTGCCAAGATCCCAGGTATCATCAGCATCAATCCTAGCGATATATTCTCCGGATGATTTTTGAAGTCCAAAGTTCAGAGTTTCAGCCAAACCAGAATGATCCTTATGATAGTATGAAACTCTATTATCCATTTTGCTGAAACGTTCTGATATTTCCCTTGTACTGTCAGTGGATCCATCATCCACTATGATCAGTTCAAACTCCCTCAAGGTCTGGTCAAGAACTGAACGAATGGCCTCCTCCAGAAAAGTGGAGCCGTTATAAACAGGCATTATAATACTAAAAATCACCATAAATATCCAAGCCTCTTTATGATTTTACCCGGTTGAAGCATTATGCTGAGGCTCAAATAGAATATCATATTAATCCTGGAGCTGGCCCCTAATGATTTCCGATAATAATACCAATGATAAATCCTCCACCAGATCCTGATCCGTCCCGAAGAGACACCAAACAGGTTATCGCGTATTGCAATTGTCTTAATCACTGAATTCTTAAGCTTCTCAAAGTCCATGTTTCTTTCATAAATCCTGTAATACGTTAAAGGTTCCCTAATATTAGCCATTTTAACATTGTTCAAGGCCATTCTTGAAAAAATATCATATTCCTCGGCAGGATACGCATCCTCTGTAAACTCATAGTCTTTCAGAACTGTACTTTTCCCCATAATAGATGCATGTACCAATCCGTGATAACCAGAAAAATACTGTTTGTAGATGGCCTCATGCCGGGCAGGAAATTTGGACCTGAATACCTCTCTTGACAGATGTTCGTTGTAGTAGACTACATTGGATCCTAAAATATCAATATCCGGGTTATCCTCAAGGTAAGAAAATTGCTTTTCAATTCTGTCTGACGAAATAAAATCATCAGGATCTGTCCGCATAATATACTTGCCAGTTGCTAGGCCCAACCCTTCATTTAATGAAGCTGCCAGTCCCAAATTATGCTTATGCTGAATTACCATCAGAAAGTCAAGATGTTGGTATTCTTCGATCTTGGAGGCTGATTTATCTTCGGAACCATCTTCGATAATAATAAGTTCTTTTGGTATGACTGTAGAATCCATTATACTCTGGATAAAATCATCCAGATAGGATTCATTATTATAATTTGCACTGACTATCGATACACTTACTTTCCTTTTCATAAACAGATTCATTTTAGGGAATCAGGCTTATCAACCTTCTGTGTGTAGTCTCAAAGGAGATTTCCCTTCGGACCATCTCCAGGGATGAATTTCCCGGATCGACCAGAAGAGTCGGGTTTTTAAGTAACTGCTTTATCTTACTTTCAAAATCATACATATCCCTGTATATAACTGCATTTTCTCCGTCCTTGATGATATTGTCCACCCATCCTACGCTCGCTCTAATTACAGGGATTGTCCCACTAGCAAGGCATTCAAGAAGGCTATTTGGAAATCCCTCCTGACTGCTGTTAAGAATGAAATAATCTGAAATATTCAGCCAGCTATTTAAGTCATCAACCACTCCAATGAACCGTAACTTCTCTCCCAGAAGCTTTTTTGCGGATGTTATTATTTGGTTGATTTCGTCCTTTTTTGCCAACAGATGAGGACTTAAACTCAGATCCGTTTCACCTGCAATCAGGTAGATAAAGGATTCCTTGATCCCCTTGAGAACATTGCATATTTCAATATACCCTTTTCGCTCAATAGGACTTCCTACGGATATCAGGATGGGTATATCACCAGGTAGATGTAATTTAGATTTTATATCAGCTCTTTCTTCAAGGGAAATGGGATAAAAATCATCAATGTCGACACCCTGGATATTCTCGAAAACCGGTATACTAGCAAAATGTTTTTTAAATCGATTGGAAAAATCCGGGGTTAGCGAGAAATACATTGAAATCATTGAAAATATCCTCTTCCTCATCCACACATTGATCCTTCCCCCGGTAAAAAGTGAATCCATGTCATCCTCCCCAATGAGTGTTGAACGAAAGATGATGTGCTTCCTGAAAATACTTCCAAGAATAATTATATACCCGTAAAGAGGAAAGTACCGCCCGTAAATTATAATCACATCGGACCTCCTTACATGGCTAATTAACGCGGGACTCATAATGAGATAAAAGAACAATCGCATTATCCGATTTTTCCTGCTGACGTGTTTACGAATTATCCTAACTCCCTGATTAATTTCTACTCCCGGAAGACTTGTACCTGGATTCAATGTAAGTAATGATACTCCGCCAGATCTGTGGACAAGAAACCGTGCAAAAGAAAATGCATTTTTACCTCCTCCTGCAGTAAAAGGAACTGTGAGCGCAGATACAATTAGAAATTTAAGGTCTGAAGGATTCTTTCTCATAGTATTTTATTAATATCTTCAAATTTAGAAATATTTATGTGCAAGGGAATGAGGATTATAATAACAGGTATCAGGGGGATCCCAAATCGTTACGGTGGTTTCGAACAATTTGTTGAGAAATTATCCGTGAGACTCTTTGATACAGGAAATGAAATCTGGGTATATAATCCTCATTATCATACGTATAAGGATAATGATTTTGGAGGAGTACTAATACACAGGAAAAGTACATTTAACAGTTTCCTGGGCCCTGCGAGTAATTATTTATACGATTTGGTATGCATCAATGCTGCAATTAAACAAAAAACTGATCTGATCCTGGAATGCGGGTACGCGAGCGCATCACCCTGGTATCCATTTTTGCATCGAAAGGGAACAAAGCTTGTGACCCATATGGACGGGATGGAATGGCAAAGGGCTAAATGGGGTGGACTTACAAAAAAGGTAATCCGGCGGGCAGAAAGTACAGCAGTGAAATATTCAGATGCCATTGTTTGCGATCATCCGGTAATCGCAAATTATTACTATGATACATATGCAGTCAGGCCTGAAATGATTCCCTATGGGGCAGACATACGGGAGGAATGGAAAAAGGGAACTCTGGAAGGGATTGGAATCAATTCGGAATCCTATTAGCTTCTTGTTGCAAG
>SDBV01010981.1_pt1 | contig 11806 bp, 10 predicted proteins | sample 2277081 | NCBI WGS metagenome assembly SDBV01 (sample SAMN10402039, study PRJNA504765) | marine sediment metagenome | isolation source: marine sediment core GS10_PC15, 223 cmbsf | place: Arctic Ocean: Southern Knipovich Ridge | collected 2010
CCAATAGCGGAGGATACACCAGAAGACCTGGAAGGCGTCGCGCAGACCGATTTTTTTCCCCTCGCGGTAGGTGCGGCCGAAGTAGGTGATGCCCAATTCATAGATTCGGTAGTTTCGGCGGGCGACCTTGGCGGTGAGCTCCGGATCTATCCCGAAGCCATTCTGTTTGAGCGTGGGGCGGATTGCGTCGACGACCTCGCGGCGGAAGACCTTGTAGCAAGTTTCCATGTCGGTGAGATTCAGGTCGGTGAACATGTTCGACAAGGTGGTCAACAGGCGGTTGGCCACGCGGTGCCAATAATAGAGCACCCGGTGCGCCCCGACGGTCAGAAACCTCGACCCGTATACGACGTCGGCCGCCCCCTCGACGATGGGTTGGATCAAGAGGGGGTATTGCAGGGGGTCGTATTCCAGGTCGGCGTCCTGGATGATCACGATGTCACCGGTCACCTGCTCGAAACCGGTTCTCAGCGCGGCTCCCTTTCCCCGATTTCGGTCGTGGCGGAGGATACGCAGATCCTGCTGGCCCTCCATTGCGGCCAGCACCTCCGCCGTACCGTCGGTGCTGCCGTCGTCTACCAGAATGATCTCCTTGGGGATGCCGACCGCGCGGACGCGCCGCACGATTTCCTCGATCGTATCCTCCTCGTTGTAGACGGGGATCACGACGGAGAGTCGCAGGTCCGCGGGGATGGGATATAGACCCAACTGCCGACAGATCGCCTCACCCAGGCAACGTTCGGCCCGTTGCTGGGCAACCGCGGGTGTGGCCGGCGCCGGCGCGCCGCACTGCGCACATGCGGGCGGCGCGTGGGGACGGGGCTCGGGAGGAGCCGGTTGGTTTTGAGGCATGGACCGGTTTAGCATTTCCTCTGCCGCGCCGTGCCATGGCTGGGCAAGGCAGAGTCGGAACTGGCGTTGACAAAACAGCGCGTTGGGAAAAGAAGGCGGACATGCTGGCCCCGTCGGAGAACCGTTGCCCGCGGGAGGTGTGGCATGTCCACAAGTTCTTATACCACGTATCCGGTCCCCAGGGCCAGCACGGTGTGCGGCGGACGCATCCCAGGACGGGGTTGACCCACCTCGCAGGGTGGCTGCCTCCGTTTCAGGGTGATCTGCGAGGGGAGGGTCGGGTGTCTGTGGATGGTATCCCCCATCCGCGGCGGCTGTGCTAAGCTCTAAGTGATCCGTTTGACTGATTCGTCTGCGGCTCCGGCTGTCAGTTAACCAAACGGAGTGCGTGAAACGCGCGAGACGCACTTGTGTTTGAGTCCGTGGGCATCCCGAACACCGAGGAAGTTTCTGATGTCTGTTGATTTCGCGGTTATTCCTGTGGCCGGCCGGGGGACCCGGCTGCTGCCGCTGGCCAAGAGCCAGCCGAAGGAGATGCTCCCCATGGGCCGCAAGCCGGTGGTCCAGTACGTGGTGGAGGAATTGGCCCGCTGCGGGATCAGCCGGGTGTTGTTCGTAACGGGGCCGGGCAAGACGGCCATCGAGAACCACTTTGACATCGACACGGAGTTGATTGCCCATCTGCGGGAGACGGGCAAAGAGGAGTTGCTGGGGGAGTTGGCCTTCGAGCGTGAGGACCTGGAGTATTTCTACACGCGGCAGCGCCGGCAGCTTGGACTGGGCCATGCGGTCCTTTGTGCCCGGCCGGTGGTGGGAGGGCAATCGTTTGTGGTGGCGTTGGGCGATTCCGTGATCGGTCTGCACGCCCAATCCACGGTGGTGCGGACGATGGTTCACCGGTTCGAGTCGTCGCGAGCAGACGCGGTGATAGCGTTGCAGGAGGTACCGGCAGAGGACGTGGTTCGTTACGGCATAGCCAAGCCACGCGGCAAGATAGACGAGGTTTTCGAGTTGGAAGATCTGATCGAGAAGCCTGCGGTATCGGAGGCCCCCAGCAATCTGGCGGTGGCCGCCCGCTACGTCTTCAGCCCGGCCATTTTCGACTGTCTTCAGAAGACGCAGCCCGGCAAGGGTGGCGAAATCCAACTGACCGATGCAATTCGGCTGTTGATCCGCAGCGGGCGGAAGGTGCTGGGAGTGCGACTGACGCTCGAGGAGCCGCGGTTCGACATCGGCAATTTCGAGAGCTACTTTCTGGCGTTTACCGAGTTTGCGCTGGCCGATCCGCAGTACGGGGCTGCCTTGAGGAGCCGCATGAAGGAGCTGCTGGAAGCGACCGATGAGTGACCGCTAACGAATAGTCGGCCCCGGGGTGCTCGTCATTGGCAATTACTGCCTATGCAAGACCTTCCTCCCCTCGCCCCGCTTGCGGGGAGAGGGGCCGGGGGTGAGGGGTTTTCGGATAGGCTCTTCGTGATTCGTAGTTTACCGCTGCCCGCTGCCCACCGAAGAATCATGCTTCTGATCCGCAAGAACGCCTACGCACGTGCCGGGCTGGTCGGCAATCCGTCGGACGGCTATTACGGCAAGACGCTGGCGCTGGTGGTGCGCAACTTCAGGGCACAAGTGACGCTTTACGAATGGGACCAAATCGAGGTGGTGCCCAGCCACGACGATCGAAGCCGTTTCGAGTCGGTCGACGAGCTGGTCTGCGACGTGGAACTGCACGGCTACTACGGCGGCATCCGCCTGGTCAAGGCCACGATCAAGAGGTTCGTCGACTACTGCCGTCGCCAGCGGCACCGGCTCCACTGGCGGAACTTCTCCGTCCGCTACGAGAGCAACATTCCGCGGCAAGTCGGGCTGGCCGGCTCCAGCGCGATCATCGTGGCCACGCTCCGCTGCCTGATGGAGTTCTACGGCGTGGAGATATCCCGCCAGGTCCAAGCGTCGCTGGCGCTGGCGGTGGAGACCGAGGAGTTGGGGATTGCCGCCGGGCTGCAGGACCGCGTGGTGCAGACGCACGAGGGGCTGGTCTACATGGATTTCTCCCGGCAACGGATCCGCCAGCTTTGCGGTTTCGAGTGCGGGGTGTACGAGCCGCTCGACCCCGGGCTGTTGCCGCCGTTGTACGTGGCCTACAAGGCAGACGTAAGCCAACCTACCGAGGTGGTGCACGGCAACCTCCGTGCCCGATTCGAGCAGGGTGAGCCAGCCGTGGTCGAGGCCATGGGCCGACTGGCGGAGCTTGCGGACCAGGCCCGGGAGGCGATTCTCACTGGCGACGGTGAGCGTTTGGGCCGGTTGATTGATGCGAACTTCGAGTTGCGTCGATCGATTTGTGGCCTGCCGGCCGGGCAGATCGAGATGGTCGAGTGTGCGCGGCGTGCGGGGGCGACCGCCAAGTTTGCCGGCTCCGGCGGCGCGATAGTCGGCACGTTTCCCGATGAAGCCGCTTATCGGCGGCTGGCAGCCGACCTGGGCGCCGTCGGTTGCCAGGTGATCCGGCCGGTGATTGAAGAATCTCGATAGAGCCGCGAAGGTCCGGCGTGTGGCACTGCTTCTGCGAAGCGGCACACGCTTTTTCGACCGCCTGCTATCCCCGCTCGGGCGACCAGACGGGACGCGCGATCTTGGGTTCGGGCGGCTTCGCACGTGTTGGGGGTGAGGGCACCTCGGGCAGGCGGACCTCGGATAGGCGGACCCCGGGTTCGGGGCGACTGGGCTGCGGTGTCGGCAGTGTTGGCGCCGGCGGATGGGAGGATACCCAGCGTCCGGACACCTGGCCCGGCAGGGTGATTTGAATTGGCCCCTCGGCCTGCAATTCTCGTCCGTCGCTGGTGGTGTAACGAGCAAAGAGGTAGAGCCGGCTGTGTATCGGTGGATCGGCCGGCCAGGACATCTCCAGGTGGACCTCCCGGCCGGTGACAGTTTCGGGGAACTCCGCGGCCGCGAAGTCCCATCGCGCCACGCGGGCGGCCTCGCCTTCGAGGGCCGGGTCGAGGACCACTACCGACATGTCGGCCGGGGCCGCGACCCGACGTCCTTGGGCGTCTAGGGCCTGGATGGCGACCACGATCCCCTCGTCGCCCGGCCGGCCGTCGCGGTCGTAACCTCCGGTGAGCCGACGATTCAACACCAGTTGGGTGACGTGCCTGCTGTCGACCGTGAGAATCGGCTCCGCCACGCTCGTCAGACGAACCTCCGGGGCGTCACCCACGTTGGTGCCGTCGGAGGGGTCGGGCACGGGCAGCTTTATGCCACTGGGATCCTGCCCCGGCTGGTCCGGGCCCGGACCATCGCCCAGCGGGTCTTCGGGCGCGGTCCCGGGGATATCCCCGTAGGGAGAGGGTGGTGCCACGCTCCGGCGATCACCGCGCGTACCGGCATCGCGCGAAGGGCCGATCTCTTCGGACACGCTGGGGATGCCCTCCGGACGAATCATGTCGAGCAAGCCGGCCGGTTCGCCGCCGGCGGCGGTCGATCCTCCGGGCACAAGGCCGCCTTCGCGGCACGATTTAAGTGCCGCCTGATAGTCTTCCACAACGTCCCGGAGCCTGTAGATTTCGTCTTCCTGAAAGCGGAGTTCGCGTTCCAGCAGGGCGATGTTCGGATCGGTTTGGCACCCGGCCAGGGCCAGGCAGGCCAATCCCACGACGGCGAGCTGCCACGATTTCATTTTGACCTCGCGGGCACGAGTAGAAGGGAAAGGTACGCAATTGGCGCCGGCGGACAATCCGCCAGCGGCAGCCGGCGGTGCCGACGGGGAAAAACGGAGATAAGAAAAGACGAAAAGGTGTAAGGAAAAGGCTTTTTGCTTGCCGAGCGTCAGGCTTCGGCCACGTGTTCGATCACGGTATCGATCAGGCCGTACTCGAGTGCTTCGGCCGCGGTCATGAATCGGTCACGGTCGGTGTCTTGTTCGATTTTTTCCAGCGGGTGTCCGGTGTGTTTGAGGAGGATCTTGTTGAGTCGTTCCTTGATTTTGACGAGTTCCTTGGCATGGATCATGATGTCTTCGGCGGATCCTTCCATGCCGGCCAGCGGTTGGTGGATCATGATTCGGGAGTTGGGCAGGGCCTTGCGTTTTCCGGTGGTGCCCGCGGTCAGCAGCACGGCCCCCATCGATGCGCACTGCCCGACGCAGTAGGTGGCCACGTCGCAGTTGACGAACTGCATGGTGTCGTAGACCGCCAGGCCGGAGGTGATGCTGCCGCCCGGCGAATTGATGTAGAGATGCACGTCGGCCTTGGCGTCTTCCGACTGCAGGAAGAGCAACTGGGCGACCACCGAGTTGGCCACCTCGTCGTTGATCTGCGAGCCGAGAAAGATTATCCGATCTTTCAGCAGCCGGCTGTAGATATCCATGGCCCGCTCTTCGCGGCCGGTCTTCTCGATCACGTAAGGAATCAGGGGCATGGAACAGCTTACTCCGTATGATGGCCAGCCGGTTCTAACGAACGGCGAATGCTCCGCTACGAACTACTCATCTCCAACTATTTCCGGAGGGAAAGCTTGCCTCCGGTCAGTCTGGCTGCAGTTGCCGACTGGAATTCTCAAAATCAGTCCTCGGCGTCATCCTCCTGGTCGGTCTTTTGCTTGGTGAGGATGTCGTCGACCACGCCGTACGCCTTGGCCTCCTCGGCAGTCATGTAAAAATCGCGGTCGGTGTCGCCGGCGATGCGATCTTTCGGCTGCCCGGTGTGTTCGGCCAGGATCGTGTTCAGCAGGTCTCGAGTCTTGAGGATCTCGTTGGCCTGGATTTCGACGTCGGAGACCTGTCCGCCGACGCTGCCGTACGGCTGGTGGATCATCACCTTGGATCGCGGCAGGGCGAACCGCTTCTGCTTGGTTCCGCCGGCCAGGAGCACGGCCCCACCACTGGCCGCCAGACCCACGCAGTAAGTCGCCACGGGGCAACTGAGGATTTGCATGGTGTCGTAGATGGCCAAGGTGGCGCTGACGCTTCCGCCGGGTGTGTTGATGTAGAAGTGGATGTCCTTTCGGCGGTTCTCGCTCTGCAAGTAGAGCAGTTGCATCACCAGGGTGTTGGCCCTCATGTCGTTGATTTCCCCGGGCAGGAAAATGATCCGGTTTTCCAGCAACAGGTCGTCCAACGTCATTTGGCGCTGACGCTGGTAATCGCGATAAGCCAACGACGGATCGGCCGCCGGCGGCCAATGGGGATACTTCATGGAGGATCCTTCATTCTGAACTATTGTACTCCGTTACCGGCCGATAGGCCCCGGATCGCCCGCCGCAGGTCACCGGCATCAGCGGCCAACCGTGGCCTGCAAATCGCCAGGCTACTCCCTCACGCGCGGCTCCTGGGGCCTTCCCCCTGGGGTTGCTTCCAGTCGATCGGGCTTGGCCTCGGGGATATCGGACTGATGTCCGCCGGCCGCCCGGTCGATCGCCATCGTATCGGCCCTCTCGAACTCGTAGGGGACTTCTTTGAACTGGGCCTGCGCGAGGATCAGCTCGATCACTTTCCGCTCGACGATCTGGTTTCGCAGCACGTCCGTCGTGCCGCCCTTCTCCATTCGGGCCCTCACGCGGCGCGGGGACTCATGGCTCTGAGCCGCAATCAGGGAGATCTCTCGGTCGTAGTCTTCCTCCTCGATCTCGATCTGTTCCTCTTCAGCAATCTGTTCCAGGATGAAATGTTCTTTCAGCGCCTGGGCCGTGGAGGCGCGGCTGTTCTGGCGCAGCCGGTTCTGGTGGGCACGGACCTCGTCGTCGCTGAAGCCGCTGCGCCGCAGTTCCATCACCGCCCGCTGCAGTTCCCGCTGGCTCTGACGTTCCAGTAATTCCGGCGGCAGTTCCCAGTCGACGGCCACGGTCAGAGCCGCCGTGATCTGGTCCCGTGCCCGGCGGTGCTGTTCGTACTCCAGTTGGCGCTCGAGCTGATCCTTAACGGCGTCGCGGAGATCGGCTTCCAGCTCGAACCCGCCCAACTCCTTGAGCAGTTCTTCGTCAAGTTCCGGCAGTTGAAGCTTCTTGACTTCCATGATCTCGAACTCTGCCACAACTTTCTGGCCCCGCAAGGCCTCGTTGGGGGCATCCTCCGTTAGTTGAATCTCGCCCTGGCGAGTTTCTCCCGCTGAGACGCCTGCCATCAACTGGTCGAACTTCTCGATCTTGCCGTCGCGGAAGCTCAACTCGGGCTTGATGCGGATGACTTCTTCGGAGGCCGCAGCAAGCACCTCGTCACCGTGCTTGAAAGTGAGATTCGTGGTAATGTAATCACCCGCCTCTGCCGGTCCGTCGTAGGGTACCAGCCGGCCACGGTCGGCCAATAGGTTTTCCAACGTCCGGTCGATGTCGGCGTCGCTGAACTCCCTAACCGGCTTTTCGACCGAAAGCCCCTTCCACTGGGGAAGATCGAACTCGGGACGCACCTCCAGATCGAACTCGAAAGTCAGCGGCCCTTCGTCGGGCATTTCCACGGCATCCAGGTCGATGTCCGGTTCGCTGATTGCCGAGAAGTCCTCGTCCTTGCTGATCTGCGCAAGGCTGTCCACCAACAATCCGTTCTTCACCTTCTCGGCCACGTCTTTGCGGAACCGCTTTTCGATCAGCTTTCGCGGCACGTGGCCCGGCCGGAAACCGGGAACCTGCGCCGAGGGCATCAACTCGTTGAATTCGTTGTCGTAATAGCGTTCGATGTCGTCGCGGGGAACCGTCACACTGATATGACGCTCACAGGCGCCGCGACTGTCGATGGTTACCTCGAGCTGGAGCTTCTGCGGCGGTTGCTCGTCGACCGCCTCGGCGCCAACATCGCCCGCCTCGGCAGCCGTCTGCGGCGTAGTTTCCAGGATGTCGTCCGTGTCGGGGTGCTCAGTATCGGCCATGTTCTTTGCCGTCCAGTCAAGATGATAGGAGTAGAAAAGGAGCGGGTGATGGGATTCGAACCCACGACAACGACGTTGGCAACGTCGTGCTCTGCCAACTGAGCTACACCCGCCTCCGGCCGAACCGCTTGGGAAACCGTCCCCCCCTCGTGACAGATCCCAAGGATCTTCGGGCAGGCTCGGAGATCTTCAGTCGAGGGAGAGACCCGGAATTATAGGTCCACGCGGGTCACTTTCAAGGGCAATTGGGGCCGGTTGCCTGAGCGGACCGTGCTGCTGCGGCCGGCACCCCCTCTATCGGATGGATTTGGACGCGCCGTAGTGCCCAGCCCGGTGACCTGTCGACTGGCATTGGCCCACTCATATTTCCCATGCTTCTTGTCCCACCCACTCCCCCAGTCGGTTTTTCAGGGCTGCAAACAGTTGCTACCCACCTTTGCGTTCATTATGATGTGCGATTACTGCCTGTCTCGGCCTTCCTTCATTTCCCACCACCAAACCGGTCCTCCCGACAGCAGCGGTAGGTGTCGGCCAGTCGGAGTCAGCAGCTCGATGGAACTGAAACTGATCGTCGTCAGCGGTAAGGCCAACAAGGGCGCCGTGACCCTCAGGCCGCCGATCGTGATCGGTCGAAGCCGGCAGGCCGAACTGACCGTGGCCCATCCCATGATCAGCCGCCGGCACTGCGAGATCTTCGAGGTGGACGGGCTGATGATGATTCGCGACCTGGGATCGCTCAACGGGACCGTGGTGGAAGGTCAGCGGATTGAAGAGGCACCGCTGTGTCCGGGAAACGAGTTCAGTCTCGGGCCGTTGACGTTCCGAGCGGAGTACGAGTACGAGGGAGATCTCGATTCGCTGCCCGCGCCTAAGATCGTCGGCGAGAACCCGTCCCGGCCGCAGGCGAAGTCCGACTCCGAGGCCTCTTCCAACCAGGCCGTCGACGAAACGCCGTATTTCCCTCGGGCCGAGGGTCCCGAGACCGGGCCACCTCCCGGGCTGAACGAGTGGGAGCAGACGGCCACCGAGGCCGTGGCGCGACCCCAGCGGGAAGAGGGCGTGGTTCAGATCGATGAGGTGACCGAAGTGAAAGACGACCAGCGGCCGGAGCCCACCCCGCCCCCACCCCCGCGGTTGCAGCAGCAGACCGTCGAAGATGCGGCCAAGCCCGGGCCGGCAGCCGCCGACGATGGGCTCGACGATTTCCTCGAGGGGCTGGATCAGTAGTCGCCCTCGGTCAGGATCCCGGCCACGTTATGCTGGCTGCCCAGTTCCTTCCAGGCCTTGTCGCTATCGGGCGTCATCAGGTGCTGGTAGACCCGATAGTCACAGTCCTCGTTGAGGAACTGCGTGTGTTCGTCGCAGAAGGTAACGATCACGCCGCCGGGATGGTTCGACGAGACGTTGCCGGGACGGGGAAGACCGTCGTTGGTGACGGGATTGTTGGGATCGTCGAAGGAAGTGGAAGTGATTTTCATCTGCCCGAGCTGGGTCGTGTCGCTGGCCAGCGTCCAAATGAAACCCAGCTTCAGCTCGGCCGGGATCCCGTCCACCGTCACGTTGTTCGTCCATTTGGCCTCGGTGAGGTGCTCCGAGAGCATCAGCGTCTGTTGTGTCCCGTCGTGGATATCCGAGGCCGACATCTTGACCTGGTAGTTCAGCGGCGTCCTGCGGATGTTCGGCGGTAGCCTCTCGGCGTAGAACTGGTGGTGGAATACGCCGTTATGCGGCTGGTCGGGCCGCCGCGGATTGGCCCGATCCGTATCGAGGTCCAGCCTGCCGCAGTTGGCTACGTAGGCCAACGGCGTAGCGCCGCCGCCGGTCTGCATGGGGGCATTGCTGGGGCAGACCAGCACCTTCAGAAACACATATCCATCGCCGATGCCGTCTCCGTCCGAATCGTCGGCCTCCGCCCCGTCACGCCACCTCTCCCACAAGTCCGCGCGGCCCACATCCGAGAAAATCACCGTGGCCCAGGTCAACGGCATACGCCTCTTGCCGAAACTGTTAAGATAGCCGGGGAAACGTCCCTTGCGGGTCTCGTACAGGATCACGGCCACGCCGAGTTCCTTCTGGTGGTTGGTACACTCTGCCCGGCGGGCCGATTCCCTGGCGGCCCCGATCGCCGGCAGCAGCAGGGCCACCAGCATCCCGATGATCACCACGACCACCAACAACTCGATCAGGGTAAAGCCGCCACGGCTGTGATGCGACATTTTCGGCACCCCTTCTTTTTCCATTGTCCCCGTCGCTTGCCCTCTATTGTTATTGTTCCAGAAAACGGCCGAATACGCCAGCCTTATCGGCAAGCCGAAACACGGGACAGGTCCAATTTACCGGAGCGGCCCGCTGGTGCTTCGCACAAACTGGACCTGTCCCCTTTTTCAGCGAGTTCTGTTGCACCCTTTGTGGGTGGGAAGCGAGGATAACTGGCCGCGGCCTCAAATCCGGCCTGAACCATACCTGTGGTGGTAGAGGTATGGGCCACTATGATGTATATCTCCGTGAATATGGCGGCAATGGCGGGTGGGGAGTAGATTCTGAGGAGAATCACTGGATTTCTTGGCCAGATTTTGAGACAATGACCGTGGGCGAGGTTTGCGCTAGCAGGACTGACGGAGGATCAGAATGAGCCGCCGGACACGAAGAGGTTTTACACTTATCGAGCTGTTGGTGGTGATTACCATCATCGGGATGCTGGTGGCCATGTTGCTGCCGGCCGTGCAGGCCGCCAGGGAGGCCGGCCGCCGGGCAACCTGTATGAACAACCAGAGGCAGCTCGGCCTGGCCATGCTGAACTACGAGTCGGCTCGGCGGTCTTTTCCCGCGTACCGCCACTCGATTGGGAAGTATCCCGACGGAAGTCCGATCTGGGCGAGTTGGCTGGTTCCGTTGTTTCCGCACCTGGAACGCAATGACCTGTGGAAGCCGTGGCGGGACGGGGACGCAGAGAAAGATCTCGACGGGGACGGCAACGCGTTCGATGCGTACGTGTTTGTGAGGCTGCTGATTTGTCCCAGCGATCCGCCCATGCAGGAGAGCGAGGGCGCTACGCCGTTGGCCTACGTGGTCAATTGCGGCCGCAAGGATCAGAGCAGCCATCCCGTCGATTTTCGCTGCAACGGGGTCTTCCACCGCGGGGACTCGGGTGTGAGCACCTCGCTGGACTACATCAGCCAGGGAGACGGTAGCGCCAGCACCTTGATGCTCTCGGAGCACACCACTCCGGGCAAGTGGACGGACAAAGAATTGGTGATCGACTCGGTTCCCATCGAGTTGAGGCTGGGCTTTACGTGGATGGCGGCCCAAGACAAGGCCCAGCTTGACCAGATGAGAATCGATTCCTTCGAGGAGAATGATCCACTGCCCACCGACGGTCTGCCCCGTCCCGGCAACCCTTCGGCCCGGCACCGGGGTATCATCGTGAGCACCTTCTGCGACGGGCACGTCATTTTCTTGTCCGAGGAGGTCCACTACCGGGTCTACCAGCACCTGATGACGCCCGATAGCAACACGGCCTGGAAGAAGGCGGGCGGTGTCAACGTGGCCGGGATCCTGTCCGACACCGACATCTGAAGTCGCCTGGCGGGCCGCCAGCGGCTTGCCGAGAAAACGAGCGATGCCCCGGGTTGTGGCCCCACAGCCCGGGGTTTTGTCTTTTGGGATCGTGTGGTGCCGCAAGTTGCGTTCCTGAGAGTATTCATCACGCCCCGCGTGATGAGGCAAAAAGCAGCGGTTTCCTCCGCGTTGGGGTCCCCATCACGCGAAGCGTGATGGCTACGACTGGTGGAAATCGGGCAGTTGTTTTTCGCTCGGTCCTTACTCTGCTCCGCCCGCTCCCGCCGCCTCCGCGGCCCTGAATTCCCGGAGAGCTTCAAGTACTTGGGTGACTTTGCCGATTATTCTGAAAGCGCCGATTAGAATGACTTTATGGGCCCCTGCGCGGGTGACCAAGATTCACCAGCTTAACAATCCCTCGGGAATCTCCTCTCATGTCCACCGCCTGCTTCACCCTGCGGACACTCCTGATGGCACTGATGGCAGCCTCGGCCGCCCTGGGGCTCTCCGGATGCCAGGTGATCGATCTGCAAAATCCC